>Ga0115005_10004936_pt1 | contig 10547 bp, 10 predicted proteins | sample ArcOceMetagenome_FD_87163 | JGI IMG/M metagenome (GOLD analysis project Ga0115005, IMG submission 87163) | Marine eukaryotic phytoplankton communities from Arctic Ocean - Arctic Ocean - Greenland ARC118M Metagenome | ecosystem: Environmental > Aquatic > Marine > Oceanic | place: Arctic Ocean...
CAGACAACTCGCAACACGCAAGCACTCTATTAGTAGGGAGAGAGAGAACCGAGATACAAAACAGAACACAGCACAACCAAGCACAACAACCCCTCTTCTTGCTTTCTGGTTAAAAGAAACACAGAACAAATGAACAGAATGAAGACTTCAGTATTCAAACTAGCTGTCATTTCCGTTCTTGCCCGTTCCGCAGGAGCATTCAGCCCTGGCCGAAGCTTCAAAACACAATCCACTGCACTTGCCATGACGAATCCTATCGATAGTTTCTTTTCCTTTCTGAAAGAAGGCAAGAAAGGTCTGGTAAAATCTCTTGCTGGGGAATATGATGCTGTAGCCGTGCAAAACAAAATGAATTCCCTCATTAATGACAGTCCCGTACTGATGTTTAGTTTCACCACGTGACCCTACTGTGTCCAGGCCAAAGCAATCTTGGACGAGAAGGGTGCCACGTATACAGTCTTGGAGCTAGATACGGAGGAGGACGGGAAAGCTATTAGAGCTGAGATGGGCGATATGCTCGGGAGGACTTCAGTTCCAGCTGTTTGGATCGAAGGGACATTTATTGGTGGATGCAATGACGGTCCCATGGGTGGCATTAACGGCCTCAACTCTTCTAATAAGTTGGATGCTATGCTCAAATCTGCTGGTGCAATTTAGCAACGTCAAGAATCTAATACAATTTGTTATAGAAGCGGAGACAAAGTCATCTCTAAACGACGTTGAATGACAGTGATGAACGAAGAATTGTCCTCATCATTTGAAAGTACGTCTACGAGTATACTTAGTTTTTGTAACCATAATCTAATCATCAAAACATATTCAAGTCATCATTTGGATTTATTGCTCGTTTACGTCAACAATATTCTCTAGATAGCAGTATAGCAGAGGATTCTACCGTTACCCGTAGCGCAGTTTATGCCAACGTTTTATCAAAGCGAGTTCCTTTTGGGTCGCTCGGAATTCTTTTAGCCAACTGAAGATGACATATGCATATACTACATCGCATCAGATGCGTGTCCTTCTTCTTTTTGTTCTTATTTCTAGTCCATTCGCCCTCCTGGCAACAATGTTGGGCTTGACTTCGTTCTCGACTCGAATGGCAAGCCTTAACCACGCATTCGAAAGGAACTTGGAATGCCTGCTTTCTCGTTGGTTTGGCAAGGAGTGCTTTCAACTCTTGGCTGGCACTTGGCCAATCAACTGTTGTCGCTTCTGCTTCTTTGAGCCACAAAACTGACCGCCAAATCAAGACCAACTTCATTGCAGACTCGTGAAACCATTGATTGCTTTTGTTCGAATTTGACTTAGCATCCACGCAGGCTAACAATTTTGCCCCTTTGGACCAACATCAAATGAACTTGAACCACACCACCACGCATCCAAGCCCCGCCGCCCACCTATCTCAACACACCACACCACCAGAGTTTTTTTTCAGTTGTAAATGGACAAATTACTAAGTGTCGAAAAACATAAAACTAGTCATCTCCCAATCACCAGTCATTTGAATTTGATAAAGGTGGAAAAAGCTCTTGCCCACGCACGCGAGTCTAACTAAATAGGTGCCTAAAAATTAGCTTCCGCTGTTCGAGTTTTTAATATTTTCTGGCACCAGCCCGGCAAAGATCTATTTCTCCCCTTCAAAATGACTGGCGATGGCTAAAAGAGAAGTAACTAATCACATATCAATAAATGAAGAGCTAAAGAGCTTTATTATCCTATCAATATCATCAAGTTACATATTAATAATTCAAAATGACCGAAAAGCAACACGACCCAGATCAATTGAAATTGAGGTTTATACCTGTCTCTACACAATTTCTACGAAATTGAACATCTTTCCTCTCATGACCAAGTCATCAAAACATTGCGGGCAGAACCAGTTGATCCAATAATGCTCATTTTTGTGTTGCTCATAATCCCCTAATCTGAAAAACAATCAACCAGAAAAGTCAAGGAGACGACCAAGAACCCCGCCTAAATCAATCATTCAACATTCACCATGAAGCTTCAGACTGCAATTGTTACACTTGCGTTAAGTGTAGTAGCCAACGCATCCACTGGAAAGGTAAGATGAAAGAAGTGTCCTCGATCAGTCAAGTAATCGGTTGTCAACTGAAATACTGAAATTAGTAATTACAACCTAACAATTCTTTCTTTCCATAAAGCCATAAACAGGAATCTTCTGGCAGTGAATCTGACCAGCAAGGAAGCTTGAGAAAGAGAAACCAAAATGCTCGCAGCCGCCGTCGCCTTCAGACAGAACCGTGTGTGTTCACGGTCACAAAGATTTTGCTGGAAGACGGATCCGAAATTGAGCAAGTTGACTGCTATGATACGTCCACGGATCAATTTGTCCACATCTCAGGCTCAAAAGGACATGAAATTGAGAATCAGCTCTTGGATGAATTTCATAACGGTATGATCACAAGTGGCCAGAGCACTTTGATGCAGGAAGGTGCCTACTTTGATGATGAAGAGGGATCCTTGATCCTTCCCAATCTTGAGAATGTTCAATATGGAGAAGATCCTGAGACTCGACGTAAATTGGCTGTCACTACTGGAACTAAGGAAATACTTGCTGTGAGAGTAATCGCACTGGATGCATCGACCACATCTTCCGAGAGTGAAATTAGTGGTACAAGTGGCGATGCTGTCAATCTTAAATCACAGTATGAAGCCTGCTCCTATAACAAGCTTCAAATCAACCCAGCCAACACAAACGCTGTATCGAATGGTGTGACCACTGTCAACATTTCGAACAACGTCAGCGGTACTAGTGACTCCACTATTCGAACTGCTGTTGTGAACGCGGCTACAGCTTCACTTGGCAATTTGTCAAGCCAATTTGACCATCTTATGCTGTGTCTTCCACCAGGAACAAGTGGAGGATGGATTGCCTACGCGTACGTCAACAGTTGGTTGAGTGTTTACAACAACCAATGGTGCAATTATGTCAGCGGGCAGATGCATGGTAAGTATAATGTTATTTTTCAGATCCGTACCCTTCCGTTTCTTTCATAATTCTAATCCAATCCGTTCCCTTTTCGACTCGTATCCGAAACATAGAAATTGGACACAATCTTAACCTAGCTCACAGTGGGGAAACGTCGACATATGATGATCAATCGGGAATGGTGAGTATTTTTTATTTGCATTTCCACCAATTTCAAGATCTTAAACAACTAAACTCCATCAATCTATAACAGATGGGATATAGCTACAGCAGCGATGATGGTCCAAGAATGTGCTTCAATGCTCCCAAAAACTGGCAGCTCCAGTGGTATTCTGATCGCCAAACGACAGTCTCAGGCGGTTGGAGTGGAGACCTTTACGGTATTGCAGACTACGTTGGCACTAATGAGGGTGATACTGTGATTGTACAGATTCCTGGAGGAACAGAAGACTGATATGTCAGCTTCAACCGCAAAACAGGCATCAACAGTGGTACACCTGAGGGTGGCAACCAGGTCCTCGTACACAAGCGCTCAAGCAGTTCCGGTTACGGTAAATCAGATCTTATGGCCAAACTGAACAGTGGCAACACGTATTCTGGCGCTCCTCTTCAGATCACAATCGACGCCATCAATCTTTCGGCTAATCCCGCTGTTGCATCAGTTACAATCGGTACACCTACACCTGCTCCCGTTGCGGCACCTACCCCATCACCCACGTCGGCCTCGTTCGCGCCCCCAACAACAACACCTGCCCCCGTTGCGGCACCTACACCACCTCCCACGTCGACCCCGTTCGCGCCTCCAACAACAACACCTGCTCCAGCAACTCCTGCCCCAGCTCCTGCTCCAACTTCAAGTTCTTGTAGCAGCTTCAATAGAAGAGGTAAATGTAATAAAGCACAAGGATGTGGCTGGAACGGTTACGCTAAAGAATGCCGCGATGCTTTGTCAGCTTTGGAATGTTCGGCATTTAATAATAAAAGGTGGAATTGCAAAAATAACGGATGTAAATGGAAGAATAAAAAAAGAAATGCAAGGGAAGGTGGGGTTGAAGCTCCTGAAATCATTTACCGATCGTTTGATTTTATGTCGGTTTCAAATATACATTATAAACAATTACATTGAATCTCTTACAGTCCCTTTTGCTAATCCTTGAGTGAGCCTATTTATTTAAGATATGATGACTATCTTCCGCTCCCACTGCGGCTGTCAAATAACTATCAAAGCGTTCGGTTGCTGAATCAACAACTTTATTTGGATCTGTTGGATGCCCCCGCTTTTGTTTCCGACTTTCCCTGTTTTTTGGCGCGGCGCCGCGGGTTAAAAGTAGATAGAAGAAGCAAGCAGCAAGAAAGATAAATCAGCGTGGGGCGATCGCGTACGATTGACATGTTCAATGTGTTGCATGCCAATTTCAAATGTGTATACAGCAGTGTACCATCCCAGATTTTTCCAGCCAGTATAATGTCATCGACTTCGGATAGAAAAAGACCAGCCAGTCCCCAGGATGATTTCCTAACTTCAATGACATTCGCCAATTCCACTGCAAACTGTGACTGTGACGAATGTGGCACCGGCATTTGCGAAGTTCCTGTGCCTATATTACAAGCTGTTGAAACATATAAAAGAAATAGAATGATGCACATTACGAATTATCAGCAGAGGGAATTGATACTGAGAGAGAGTGGAGTGTCTATTTGGAAGATGACGCTACCTCCAGGGGCCGAGCCTTTAAGAGAGTTAGGGGGGCAGCACAGGATCATTTTAATTACTCATTTTCCTGAGGTAAGAGTAGGTTTCATGTATAGTAATTTTACAGATGTCAAGCTGTAATCAAGTATCACTCACAGTGTCGATCATTTAGGGCCGCATTGTAAAGTCTATTGGGGCAGGAATCGTTGGGTCAGGTGAAGAGGAAAAGGGCAGAACCAAGACAAATTGGAAACAAGCCTCCGCATTCTTCCTCAAGAGTAATGGTGGGAACGCAGTCGGATGGATCAATGATAAATTAGAGTGTGACAAAGAAGTTGACGAAAAGAAGAATATTGTTCTATACAATTTTAAAGCTACTGAATCTGCAATTAAAGAGGTGGCAGATGGAATCCATACTTCATCGTCAACTCAATCGGACACAACGAGTACAATTCTGCTGTTGCTACATAAATACTTGAATAATGGCGTTGAAGATTTAGGCTCAGAGGATGCAGCAGTTCTCCAAAAGATAGTTGACGATAACGCATCCCAAGGAGATAATTAATAAAATCACAAATATAATCCTCATTATTTCCGTCAACAAATGATGTAAGAATGTCTATCCCAACAAGACAGTTTATTTTTTCTTGTTCTTCTTTGTCTTGGCAGCACTTCGTTTATTCTTTCCTTTGGTACTTCTTTTAAAGATCTTTTGAATCTCTTCCTCTGTCATCTCATCGTCGCCGTCATCATCGCTCTGCTCGTTATTAGCTTCCTCGCCCCCCTCGTCATCTTCAATGGCAGCTTTCTTCCTCTTTCTTGTCGGGAGGCCCTGTTCTTCGTTTAGTGCTTGACTCTTGTGTATCCCCTTGTTGTATTCCCTTGTGAATTTAGCCTTTGCCTTACTCTCAAGATCTGCAAACTTCTTTGTATCGTGGTCCAAGGTAAATTCGTCGATATTTTCAAAGATATCGTCCCGATCTAGCCCATATTCGTCCATGAATTCGATTGCCTCCTTCACTTTTGGACCATCACCATCCTTCGTCATTAGAAGATCGACAAATCTATCCCTAATCACTGGCAGGTAGCCTAATCGGAGTTCTGTTTTATCAGCGCTAATCTTGTAATTCATGTGATGACCCAGTTCTTGTAATAAGCGGTCTCTCTTGCCTCTCGACGAATTTTTACCGAGCCAACTTGAAAATTCAGGAAACCCTGCCAGAAACCCCCCTGCCTCACCCCCGATGTGATAAGCGCTCTTCACGGACATCACAGCGCAAAATGGCAGGAGCCCCCAGTTTTGATCGCCATTCCTTACTCCATGCTCTGCTACCGCGAAATCAGACATGGCTTCCGTGCCTTTGCAAAGATTTACCAAGGATTCATACTCTGCTTGCGTATCACCTCTCGCCTTGATCTGCTGAAAAGGTCGAATTCCAATTTTTAGATAGTTTTGCTGAACCAGTAGCCCCATAATGCTATAATCCGTGAAGAAAGCGTCAGTGCGCTTGAATAGACTTTGTAATTGAGTCTTTTCGTCAGCATCTGTAAGTCCCTTTCGACCTTCGCAGATCATTCTTGTAGCATCGAACATTGATACTCTAAGCATTTCATCCTTGTTGATCAAATTGTCTCTAGTCTTGAATGCCTTGTATGTCATATCGACCTTTTTGTTATCATGCTTCTTATTTCCCCACATCTGTAGACAATTTAAAACTTGCCGGATGTCGTTTCCACAAGATTCAGCAACAGCTTCTGCAGCATTTGGTTCAATCATCATACCCTCAGCTTTTCCCACTTCAACTGCACGCCTAGCAATGACAGACTTTACTGGTCTTCGAAACTTGAGATCCAGACAATAATTTACAAGGCTCTTGACCTTTGCATTCTGTCGATCGTTGCAAATGCAAATTATTGGGACTTTTGATAATTTGATCACTTTGATAAGTTCTGCCATTCCACCGCGGTCGCCTGCTCCCATTCCATCAACCTCGTCCATAATTATTACTCGTTTCTTTTCCTGACCTTTTCGCTTGGGTGCATCGAATGATAATACTTGTGAACCAGTCACACCGGCCAATGATGATTCAATCATTTTCTTGGACCGAGCATCAGATGCATTTAGTTCCAGAATTTGACGCCCCGACTCAGCCGCTACCAGTGTCGCCGTTGTAGTTTTTCCAATTCCCGGTGGTCCTGACAACAGGGCCGCCTTGAATGGTCCAGTTTTTGGATTAAATGCTTGCTTCTTTCCTGTACTGGTTCGATTGAATGTGTCTTCCCATTTTGCAAGCCAGATGTTGAGCTTTGAGACAATGTCCCTGTTGCCTAAAATCATTCGGGTGTGTCTTGGCGCATATTTATCTGCCCACAGCGCATTGACGTCTGTAGAACCCGACATGTTTTCTTCAGACGCCGCTTCAATATTTGGCGACGCCGGTTCTTTCTTTGCATACGGATTAGATACCGATCCTGTCGACTTCGCATAAGGATTGGCCACTGCTGGTTTCTTCGTGTAAGGGTTGCTGACAGCCGTCCCACCCGCAACAGGTTTAGCGTATGGGTTTTTAATCGCGCCGCCTCCGGTAGGTTTGGCATATGGATTGATCGGCGTAGATTTGGTGCATGGATTTGTCTTTATCGCAGAACTAACTCCGTTGCCATTAGTTGTAGAGACCGTATTTCCATCATTTCCCTGCTCCTTCTTCTTACGGCTGTCCAACAATTTTGCGAGTCCATACAACTCTCCTGCCCCTTTCAGTACATGAACCTTATCCCCCAACGAGGCCGCCTTTTTAAACTTACTACCCTCTTCGATATCTCTACCATCCTCCAAAATACTCCCTGTCATAAGATAGTTCGTTTTGCCAGAAACTGCGGTAGTTACTCTCCCTCCATAAGATTTGACGTAATCCATTCCATCTTCTCGGTTCAGATCGTCGATGACCCCCGTGAAAACGAATGTCATTCCATCAAATATTCCAGGCGATGGATCTGGATAGGAAGCGATTGATTCTGTTGGCTTGGGGAAGTCTCGTTTCGCTTCTTTCTTTTGCTTGGGAGTGGCCGTTTTGCGTCTTTTAGGCGGGCTTGGTATGGGCTCTGCTTTTGGTGTCGTCGGTTCAGCTTGAAAGCCAGGTTCATCTTTGATCCCCTCTTCGCCGTTTTCTGCTTCGCATTTACGTTTCGTTGCAATGGAGAGTTTTTTTGAGTCCTCGATAGGCTCCGACTTTACGGGAGTGTCGCTCTTGTCTTTGCTAACTTTCATCGTGGTGTCATTATCGGTATGTTTCGTTTTCAGATTTGGTTCCGAATCTGTATCAGAGTCTGACTCAACCTTTATACTACGTCTTTTGATCTGATTGCTTGGTTTCTTCTTGGCATCAACCTCCGGCTCTTTTGGTTCTATCGTCGTTTTCTTAGGAGGCGATTTTTTCTCTGCAGACAAATCATTTTTTGTCATTGTGGTATCTTTGGTAGGTACAGCAGGTTTCTTAGTTTTCTTGGAGCTTGCACTGCCATTGGATTTCTTCTTCGTGCTTCCACCACCGCCTCCACCGAAAAAGTTTCGAATGTCCATGATTGATGCAGTACAATTGTTCGTTATTAGTCCAATGATGTTATGGCGGGTTCGAGGGTACGTGTAGTGTATCTTTCCGCGGCACGATTGGGCAAAATCTGGTAAAACTGTATGAGGAGGATAAAGTGCACTACGCGTATCTGGTAACTCAATCTTATTCTGACGATTATGTCTAACTTGTGTTGTTGATGTAGTGGTGCAGTGCTGTGGAAATTGAGCACACAAGTGAGTATCTTGGATTGTGGTGGTGAGCGAGAAGTTGTTGATGGATGGTTGTTTTGTGTGAGCGAGAAGTTGTTGAGGATGTGTCGTGTGTGTGTTCGGAACATAACAGAAACGCGCGCGATTTTCACTTTTTTTTCACTCGAATGCTATGCTCTCATCAAACTTCGATCCTGCCACATCATCGTCTTATCTGGAGGATAGGGATAGCGAACAAATTGAAGCAAATTCAAAATGGAGCTGTTCCTTGAAACCCAGTTTTGAAGTTTATTGACGAAATGCATAATTTTCAATGTTAACTATTGCAACGACCAAAGTGTGCATGCAAATATCACGGGCAATGCCAATCAAATTTCAATGTTGAAACTACCACAGCCAACCGCGCCTTCGCACAATCTCTGGTTCCCCTACGTGTCTCTGTTGCTCCAGTATATTATTCATGCTAACTCTAACAGCATCTTCCAATGAAACCATTCTCTTTTCCATTTCCATGATTTTGTTTGCTTGATGTTCTCTTGCCTTTTTGGCCTTTTCTTCCTTGACTCTTTCCTTCTCTTTGGATTTATCATATTCCCAGATAACAACACCCCCTGCGACACCAAAAATAAATCCTTTTGGGTTATATGGATGGATGGATGAATGGATGGATGAAAATGAATGATCCAATTAGATGTTTGTGAACAATTTTATCTGATACGAGATACGTGTACGGGCACTTCGATACTGAACTTACCTTCGCCGACAAAATCAGCTCCCTGAGAAAGAGCAGCCTCCTTTTCCAAAGCTTGAATGCTTCTAACCTTGTATCCTGCTGACCAAATGGTCATTCGAGTTGTGACTATGTGCGTCAATTGCCCCACACCAACCAGAATATTTCTGGAGAATTTGTACTGTTTAAAGGATTTTTTGACTCTCTTGGCCATTGGCTATTTACATTTGTGGGTTGGAAGCATGTGTGGATGGGTGTATGTACATAGATAAACGAATGTGTTGTGGGTTTCTTCTGCAACATTGAACATTGAGCGAAATTCGTCGATAAAGTTCTGATGCGCGTTTTGCTACAGATGCGATCTTACCTTTGACAGAGTTTTGATAAGCAACGATCCTAATTTTACGATTGGGAGTTGCACCATTTTGACCTGGAGATTTTCGTTTTAGTTGGCTCGGATGAATACAGTACAGTATTAAATCTATTGCTACCCAAAGATGGGTGTATGATACGAAATTGTGTATCTATGTCATTGTGATCGTTGATGGTGGGTGTCGTTTCTCGTTTTTGTTGAAGGTTTTCTCCTTTTTGTTCTATGGGGTAGATTTTCATCCCCCCGCTCTAGAAAAATTCAAATTTTATTCAAAAACGAAAACAAACCAACCCCGCCATGACGAAATATCCAACGAGAAAGTCAACATACCACCATCACCATCACCATCAGTAGAATTGCATGCGAATGCAAGCACTGATATCTCTCATTCACCTCCACACATAACATTCAAATGACACTGATATCTGGAAACAAAGCGGAAGGGGAGGGACTGTGCAGTCTCTTCACGGAGACCATGTCCTCAATTTCAAAGGACTGTGCCGTCCTGCGTCAGTTGGCTTCCCTTCAAATTGCAACAGGAACCCAAACCGATGACAATGGCAATGGCAATGGCAAATCCAACGCATCTCAACCCCAAGCCCAAGCTCGGGCAGAAGTGAATGAAAATATAGATCCAAACACTATGCAAAATGTCAATACACGTACTCAAAATCAAATCCAACAAAATATGATCCAACAGCTTAACGGAATAGACAGTATGCTGAATCAGCTAGAGACCAAGGTATCCACTATTCAACACGTTCTCAATGAAGAACAGCAATCCATGGAAATACTGGAACAAAGCAAAGTATCAGCAATGGGCCAGGCAAAGGTTATTCAGGAGATTAGGCAGGGGATGGAAGATCAGGAATTGAATGAATTGTTGCCCGGGAATGGACTCTTGAAGATGGGTTTTCAATTGGATACACTTGAACTCGGTGTCAACAAGAACACACATAATGGCGAACGTGACAATGAGGCTAGCGTTAGAATTGGAACTGGATCTGGTATGAGTAC
>Ga0115005_10004937_pt1 | contig 10547 bp, 10 predicted proteins | sample ArcOceMetagenome_FD_87163 | JGI IMG/M metagenome (GOLD analysis project Ga0115005, IMG submission 87163) | Marine eukaryotic phytoplankton communities from Arctic Ocean - Arctic Ocean - Greenland ARC118M Metagenome | ecosystem: Environmental > Aquatic > Marine > Oceanic | place: Arctic Ocean...
CTGTTCCTCAGAGTTACAACAGATTGAGGGGCTTTCCTGCTTCCGGCAAATCCTGACCTTACAGGGATTTGACGTATGGGCGGGTTGACCTGTTTCTCCATCTTCGCATCCTCTCTTCGACCCCTTTTATTTGAGCGAATCGGAAAAGGCCTCTTGAACTGAAATAGCAACAACAGGAACGTTACGAACGACAGACAGCTACTAGTAGCGTAGCTACAGTACAGTAGCTACTGGGTAAACAAATATAGCAGCAGCACAGCAAACAAAAACACCATAATTCAATCAGTCGTATTCATCATTCGGTAGGAAGGACGGAATAGACACCCATTCAAACACGCAAAAGAAGAGCTTCCCAATAACTAAGACACAATGGATTCAACCACAATGAACGAGAACAACAGACCACTGGATACAGCTGCTCGTCAACAACGAATGATATCATGGAACCCAATTCTTCATCCAGTTTGGGTTATCTGCACCTTGTTCATATTTGGCGCAGTATTTATTCCCGTTGGATTTAAGCTTCGTGAAATAAGTGACAGTATTGTTGAATATGCGGTCAAATACGATTCACATGAAGATGGAGATTGGAGTGCATGTGGGATCAATGGGCTCGAGGAAGTTAATAAAGGGCAAGTTTGTACTATCAAGTTCACAGTCACCGAGGACATGGAGGGCCCAGTCTTAGTCAACTTTGAGATTGAAAACTTTCATCAAAATTACAGGAAATATGAGCAAAGTAGGGACGATTTTCAGGTACGTGCGTAGGTTTGTGGCGGAAACATTTAGTAACGACACATTATCATTTTTGGCACTGACACTTTTCTTCTCTTTCCATCCGTAGCTACTAGGTTCATTGAAACAGAACCTAATCGAAGGATTGAAATGTCAACCACTCAATAAGCTTGGAAATATAACAATGAATCCTTGCGGATTAATTGCAAACACCTTTTTCAACGATGTGTTTGAATTCAAACCTACAGACGCACAAGCTGAAGATAATCTGGAAATGATCGAGAGCGGTATAGCTTGGCAGTCTGATTTAGAATACAAATTTAGGCAACCTGATGGTTTCAAATACGAGGAATGTGAAGATTGCGAAGATTGCAATTGCGATGGCTCGGAGTGGTCATGCAAAGAAAAGCATGTTGATCCAAAAACACAGAAATGTTATCGGTATTTCTATCCGAATGACGATACAACACAATATTTGTATGAGACATATCCTATGATTTCACCAATTGAGGGTGTAACAAACGAACATTTTGTCGTCTGGATGCGAATCTCCGCGTTTCCAAACTTTCGGAAATTGTATGGATACTTTGACACGGACATCAAAGCTGGCCAAACTCTGGAATTTAATGTTACTGCAAACTGGGATGTAAGGAGCTTCAAAGGGGCTAAGTCGCTTGTTCTCAGCACAACTTCCTTATTTGGAGGAAAGAATACCCAATTTGGAAATTGCTTCATTGGATTGGGAGGTTTCTTTCTCATAGTTGCAACTTTGTTCTCTCTGAAGCATTTGTTAAAGCCAAGAAAACTTGCAAATACGAAATATCTCAAGTACAAGGTGGAATGAACAAAGCACCTACACGTACTATGTGCATTTAGGGATTTGTGGTTACAACTTTTTGAATTGTTAGAGCCTCAAAGCGCATGTTGTTTGATTTTTTTCTAGTAGATATTCTAAAATAAGTGTTGATCATTTCGCAGAAAAGCATACAATTAGAAATAACGACATTGAGTTTGGGAAAGGGAGGGGGGTGTTGGCTTCTTGTGTCCGATCCAGCCCCACATAATAAATTTGTAAAGAATGTGTCACATTTAGCTCCATCGCCAAAAATAACGAGGTTTAGTATAGTAGCCGTCCCGCCCGTTTGTACACTGTACTTCCTTGCTTACGAACCAATCCAGGATACATAGTATCATTATACTCACTCCTTGTACATTGCCCACCCAGCACCTCATCCTGTAGCACTTTTTAAAATTTGCTGCTTCTGTCCCGAGAAGAAAACACAAAGTGATGAACAGAGGCAGAGATAATTCGAAACCAAAACCACGATCGCGTTCGAGGTCTGGTTCTGTGGCTCGAAAAGGAACTTCTAGAGTGAAAACGCATGACGAGCACGGTAACATGATTGATCATGTTCCGATCGATACATTCATCACAACACTGGATTCGCTCCATAAGGACGAATGGCGTGCAAGAACCCTAGCCTTTGAGGCACTGACTGAAACTCTTCCTGGATCAGATTCAGGTCCTTCATATTCCCAGAACAGTGGCATAATGCCATGGTACAAATCTTATACAGCTTTAAGGAAGTTGGCACCACCTATCTCCTCCCTTCTACTCAACGCTAGATCAACAGTTGTCAAGCATACCACTCAGCATCTTACCTTTCTGGTACAAACAGTGAAGGAGGAAAACCCGCCGAATTCTGATATGTGTAAATATTTGTTGAAAGACTTGGTTCCAACCATTTTAGCGATGCACGCACAGACGGTCAAACTTATTCGCAGTTATGCTCTCGAAGCGATGGAGGTCATTATTCCTCTCTGCCGTTATAAGTCGGGTCTCCCTGTTTTGTTAGAGCGTTTGAGAAAGGATAGATCACGCGACGTCAGGGAGTTTTGTGTAGTTTATTTACGATTGATAGTGCAGCATTGGAGTGGTGACCGTGACGTACCCCCCGAACAAGAGTATTTGACAAAGAACATTTGCAACCATATTGGCAATGGACTGGCCAGGGCTCTAATGGATCCATCGCAGAATGTAAGGACAGAAGCAAGAAATTCATTTGAGCTTTACAGGCACAGGTACCCACGATTGTGGGAAGAAATTGTCAAAAAACCAGACGGCATTTTCAGTAAAGATTCAAAGTTAAAGAAGAGCTTAGTGGCAGCAGCGGCCAAGGCTGGTAACGAAGGCGCTGATATCGACGACTACTATCCATCATACGAAGAGGGTGAAGACTACGACACAAAGACATTGGGATCGGTAGGTTCAAAAAGTAGCCTCAACAGCTGGAAAAGCAACAGCAGTTTCGTGAGCCAAAGTAGCAAAGCTACTGGTGGTTTCAGAGCTGCAGGAAGGAGTACGAGCCGTACAAAAAATTCCCGTCCTGCAGCACGCACATCCACTGGACCCCTCCCGCCCGCAAGCAAAAGAACAGGTCCTTTCGGCAACCTTTCTGAAAGAAATGCAAGCAAAGGAAGCACGAGTAATGGTAGTGCCCATCGCAAACCGAAAGCAACTCGAAAGCAACCAGTCCAAGAGAATACAGAGAATACTCCGCCTGCTCGCGTACCAACGACAGTCACGGGCACGAAACCAAGTGAGAACTACAATGTTTCTAACCAACTCCTTGCTGCACATAAACTCTATATTGACGACTTAATGGAGAGTCTCCGTGCCGAAATGAACACAGTTCGCGATTTTGAAACACTACTCGTTAAATCGCAAAGCAATCCAGACGAAGATGGAACATACGGCCCAGCAGAGGACGCCGTGCTCAAATACTACGAGGCTGTCTATTCTTACCTGGACAAGGGGACCGCAAGCTCGGCAAAACTTCGAACGGAGATGGAACGTATCAGTGCCATTAGTTCTTAATTCCTTTACTGTACGATGATGTGGAGCGTTTCAGAAAATATTTCTTGATTGTACCGTACGTGTACTATATATAGGGTTTAGTAATGAAGTACAATCCAAAAGTTTAAAAAAGACCTACTGTACGTGTAGTTTCTAAAACGCAATCGGCTCTTTCATTTCTACCAAGGCCCACAATTATAATTAGGATCTCACTGTATGCTGTCTATGACTTGTCTATTCTTACCTGGACAAGGGGACCGCAAGCTCGGCAAAACTTAGAACGGAGATGGAATGTATCAGTGCCAATAGTTCTTAATTCCTTCAAACTGTACGATGTGGAACGTTTCAGTGACAATATTTCTTTATTGTACCGTATCATGCACTACACGTACTATTGTACTGTAGGGTTTATTAAAAAATGAAGTGCTTGTACAATCCAAAAGTTAAAAAGGACCTACACGTAGTTTCTAAAACGTAATCGGCTCTTTCATTTCTACCAATGCCCACAATTATATTTAGGATCTCGCTGTATTCAGTATTGCAGGCGTTCTTTTTCTTTTTCAATATTTGGTCCTTTACCTAGTCTAAATCACGTACCAACATTGACACCTCATTGCGCATCGTACTGGCAAATATCTATTTTCGGACGACGCGGATGCCATGATTCATCCATAATTTCTCTACAATCCGGCATCCCTCTTCAGCTTCTCAAGCTCGTCATCGACCGAGCTCTTCTTCTTTTCCTCTGGAGCTCCTCCTAGCAATCCCTTCATCTTCTTCAATTCATCATCTACGGAATCTGCAGCTTCCAACTTTTTGAATTCTTTCTCCAAATCGGATCCGCCGGGCAACATATTTCCACCCAAAGCACCCATTTCCGCACTAACCTCCGCAGAAGCTTCCAACGCCTCAACCTTATCCTCCATTCTCTTGAAAGCATCCATACTAGTATTTCCCGAAACACCACTCAACATATCATTAACCTTCTGGGTACTCTCCGCAGTTCTCGCTCTCGCAATCATCTGCTCCTTCTTAGACTTTGCATCCATGATCGAGGTCTCAAGCACCTGCATTCCCTCGTACAACTTATCAATACTCGCATTTTGCATATCAATCTGACCCTGCAAATTAGTAGCTTCGTCCACCTGCGCCTGTCTGCGGACGAGGGCTTCTTTGGCGAGTTCGTCGTTGCCCTTTTGGAGAGCGAGCTGGGCTCGTTGGTACCAGTCTGCGGCTAAGGCGTCACACTGTTCTTTTTGTTTGAGGATGCGGCGTTGTGTGGCAGTTACTTCTGCATATGATTGGCGGACTTTGACGAGATCGCCCTTGATTTTGATTTTTAGTTAGTCATGCATGCTGGAAGCTGGATTAAATCATGCGATAATTCTGCGTGGAACTTACCTGCATATCTTCTACAGCCTGATTCAAGATCTTTTCAGGATCTTCCATAGTCTTCAAAACATTGTTAATATTTGCTTTGGCAACTCTAGAGAAACGATCAAACATATTCATGTGCAGAGAAGTGCTAGACTTGTTGTCGACAAAGGTTGATCTTCCTGTTGCAGATGGAGCAAAGGCGCTAGCCTGGCCCAGGAATGCAATTAGTACAGCTGCTGTTGAGGTTTTCATGATGGTTTTCGTTGAAATATTGTATCTTTTGATCTCCAATATATAAAACAGAGTAGAACAACAAAGAATCGTTTTGATTTGATGTTTGATGTGTTGTTTGCTCAGTTCCAGGTTCCAGCTACACCGCTAGCGCTGCGCTGCAAGCAAGCAATTGCATTCAGAATGAATGAATGAATCAATCTCACCAGTGAAGGTGGTGGTGACAAATGAAAAGTCCGCGTGTTACCCTCTGATCTGGTGACGTGGCATGGTAAATTTTGAACATCCCTTCGCGCCATCATCGTTCTGTTCTGTTCCAGCGAACAGCTTCTTTTTCCCAGCTTGCATGATCCAACCTTGATCCAACAACACAACAGAAAACGAATAGAGAAAACATTGCATTGTCGCTGGTCGGATCCCATCCTCCCCACTTTGTATTGAGGCGATTGACATCAAACAAATAATCAATAGCCACAAAAATATATAGCTTGCGGTGAATCATCGAATCATCAGCTCAGTAATCCTACAAAACACATCAGCAAACATGAAGATACCAACAATATCATTACTACTCTTATCCCAGCCTCTATCCACTAATGCTTTCCAACCATCAATCCATTTACCGATTAGACGATCTAATACCAGACTGTACGAATTAGACTCTGAAGATGCAAATAAATGGATTTCAACCGATGAAACATATGAAAAACTAGATGATTGGGAAACAGACATGGCCAAACGACAAGATGGTTCCCTCTGGTCCAACTTTGAATCCTCCAGCAACGGCGACGACGATGACGACACAAATTCCGATTCCGCAAGCAGCACCCCATCCGTTGATTCAGACGATGGGGAAGCATGGTTAGACGCGCTTGCATCAGTTGCAGCGGACGAGATTGAATTTATCAATACGGAGGCAGAAAGGGCTGATAAAGTTCGTCAGATGCAGGAGTGGGGCTTCGAGGCTGAGACTATTAAGAATACATTAGATGTGGCGGTGGATGATTCGGCAGAGATTGATGAGGATAATGAGGTCTTTGAGATGTTCAAGGAGGAGACTGCCAAGACTGGTTTTGGAATGTATTTGGATGACGAGGTTGATATGGAGACTGTTGAGAGTCATGTAAGTGGATTGTACATATCGTTTAGTACTTTACTGTACGTATTGAAACAATCGACCTCGGCTAAACGTTTATTGTGATGATCTTATCGTATGGAATTTGTGGTATCTGTTCCAATGTTTCAATAGACAACAGCACAAAGAGATGAAGATACAGGAGATCTAGTAAGGACTCAAATGGTGTACGTCGACGAACATACTTGTATAGGATGCACGCATTGTGCAATGATAGCTCAATCAACATTTTTCATGGAACCAGAGCAAGGAAGAGCAAGAGTATTTCAACAGTGGGGGGATGATCAAGAGACAGTAGAAATCGCAATAGAAACTTGAACCGTTGACTGCATTCATTACGGTCCCTATGAAGAATTGGAATCACTTGAAATAGAAAGAAGGGATCAACGTATTAACAACATGGCCAGGTTGGTCAATCAAAGTGAAAATTATGGAAGTGGTCCAAGATCCTTTACTGCACCCCAACAGATTAGTGGAAATATGGCGTCACGTTGCAACAACTGTCCATCAAGAGGATGCGCTGATTGTCCAATGTACGGTGTAGGAAAGAATCCAAACTTTGAAAAGAAGGAGCAGGAGAGGAAGGAACGCATTGCGAAGAGGAAATTGAAAAAACAGATGGAGGACAGCAATAGAAGTGCAGAGTTATAATTATAACCAAATAAATAGTACTACTGTCGAGCTAAAAACACTTTGCTGTTATTTACTCAAAAGTCATGCCAATCCAATATCATTTCGGAAGTGGAGAAGAAATTATCAATCGAATTTTCAGACATTCCACTTTGAATTCTTTCATTGCCAGCCTCTTCCCTACCCCGACGATTGAAAATGTCCCCATTCGTCTCCTGGTGGTATCCAATAATTTTATCTTTTACTTCAGATGCTAATTCTTTCAACCCATCCCAACCTGTAGAGACACTCTCAACAGAACAAGATCTACCAACTATTTGGATGGGATGCTTTGTCAAGTCAAGCACGTTATCGCAAATGACACCTAAGGAGAGCATCAATCCTAGGGGGCTCTTTACATGAGCTCCTCCACTGACTAATAATTCTATAGATCCCAATTGAAATATTAAATCTTTCAAGAGACTCAAATATGTTCTGGGCGCTAAGTTTTGAAGATAGATTGTGACGATGCCTGGTTTACTTGTAGACACACCGAGGGGCTGGACGGAGAAGATGGGCAGAGGGTTTGTTTCCTCGGATATGCATATTCCATGGTCTTCTTCTGATGATGACTTTGCTGTTCTACATTCGTTACCATCTTTCCTTGTTTCGTGCAAATATCCAATACTTTGCAGGTTTCCGTTCCAATCAGGGTAATATACGTCAACGAGAGTAGAATATAAATCACCACCCACAATGTTGCCGTTGTCTATCTCGACACCGGCCAAAATTTTGGCACTAATTGTCATGTTGGTCAAAGATATATGGAAGTTGACTATTTCTATATCTCTCGCTGAAAAAAGGGGCATGGATGGCGCTGCAAAGTATGCAATGGATGTCGCAATGGCAAAAAATAAAATTCCAATCATTGTTTAGTTGTTGTGATTGCTGATGATTCAGTGTACGGTATTTTGAACCTATTTCGCACTAATTTCATTTCTCCAGTTTTAGTTACGTTCTTCTTTTTTACATTGATCACAGATGTGAGTTATGCGTGTACATAGGGTAGGGTGGTTTCACGTGTTACTAGTGGGTGCTTCAGTTAAAACACATCACACATCACGGGGAAGGTTCCTTGGTGTTCGCTTTTGCTTTTGCTTTCGCTTTCGCTTTCGCTTTCGGAAACAGTCCTAAGTCTTCACGGACAGTTCTGTCAGCGCCACGGCCCCACAAAATTCGAAAATAAATAAATAAACGAACCGAACAAAAATCGTGCGACGTGCGTTGAGTGAAGTGTGTGTGTGTGACGAGGAGGAAAGGTTTTGGGTCTTTGATTTGAAGCCGATTGTCAACATCAATTGAGTGAAACCACTTTTCAGAGGCAAGCATCTCTTCAAAAACACCAGAATGAAATCGTTTCAACTCTTTTTAGCTTTTCTTGCTCTTGCAGCATCTCCCATCAATGGAAAGAAGGCAAACCAGGCCGCAAAAGTGCAGGAGCCACCAACTAGGGAGCTGTCAGGTGTTGAGATGGCTATTGCAGGTGGTGCTGCAACTGCCTTTGGAGTAACAATCATGCATCCTGTAGACACTATTAAAACTTTGCAAATGAGCAGTGCAGGTGCTGGGCTAAGTATGATTGGTGCATCCAGAAAAATCATAAAGGATGGAGGTTTTGGTGCCATGTACAGCGGTTTGGGACCATATGTCACCAGTGATGGATGTGCCGGAGCTGTAAAGTTTGCTACGTAAGTTGTTGAAAGTGATTCCCATTCCATACTGTATCAAAAATTTCTCGCTTCTAACATGTTGGAAATTTTATCCCATTTGAAACAGATATGAGAGATTGAAGAAAGTCATCAAGGATAAGGTTCCAGAAGAACGTCAGGGTACAGCTATCTTTATTGCCGCTGCTGCTGCCTTCCTTGCAAGTAGTGTTGTGCTTGTTCCTGGCGAACTTCTTAAGGTAAGCATACGCAAAATAATTAGATTTCCTTTCTCGTTGATGATTTTCTTTTCTGACATTCTCCTATCGCTATTCAACTTTCGACTTAGCAACGTCTCCAAATGGGTCAAATTACTTCTGTGAGACAAGGAATCCAACAAATTCTAAAGGAAGAAGGAATTCTTGGATTCTATACTGGATACTCTGGAGTTTGTCTTCGTGATGTACCTTATACTATGATGGAGCTTGGTATTTATGATAACTTCAAGTCCATGTATTTGAAGTACAAGAATCGTAGTGAAAGCAACAAATGGGATGAATTGCTTGCTGCAGCAATTGCGGGAGGTATCACTGGTTTATTCACAGCTCCATTGGATAATATCAAGACGAAGCTCATGGTTGAAACTGGATATAGTGGATTTTTCGATTGTCTTGCAAAGACAGTAAATACTGGTGGTATGCCAGCTTTATTTGCAGGGAGCGCAGCACGTGTTGCTTGGCTCATGCCCTTCACTATCATTTACTTGCCTGTTTATGAAATTCTTAAGAGGAAGATGCAAGTCATGCCAGTTCCAGCAGCAGTGCCATCGCCGTTGGCCGTGAAAGGAGGACATATTAGGAATAATAATCCTATCTTCGGAAGGAGACCAGCTCCAGTAATGAAATCATTGCGAATGAAGAGTACAAGATTGGCTGGGGCCACTTGTTTTTAATTGGGATTCTGCTGGACGGCAAAAAGGCACACCAACACATTGCCAGGCAATGGGAGTCTTCTTGTCGAGCTATCTTTCAGCTTATGCGATCTATTATTAAAGAATCATTTATGTTTCCATTTGTGAACTTCTGTTTAGATATGCTTGAATTATTTTCCAACTCTCATGAACTCTTTACACAGCACGCTGTTCTAAAGCATTTGCCATACCATCAAGTAAAAACTTAGTATAGTGGATGCGGAATTGATTCGTTACGGAGAATGCCTTGGTCTGCGACGTCTGACTATCAACAGACACACTATTACCATGATACAGGCGCTGTAACCGAGGATCAAAAGCCATCATCGTTAATCCTTTGACTTCACCAAACTTCCAAGAACATATTACCTCTAATGGCGCTTTGTTTGTCACCTCCCAGGCGAGAAAACGATCATTTTCCTTAAATTCTGGAAGATTTGCTTGGTTGAGAAAAAAAGGGCTCATTAGAAGTCTTTCTGGTAGAAATCTTTGTGATCCAAAATACGCTTGAGCCAATTCACCTGATGTATCATGGTGAGAATCAAGCCATTGGCTGCACCCAAACGACAACTTCTGCGAAAATAAGTTGGTCTGCAGGTCGTTCTCTTCATTCCAAAATCGTTTGGCGTATTGTTCTAATCCCTCTCGAGTGAATCCTCCAGCTAACGCCCCTTTCGATAGGCCTCGAAATTGTATTTTGACACAACGTGCCCTTGCTGGAATTGAAAACATTTTTTAACGATCAGTAGCGAAGGTATTACCAAGTACTTTTAGTAGAACTAAGAACAGTTGTTGAAATAACGAGCAGAGTAAGAGATAAACGTCTCCTCCTGTCTCCTGTTTTGGTGTCTGTACTGGTGGGGGGTCGCGCCCGCCCTTGATTTCGCTCGATTATTCAGTTAAAAAATGGTTATTATATAATATAAG
>Ga0115005_10004940_pt1 | contig 10542 bp, 8 predicted proteins | sample ArcOceMetagenome_FD_87163 | JGI IMG/M metagenome (GOLD analysis project Ga0115005, IMG submission 87163) | Marine eukaryotic phytoplankton communities from Arctic Ocean - Arctic Ocean - Greenland ARC118M Metagenome | ecosystem: Environmental > Aquatic > Marine > Oceanic | place: Arctic Ocean...
GACCCTGCAACGGGATGGTTTGAAATCGTACAAGTACCAAATTATTATTCTGAAAAAGACACTCAGGAAGTCATAGATAAGACTTCCGCCAGAATAAGTCAATTATTTAACCAGACATGGTTAGCCCATTATTCTATTCCACAATGATATACTTGTAGTTTGTATGAGTGCATTACAGAATGGTGCTTGTAAAATATTGTAATTAGTTTAATTATAAAGAGTAAATGAATCGTCTATGTTTTACGAGTGATTGCGCACCTGCTTCGCTAGGGGCAATACCGTTGAATATGCGTTAGATCAATCGTATAAAATTGAATCGCTAAGGCAATTATATTCAATGAGCATTCATGCTGAAATAATCAGATCTGATGTGTTAAACTCTTTACTTAATGGAAATGTGAGAGTATCGGCGAAGATTGGTATATTGAGATTCTCAGAGACATACTGAGATTCTCAAACGTCTGTTATAACCTTCTAATAAAGACTTTGATAGGGGGTGCATAACCTAATTACTAAATAAGTTAAAGTTAGCAGAGGACGAGTATTTGTTACTAATGAAGCAAACCCAGCATCCAACGCTGCAACTCTCGCCCCAGCTCCTGCGCCTAATGGAAACGGAGAACATGTGAGCCTGGAGATAGTCTAACTAGACTTCAGTATGACCACATGTACTTCTAAAAGAAATTAATTTCGTGGTTTACTGCAAAAATAGGGCACCAGAACTCATTGCTTTATTGGTGGCAGATGAGGTGACTTTAGAGGATAACAATAGCACAACTGAATGACTTCCGTATACTCAAGAATTATGTAGTGGGTGAACACCACATTGCAAGTTGAGGAATACAACACTAATACTAAAGTACGTGAAAATGTTACCCTATTTAATGCCACTTTTACCACTTTTTACTAGCTTGAACCGTGTGCGACACCTATTTAGCATTTGCGAGATTGACCTACTAAGAATTTAAAATCATTGACTGGGGGTGGTGCATCGCTCGAACGTCCTTAGTTCAAAACCGGGCTAAAAGAAAAGGTGACATACGATGATTTGGCGCACCTCCATTAAATTTTGGATTTTTTTGGGCCTCCTTCTTGGTCAGGAGCTCAGCCTTTGCATGTTTCATTACTGCATTTGGCATGTTGAATGTGTTGATATCATGTGTTGATATCCTTTTCCGGAGATACTCGTTCCTATTATCTGTAGGCAACAAATCTCTCCTATTCGCTGCTAAATTGAATCATCCTTTCCAGAAGATTCGGAAACATTGACGGCGGCAATTTCTTTTGTGCGAAAGAGAAGAATCTTGACGGATGTTTAATCCGTTTATTATAACTGTAGAGATGTCCAACCATACCTGGGTTTCCATCCTACTAGAAGAACCCCATTATGGAGCATATTTGCCCTTCTTGTACTTGCAGCTTGTAGGAGAAACATAAGTATGACCGGCGTAGTAGAGGGGGTTCTGTTGACTCCAAAAGAAGGAATGAGCGACCTGACTCTGCTTGAAATACAGTTTCACGATTGCCTGTCAAAAGTGCTATTATATGGATTCCCTGCTGAGGAAAATGCAACAACAAAGCTCATCCCCCATCATGCGTCAACCAGTCGTGGGAAATGATGACAGTAGTAGTAGCATGGTGGGCCTCCTTGTCCAAGTATACTAGTACTACCCTGCTGCTCTTTGTTATGGTGGTCGAGGAATTGTTGATCCTGGGGATGCTGCATGCTGGTGTTTGTCTACTACCAAGCGAGGAGGACAACAACCGCTGGTTTCCCTCTCCCTTTTTATCTAGTCCTCGTGGACATGTCTTCCTCCAGCACAGCAATGTTTGACATGACCCTCAGCGCTCAGTGCTGATTATTTTTCTGATTCGTCCTTGGTCCTCGGACCTCGGTCCTCGGTCCTCGGACCTCAGTCCTCGCTCGCCTCTGTTGACGTGACGCGGTGGGTTGGCGTTGGGTGTGTGTGGTTGGTGTTGGGTGTGTGTTGGTTGTTGGGTGGTGGGTGGTCAATGACTGCCGTCTTCCGTCATGTTTTACGAAGAAGAAGCCATTTTCCAACTACTCGTATGCGAGAACATCGACTTTGCCACAAAACAGAACTATTGAGCCTTTTGCCTGTTATGATTGGTACGATCCAGCCGATTTGAAGTGATTTGATTTGATTGGATGAAACGGAACAAAGGACTGACCGTGACCGTGAAGAGAGGCCTTTCTCTATCCTCCTTTCTGCGTTTTTTGATTGGCTGAAAAACGTAACAGATCCGATGATGATTTGATTTGATGTACGGTACATCAAGAGTTACAGTATGTACTACGTACACACAACACATAGAAGCAATTAATCGCGTAAAAGGTTGGCTATTGTAGCAAACATATGGTGTCAACGTGCAATGTCAACGTACAATTCTACAGCAGCATCGAGTAAAAGGTAAAAGCTTTTACCAGCTTGTAAGCTTGCGAGCACAGCAAGCCAGCGAGCGAGCATCGTGGCACGGTTACTCGTTACACGTAAAAAACGACGCTTGGTCTTACCATAGTACACGACACCCCTAGTGAGAAGTGGGTGCAGCAGCGATATACTGTGCGTTTAGGTTGATATTGATATTGATATTGATACTGATATTGATATTGACAAATAGCCTCGTTTGTTTGCAGTAGTCGTCGCCACGATCACCAAATCGCCAGCAACCACTGCTTGGTACCTAACAATTTAGTTCAATCTCGTGTTCCTTGAATACTACTATTTTTTTGCGTGCTCCTTGCTAATACTGCCTTTTACGATTCAGCACCGTGCTCGTATCAGAGGAGATAATTTATCATCTCTCCCGCAGCAAGTCTTCGATTTACTAGCGGGTTCAGCTCTAGTACTTGAAAGATGAACTCAACAGGAGCAACGAAAACAGTCGCACCAACAACAAGAACAAGAAGACCACCAGCACCAGAGGAGGAAGATCATTCTGACCAGGTTGTCCTCGTAGCGGCGTCGTCCCTGACGGCCATGAAAAACACCAATAGCAGCAATCTTAATCGTCCTAGTACTACCACCAACCAGCAGCAGCGGCAGCCTAAGAATGAGAATGTTGCTGGCCCTCCTTTCAAGAACGACAAGAACAAAATTATTCCCCACCAGAACAATAGTAGTATTAGTGAAACTCAGTCACAATATGATCTAGTACCCACAACATCAAAATCCCCGATTCGGAAGTTGGGGCCCCACCACCACCACCATCAGGAAGAACAAGTTTTGTACTATGAATCTTCTTCTGCAGAAAGAAGCCCAAAGAACAAAAATACCTTTTCTTCGAGTATAAGAAGAACAGCAAGACATTGGGAGGGGCAGGTCGCTCCAATGCCGATGCCACGACAACCATCATTACAAGATAGCGATGCCAATACCGCAATGAAAGCAGCGCAAACTTTATATTATCAGCGCATGCTTGATGCCCATGCCAGGCACCAATACGGACACTTTGGGATGATGTCAATGCAGCATCAAGCACCGATCATGGTAACAATGAAAACTCAAGCACTATCACCACCACCATATCGAGTACAACCACAACAACGGCATAGTGACCTTGTTGGTAATACTAGGAAGCGCTATCTTCCTTCTATGCCCATCAATCCTGCTGCTGGCAATGACACCCCCCCTCGTGTAGGCAACAATTTCTACCTTGTTCAAGAGATGCAGGGCTCCGGAGGTATGGCGAACAAAACATTCTCTTCGAAGCACGCGAAAATTCAACACAATCATCATTATCATCGCCCTGAAAGCAATGCCACCACTGCAGCTTATAGTTCTACTTGCATTAGGCCTAGTGCTAATACTAGTAGCACTACGGCAGTTGACTCGGCATTCGTACACGCAAGATCGGCACCTACCAAGAGCCACAAGAATGGTGCAACAGTCCCGAATAGTACTCGTGGTGGTGCTGAATCCAATGTAACAGCAACACGATTCGTCAATGGAATAAATGCACAACAACTTCGACATCTACTAACGCCACAAGACAGAGGTCTCACTACTCAATTCACGGCCAGTATCATCGATCAACTCGACTTCGTCTACTTTGAAGATGGCGATCGAAGAAGTCATCGAACTCATTTGTCAGTCGGCTTCCGAGGCATTTGCTGCCGGCACTGCAAGGCGCCTGCTGGCAAGAGTGGGAGATTCTTTCCTAGCTCCTTAAAGACCCTGTCTGATACACAAAAGACGCTCTACACCCTCCATAAGCACTTCATCAAATGCAGGCAGACACCTGAAGATGTGCAGGAAATGCTACATACACTGCGCATAAACCATTTGGAAGAGAGAAAGACACTGAAAGGCAATGGTAGTCAGAGAGCTTTCTTTCGCCTGATATGGGCCTTTCTTTGCCCCGAAGCTGAAGGCGACCGTATTGATCCTAGCGCATTACATAAAACCAAGGAGGACAAAGAAGCGAACGCATTGTGAATACTTCAACTTGTAACTACTATTGCTTATAAACATTTTTGAAATTGTAACGTGTAGCTATACTTTCACGTATTTACAAAAAATGCTTTGCGATCCTCCTTGAGCCTGCTGCATGATGCATGACAGGAGGTTGTGGTTGGCGTGACGAGGACAGAAGAAAGTCCTCGTCCTTTAGCTTGCATAATGGGACAGGAGATTGTGATTGGCGTGAGAACAGAAGAAGCGGTACTACCTATTGGGTTTATATTTGGTAAAATCCTGTTTTACCTGTTATCTGGCTCACGACCAGAAACATTTTGCTGGTGCTTTGGTTTTGAGTGATTACTTCTATTCTGAATTCTGGCCTTCCATTTTGGATCGAGGCATCTAAAACTTGCACAATCACATATTTAGCAGTTGTGGGTTGAAGACCATACCAAACCAGCTGTGTAAAAAATAGGGACGTCATATTTCTGATACTCCTGGTGTGGTATCCTACTACTACTAAGACTCACTTCTTGAATAGTACCTAATTAAATACCTTTTACAGTACCGGTAGTAGTACTACTACCGGTACACCTTATCCCTGACATTCTTGTAAGGAACCGTATTCGTCGCGATATGAGGTTATGTTGCCGAGAGAGAGGGTCTTCACAGAGCACTGTAACCTGTACCAACACGCAGATGCTGGCTGATGGAAAAATGATGCATTTGTAAATACCTGCTTTGCAAACCAATTTCAAATTGCTGCGTCACAGCATTGTATGTACTAGAGTACTGTACGCTATTTTGTTTTATGTTTTTCTTATAATCGAATGAATGTTAGAAGTGATGATTATGTCAACCAAGCACCACCAGGACGATAGACAGCAGCAGACATCTGCCAACAATTGAAGATTTTCCTTCCAATGCTGGTCACGGTCACTATCTGAGTAATGTGCTAGAGCAGTTCTTTCTCAGTCCTCAAACTTTGTTTTTCTGCAGTCATATGAAAAATGAAAACTCTCACGCATACGTATGGGGGGTCAGAAAGACCTAAACGGCGTCCTAACCATAATTATTTTAATAAATTGATTTTACGCCACACTTTACCTGTTCTTCGGTTTAAGACCAGAAATCGTTTGGTGGGTTTTTGATTTTTTCCTGTGTGATTTTTAAATTCTGATCTTTCGGCTACTGCAGCACCATTGAAGTTTGGTCATGTTGCAACACGCAGCAACACTAGCCAGCATACTACTACTACTACTACTACTACTACCGGTACTAGTAGTAGTACTACTAGTAGTAGTACTACTAGCTACGATCACCTAATTCTGTAAATTCTGATCTTAATTCTCAATTATTGCTTCATCGCATTCGATATCTACATGATTCCATATGATAGATTATTTTACTTGTTATCCTTCGTGATCATTGCACCATCATGATAACGAATCATAGACGAGTTCATTGCAAAACGTTATGTATTTATTTCAAGTCGTATGGACACACTTGAAATTGAAAATTATCGACATAAAAGACCTTCAAAAATAGCTAATTTTAGTCCTTTTCAAGTAATTCAGAAAAGTCAAAGTTAAAATTGAAAATAAAGGCTTATTTCAATGTCTCTTTGTTGAATTCTGCAACACCCGTTTCCCAAAAACACACATTCTCAAAAGGCAGGCTTTTTTGAGATCCGCAAGCTCCTCAAATGCCTCACACGAGTGTATTAGATCTGTCGGTATTTCCAAACATGATCAAACGTCACTTACATCAGCAGCATGCTGGGCTACTACTACATGTGCTCACCACTGCTCCTGCTGCTGCTGCTGAGAATCATCAGATCTGCTGCTGGGAATGTGCTGACAAGGAGAAGGTGGTGCTGGAAGGACCTACCAAATTCTAAGATAGGATCAATATTTATCCAAGCCGGCAGTATAGCAGCAAAGGTTATACATCAGCACCGTGGAGATAATGTTTTCCTGTCAGCAGGACGAGCGTAGGAGGCAGCAGCAGGAACAATTCAAGGAACACACGTTCGGCGTAGTAAAGATTGTTTAGAAGGTGTTTCTAAAGGAGTTGATGGACGAGTAATTATTGCTTCTGCATAGCATTACTATATATTTAAATGATTTAGTGTTGAGTTCTTCTATTCTGTTTGGAAGTTTGATATTGGAATATGCGTGGTCCATTTTGAATTTGTGGACGGGTGGTTGATACCGTAGGAGTGTTCGCATTTTTACTAAAAACCGTTTGCTGTACCTGATATTTTGATATTTTGAGACCAAAAATCACAAAACACCTCACACTCGAGAACCGAAGACCGAAGAAGACTAAGCGTACCGGTATACGAAATAGAGATAATTCAACTCCATTGTAACAAGCTACATATCACGAAGATCAGAATGAGCGCATCAAAACCATCAAGAACAATACGCCAAGAGCAAGATCAAGACGAAGAAAACGTTGCTGCCACCATCGCTGCTGCGTCATTCCTAACGGAAATGAGAAACAACAACGACGAAGTTTGTAGTACTACCCAGCAGCACGACCAGCACCAGCAAAACCAGCAGCACCAGCACGACTTGACAACGAAGAAGGCAAATCAGAAAAGTACCTTCAACAAGACAAGGAAGAAGATTATCCGCCGGCGGTTTGTACTCCCAACAAAAACATCAGCAGCAAACAAAACAACAGCCTGCCACCACCAGAATCCTCACCAGGAGGAGCAGCGTCAGGAGGACGAACCACAGGCGGTGGACGAACAGGCGGAGCAGCAGAAAATAAATCGTCAAACCTTGACCTCTACTGAGACTCAGCAGCACCAGCGGGATGAACAAGTGATGTACTGTGATTCTTATTCTGTGGAAAGGATAGGCCACCCCAAGAACAGAAGCGATCCGTGTTCTTCGTCTGTTGCCGCCGCCGCCGCCCTCCTCCTGATCAACACTGCTGCCACCACAACAAACCATGAAGATCAGCACCGTGTTGTTCCAAATAATCAGAAGCCACGACTACCGTCTGAAGAACTGCATGTCGCCACAATGAGAGCCGCTCAAAGTGTGTACTATCAGCGTATGCTCGAATCCAATGCCAGGCACCAACAGGGACACTTTGCGATGATGTTTCCACAGCAGCAAGAAGCTGCTGCACCGGCTACTATGATAACTGATCAAGAACCAATACGCCAACAACAACTACTACTACCACAACCACAGCATGCAAGTGATACTAGTTTTAATAGTGGGAAACGCCAACTTTCTCCAACCCCCACCAATCCTGCTGCTGGTAACGTTGTCCCTCCTCGTGTTGTCGGTCATTTCTATTTTGCGCAAGAGGAGGAGTTGAGTGGCACCACCGTTCCCAATTTACCAACACGATTCGTCGATGGAATAAATGCACAACAACTTCGACATATACTTACGCCGCAAGACAGACACCTCACTACTCAATTCACGGCCAGTATCATCGATCAACTCGACTTCGTCTACTTTGAAGATGGCGATCGAAGAAGTCATCGAACTCATTTGCCGGTCGGTTTCAGAGGCATTTGCTGCCGGTACTGTAAGGCGCCTGCTGGTAAGTGTGGGAGATTCTTTCCTAGCTCCTTAAAGACCCTGTCTGATACACAAAAGACGCTCTATACCCTCCATAGGCACTTCATCAAATGCAAGCATGTGCCTGATGATGTAAAGCTAATGCTACATAAACTGCGCGAGAACCATATGGAAGAGAGAAAGACACTGAAAGGTCATGGTAGTCAGAGAGCTTTCTTTCGCCTGATATGGGCCTTTCTTTGCCCCGATGCTGAAGGCGGTAGTATTGCTGGTAATGTGTTTGATAACACCAAGCAGGCCAAAGAAGCGAAGGCCTTGTAATTGTAACTTGCGTTTGTAATTATTATAGTACTATTATGGTGTCCTCGGAATGTTGTGATGCCGGTTTTTTATTTTACATAGGATAGGGATCATAGATTGTGATTGGTATGAAAGAAGCTTCTATTTTGGTGTTTAAATCGATTGAAGCAATGCCTACACCTGTCAGTACCTGGTGTTCCCCGGCTTACGACCAAAAATAGTTTTCTGCTTCCTGCCTGTATTGATTAGATGGTGGTCTTCTGTGTTGCGTCTTATTGTTATATGTGTGTGTTTGAGTGATTACATTCTCAATCCTAGTACTACTATTCGCGTGCCAGCACAGCAGCAGGACGAGAGCAGGAGCTGCAATAATGTTTTAACATATGAACACCCAGCCATCGTTCTGCTACTTCTGGATGGCAGTGACAAACTTTTTCTGATGGATTGCAAACTAAAATTTGATATTTATATATTCAATATGTGATAAAAGCGATTGCTGTTTCTCTTCGTAAGACATTTCTTACCGTTGTTTGTGAAGCTATTGTATGATACAGTAGGTAGGAAAGACCTAAGATGCATTGATGAGAAAAGGCCTCCCAACATTTTTTCCATCACAACACAGCAACAAGCGAGATCACACACACGAATGGATTTACGAGGAGGAGGCGTCGCTCGTCGTGGTGCCTAACAATTTCCATTAAGCCATACTAGCCTCTCGACTAGGGATTTGCATTTCAAATAATGGAACACGTTTAGGTGGCTGCACTAAAAATAGGCGGGAAAGGCTACACCAACCACCAACCAACCATATTTTCTCCGAACATTTTCGCGCCTCAAACAAGACACCTGAAAAGAAAGAAAGATTGAACATTGCTGTAACTTTGAAACTTCCATAACAATCGTGCTTATTAACACTATTTCAAACAACATGACGATGGATTCTGCAATCAAGGCTGCGAAGAAAATCTTAAAGAAAGCAGATAGTGGGTCTTTGAAGGTCAAGGAGTTGTCGAAATCCGTAGCTGAAAAGCTTGATGGGAAATCAAGCAATGAACAAATCAAGGATTGGATTCTTGCTAGTGACAAGTTCTCTCTTGATGGCAAGCTCGTCTCCTTAGCCGATTCTTCAAAGAAGAGAAAGAACGATGACGTAGAAGATGAGAAACCCAAGAAGAAGAAGGATAAAAAGGCAAAGAAAGATTCAAAGAAGAAAAAGGAAAGTTCAGATTCTTCCGCTGGGGATGTGACTGAAAGCACTGTTTCTAGTTCGGGAGGCAGTATGTCTTTTGCCGATGCTACTAAGTGGCGTACAGAGCAGAAGATTGTTTTGATGAGCACAACAGATGATGAAGAAGGACAGAAAATTTCGAAAGAGTTAAACAAGAATGAGGCATACATACCCTACTCTGATTTTACCTCAGACAGGATCAAGTCGTCTGTGCATGAGGCATTTTTGAACCAGTGTACTGTGGTCAACAAATTTACAAAGCCTAGTGCTATTCAGTCTCAGTGCTGGCCTGTATTGCTCCATCCCGGAAGTGATGGAAAGCGCAGAGATATCGTCGGGTACGTTTGGTTTTGAAAACGCTGCCTAATTTTGTCTGAATACATGTTGACTAACTTACATTTCCTCTTCAAAAATATTTGAACAATAGAATTGCAGAGACAGGAAGTGGAAAGACTCTAGCATTTGCGGTCCCTGCGCTCTCTGCACTTGCAAAGGAGCAAGTCGCCGGCAAAAAACGCCGCACGCCACGTATGCTCGTACTCGCGCCGACAAGAGAATTGGCAATGCAGTCACATGTTGTGTGTGAGGAATTTGGTAAACTTGTGAACTTGACTTCGCTTGTTGTATACGGGGGTGTTCCGAAATATCAACAAGTGAGCGAGTTGAAGAAAGGAGTTGATTGTGTTGTTGCGACTCCGGGAAGAATCAAGGACTTGATCAATGAAGGATCATGTGATTTGAGCAGAGTTTCACAACTAATTTTAGACGAAGCGGACAGAATGCTCGGTAAGTATCGAAAACTTCAATTCAATGAGATTTCAAGAAAAACGTGGATCATGACGCAAGAAAGAACTAACCTATGACGTGTTCTACTTTAGATATGGGATTTGAAGAGGATGTGCGTTTCATCATTTCGCAGTGTTTGGATAAGGATAAGGGGCGTCAGACTGCAATGTTCTCTGCAACGTGGCCTGCGGTTATCCAACAGATTGCAGGAGAATATATGATAAACCCTGTACGTGTCTATGTAGGATTCGAA
>Ga0115005_10004941_pt1 | contig 10542 bp, 7 predicted proteins | sample ArcOceMetagenome_FD_87163 | JGI IMG/M metagenome (GOLD analysis project Ga0115005, IMG submission 87163) | Marine eukaryotic phytoplankton communities from Arctic Ocean - Arctic Ocean - Greenland ARC118M Metagenome | ecosystem: Environmental > Aquatic > Marine > Oceanic | place: Arctic Ocean...
GCATACTTCAGAATCGGTATTAGATGAAATTGTGTATCGCTTTGAATTTCCAGAGCGTCCAGGTGCATTGTCTGCTTTCTTGAAAAAGCTAGGCAAGCGTTGGAACATTTCAATGTTTCATTACCGCAATCACGGCGCTGCCAATGGTCGAGTTTTGGTGGCAATGCAAGTGCCTGCTAAAGACAAAAAAGAGTTGAAAAATTATTTAGAAGACGTGGCTTACCCATTTTGGGATGAAACTGAAAATCCTGCTTATCAATTATTTTTGAAGTGAAATTCAATACTTAAATTACAGAATAAAAAAGGGCTAACAATGTTAGCCCTTTTTTATTGTTTATTTTCTATTAAGGTATGAAAGTAAATATCAGTTTTTTTTATTCTCCCAGTAAGTAGCATTTTTGATGCCTAGCTTTTTTGGGTCAAATGTATATTCAGTCACGCCATCAGCTTTTTGTTGTTCGTAATCTCTAAGTGCTTTTATAGCAGGTTTACCCATAAAGAAAATCAACACTATGCCCACAATATTTAACCAAGCCATTAGGCCGACACCAATGTCACCTAAGCCCCAAGCTAGATTTGCAGTTTTAACTGCGCCGTAAAAAACAGAACTTAATAGAAATACTTTTAGAGCAAATACCGCACCAGGTAATTTGACGGTTTTACGTAAGTAAGTCACATTCGTCTCAGCTATATAATAATAAGCCAAAATAGTTGTAAATGAGAAGAAAAGTAATGCAAAAGCAATAAACGGTTTACCCACACCTGGTAAGGTTGTTTCGATTGCCATTTGAGTAAATATCGGACTATTTGCCGCAATGTTGGCCCCAATATTTTGAACTAGAAATACCCCTTCCCCTACGCCATGAACGTTATAAGCGCCAGTGATTAAAATCATTAATGCTGTTGCTGTACATATAAATAAAGTGTCAATGTAAATTGAAAACGATTGAACTAAGCCTTGCTGAGCAGGATGTTCAACATTAGATGCTGCGGCTGCATGTGGCCCTGTACCTTGACCTGCTTCGTTAGAATAAACGCCACGCTTAACTCCCCAACCAATTGCTGCGCCCATACCGGCCATAGGAGTGAAAGCATCCCCAAGAATCATGGCAAAAATACCTGGAACCTGTTCAATATTTAATAGAATAATAACAAACGCAATTATTATGTAAGCCAGTGCCATAAACGGCACAACTACCTGGGTAAATTTAGCAATGCGCTTTACACCACCAAATATAATAAATGCCAGAGCAATACAAATCATTGCACCAGTTATAATTTTAGTCGACTCTATTACGCCTAAGCCTGTGTTTACCATTTCTCCGCTGCCAAATGCTGTTGCCATAGCGTTGCCAATACTATTAGATTGAATGCCAGGTAATAAAACCCCGCAAGCAAGAATAGTGGCAAGTGCAAATAATACGGCATACCATTTTTGGCCTAAGCACTTTTCAAAATAATAAGCCGGACCTCCACGAAATTCATCCCCGTCTTCTTCTTTGTAAATTTGAGCCAGTGTCGATTCGGTATAAGCGGTTGCAGCACCCAAAAATGCAACTACCCACATCCAAAACACGGCACCTGGTCCACCAAAGCCAATTGCAGCTGCAACCCCTGCAATATTACCAGTACCAACGCGACCAGATAATGAAATGGCCAGCGCTTGAAATGAGGAAATACCTTTACCAGAAGTGTTGGGCTTAAATAACAGTCGCCACATCTCTTTAATGTGCCTAACTTGTGCAAACCGAGTGACAATGGAGTAGAAAAGTCCAGCGGCTAAACACAAATATATAAGTGCAGGGCTCCAAATGACGCTGTTAATGCTATTAACAATATCTTCCATGCTGATCCTTCATTGTCGTTAGTTGTTTTGATGACCTTGAGAGTACCAAATTTATTCGTAACCATTAAGTACCAACAGGGACTCTTTTTCTTATTAATTGAAATTTGTGATATTTAATTATTAATGAGCGACCTCTTCGATCCTTTTTTGTGCAAATTAATGGTTAATAAGCGTCGTGCCCAATAGAATGGATCGGTATAGGTGCGTGACGTTGTTAGTCTATGTACCATTATATATAGTGTGAATGCAGTCAAATATCACATATATGAACTTGAATATGAACATGTCTGACAATTTTATGTGTTTATTCTCATGAAGAAAATAAAGATAGTTAGCCCGATTATCAGTGTTTTTACAAATGGCAACAGGACAATTTAGAAGGTTAAAGCGATGTACTAGAGTCTTCCAATATTAAATTCTTTTATAAATAATAAAACCTAGATTTAAACGGGTTAATAAATATCAAGAATTCACCTGAATAATAAAAGCGTAGCTATGAATGTGGCCTTGTAAGGAGGCCAAAACTTCTATTATTAGGCATGGGTTTGGGACTGAGCCGCAGAACCTCTAGCTGAGCGCAGCGCATAAGTATGACGTTACACCCTTCTGTAACCGTGCTAAAAAATATAGGGATAAATATCGAATGTCGTAACTCTAAGTATTCAATTTGATAAATCTATGTCAAATATTTTTCTGTATGTTCAAATATGCAATGTAATATTGTTTATAAAAAATTATGCAATACCCTAATCAGTTTAAATACAATTGACGTTTTTAATGCGAGTTGAATGCTGAATAAACGGGTAAGTGTGAATGGATTAGTCCTAAAAACTGTACATTGAATTCCACAAGCTGCTCTTATTGTATTTAAATAATCTGCCATACTGGTAAACATTAAACTGCAATTGTAATAGCCTTATGATAAAGAACTTCAATTTAGATTTTTCAAAAACGGTAGTAATAGAGAGTCAAAAGCAAGAATGGCAAGACTCTCCAGCTGTTGGTGTCCAACGTATTCCTTTAGAGCGTGAAGCCGCAGAGAGTGGTCACGTCAGTTCGATTGTGAAATACACAGCAGGCAGTAAATTTCCAAGCCATAAGCATCCTAAAGGTGAAGAGATATTCGTTTTAGAAGGGGTATTCAGCGATGAAAACGGTGACTACCCTGCTGGAAGTTACTTACGTAATCCACCAGGGTCCAGTCATGCACCATTCAGTAAAGATGGTTGCACCTTATTTGTTAAGTTAAATCAGTTTAACGACAACGATCTTATACAATTAGCAATCAACACAGAGCAGCAGCCTTGGTTGCAAGGGCAGGGGGAACTTCGGGTGAAGCCATTGCACCAGTTTCAAAATGAAAGCGTAGCTTTGGTGTATTGGCCAGCAGGAGAGCGCTTTGCTCCTCACAAGCATCGAGGCGGAGAGGAAATATTTGTATTAGAGGGAGAATTTAAAGACGAGCATGGCAGCTATCCACAAGGGACTTGGATTCGCAGCCCAGATATGAGTGAACACTTTCCATTTGTAACAGATAAGACTGTTATTCTTGTTAAAGTGGGACATCTTTAAGGTATAGTATACAGCCATATTTAGGCTACAGCATACTGGGATACTCGCTCTAAACACCTCCGACTGTCTATGCTGAATTAGAATCGAGGCACATGAAATTCGTAATAGACCAAAACCTTTAACTGTTTTTCGCCTCTATCCACTGCGCCATATATTGAGTAGATTTCATCGAATGATGAAGCAACATACTACCGGTAAAATTATTCAACCGGTGTTCTTTCAGCTGGCTAATAATGTCATTAAGCTTAATTAGAAACTCCACTTCATAGGTTGGCTTCGAAAACCTTTGCTCAAGCCATGCTGGGCCATTTTTTTGAAGTGTGTTCCATCGCTCTTCATTTTCATAAAGGTCAATGGCAAGTTGCGCAAATTCATTAAAATCATCCGTCGCTATAGAGGTTTCTAAAACCCCTTGGCTTTTTCTGTCAGCATATAAACCCTCAGCACCTATGCTGGTAGTAACAGCGGGTAATCCACATTGTGCAGCATCTAGCATTTTGCCTTTTAGTCCAGCGCCAAATCTTAACGGCGCTAATAAAATTCGACCATGTTGTAAAATTTCAGACGCATCTTCACACCAGCCTTTTACTAAAAATCCTTGTTTTTCATTATTCAGTTGTGTGACTTTTTTAGGCGGATAGGCACCATAGATATGCAATTGAACGTTAGGTAAAGCTTTACGAATCAGTGGCCAAATATGCTGCTTTAGCATCAACACAGCATCCCAATTTGGATCATGCCTAAAGTTGCCAATAGACACAAAGTTTTTTCGCTCACTAAATGGGACAACTATTTGCTCTGCTGTGATGTCAGGCAGGTTTAGCATAAAGGGCACATATGCCAATATATGTGCAGGCACATTAAAGGTATTAATTAATATATCCATTTCATATTCACTGATCATTAAACTTAAGTCACAGCGTAAAATAGCGGCTACTTCTCTTTTAGCATAATCACTAAATAACGATTCCTTCGATACGTGTTGAATCACATTAGAGTTGCCTTTTGCCAATACTTGCCTGGCAAGTCGCAAGCAATGCAAATCTTCAGTGTCTAAAACTCTAAGAGCTTGCGGGCAGCACTTTTCAACTCGCCATGCAAACTGCTCTTCCATCATAAAGCGATCAAACATAACAACGCTTGGAGCAAGATTAAAAACAAAGTCATCAAAGCTTGTACTGTTAAGTTCTATATTGACTGGCGTTATGTTTGCGGCCGCAAAATCTATAGCGTGCTGGCTGGGTTGAGCAGGACTGGCGTAGGTAACAGCATAGTCATCTGCTTGAAAGCTTTGAAGCAGCTGTAACATTCGACTTCCAGCTGCACTGGAGTTAGGTTCGGGCCATACATAGCCAATAACGAGTAATTTTTTCATAATGCAATCATACACCAACTCATATGGCTGCGAGGGCACTTAATAACGACATTTATAATGGTCTGAGTATAATGCTGGGTATGCACTTTATATGGCTATTCATATCTCTTAACACTCAGGGCAAAAGATGACATCACCTGGTTCAAATTCGAAATCAAATGCACCCAAAGAAAACGACGCTACACGCATAGTAAAGCCGTCGTTAACGAATCCAGTACACATGTTTGCATTTGGTTTAGGCAGCGGTTTAAGCCCTAAAGCGCCTGGAACGGTAGGCACAATCGCGGCATTACCAATTTATTGGTGGCTTTTAGCCGATTTATCCGCCATGTGGTTGTTAGCCGTAATTGCGGTGACGTTTGTGATTGGCGTACTAGTGGCAGAAAAAACTTCACAAGATCTAGGTGTACACGACCACGGTGGCATTGTAATTGACGAATGGGTAGGCATGTGGATTACCATGCTAATGATACCTAAAGACTTTGTTTGGTTATTAATTGGTTTTGCACTGTTTCGTTTTTTCGATATTTTGAAGCCTTGGCCAATAAAGTGGTTAGATGAGCATGTACATGGTGGCTTTGGTATTATGATTGATGATGTGCTGGCAGGTATCATGTCCTTATTGTGCCTTCATCTTGCCATATGGGTGTGGCTATAACTATATTTTAGCGTCTAAAGAAACTTAACCAGCGCCAAATATTGAGTAGACTGGCCAACGCAGCAGAAACATAGGTCAGGGCGCAAGCCAGTAATATTTTACGTGATGCTTGATAATCTTTTTCACTGAGGTATTCGCCATTCTTTAAAATAGGCAGGGCTTTAGAGAAACTGGCATTAAATTCGACGGGTAAGGTGACAAAATGAACCAGAGTACTGGCTAGCATCCCAATGACGGCCACTGCGATCGATATTTTTGCAGCACCAGGTAAGAACCCTAACAGTACGGGTGTTGAAATTAATGCCAGTTGCGCCAGTTTTTCAACGTAAAAAGCCATCTTGGCCAAAGGGGCTCTAAGCATTAGCAACGCCATACGGTCTTTGTGTTGAATAGCATGCCCAACTTCATGTGCTGCTGTGGCCACTGCAGTTAATGATTTAGTGTTAAAGTTATCAGAAGAGAGTCTAACTGTTTTAGATATTGGGTCATAATGATCACCTTGCTCAGTGGTCTCCAATTTTACATCTAGGTCAAATTGCTTAATTAGATGCATGGCTAATTCGCCTCCTGTGCCAGGAAAGTCTGGCCTAGCTGAGCTGTACTTTTTTAGTATTCTTTTAGTCCACATTTGAGGTAAAAAAATACACGCAATAAACACAATAAAAACGATGATCCAAATCATTTGTAGACCCATAAAACGATAACATTAGAGGTAGTATACGTGAGATTATTAAAATTGTTTATGCTTACCACGTTATTTTTAATAGCTAATATGAATGTATTTGCCAGCATTCAAGCCGTGGGGTTAATGCAAAATATGGCCATTATAGAAGTAGATGGTCAGCGCATTGTTATTCGTAAAGGCGAGACTAAGCAAGGGGTTAAACTGGTCGATTCAAATAGTAATCAGGCTCAAATTGAATATAACGGTAAAAAATTAACGCTAAAGTTAGGTTCCAGTATTGCTAGTAGCTATACACCGCCTAAAACTGAATCAGTGCGCTTGTACAGAGCTGATAATGGACATTACTTTACTCAAGTAAAAATTAATGGCAGAACGATGAATACACTGGTTGATACTGGTGCCACAACAGTGGCTATTAGTTCTGATTTGGCTAAGTATTTAGGCATTAATTATGTGAAAGGTCAAAAAGGAAAAAGTTCAACAGCCAGCGGTATTGTCACAAGTTATTTATTACGCGCTAATCATATTCAAATTGGAACTATAAAAAAATACAACGTGCCATTAAGTGTCATAGTAGGCAGTTTCCCAGACATTCCTTTATTGGGAATGAGTTTTCTAAATCAATTTGGCTTAAACGAAAATAACGGTGTGCTTACCTTAACTGACAAATAGTGTTCTTAAGTTATAAACTGGGCTAATTATTCAGAGCATTAATTAGGCGAGTAGTACTTCAATTTATTTTCTGAACCGTATGCCTTGTTTGTTATATTAATTCGTCACCGTTCAGCGATATAGCCTTCTCCGTTTCTATCGATGACATAGTAATCTCTCCGTCGACGCCGGTGCTTAGAAAGTTAAACTGATACCCTGTTACATTACAGTGCGCTGGACCAGTTAACGCAGATAATCACGCTTCTTGCATCAATTTGTGTTCTTGTTAGAGTTTGGGTTTCTTCTGTATTGGCTAGCAAAACCACAAGTGTTGATATTGCTTTGATTACTTTTGAAACCCGCTAAAAGTAACTACATTACAACTGAAATTGACTGACAATCTTTAAAATTAAGCATAATTTTTACCTCAAATTTCAGGATAGCTGTCGCCTTTAATTTTAGTTAGAGGTAATTAAAAATGAAGCGAAATCTCACTCAATAATTTAAAATAGAAACAGCTTCAAAGCATTTAACATCCTGATTAGTAATAACAGGTTTAGCAATGTGTGGGCCAATTTCCACTGGCTTTCCCTAAGTTTATGTTACGCCAAAATGACTTGTATTATTCTGATTGTTTGGTCTCACTATTGCAGAATATACAATGATGCTTGCCAATCAAATTAGCCAGTTTTTAGCCCATAAAGTTTTTCATTAGCGTCTACTATATGGCCTTTAGGTGTAAATTGAATCATGGCCATCTGGCTGGATAAAGCAGATACTAACGGATTACTATTATTTAGCTCAGCGGTTAATTCAGTTTTTAATTCTATCAATTCTCCTTCTTCAGAATTAAAGTATATGATGGTCCTATGTTGTTAATAGTTAATTCAAGCACAGAAAAATCAGTTTGGAAGGATGAGTTTGTTGAAAAAATAAAGTGATTAACAATGATTAGATGTATGACCAATTAGCTGAAAAATCAGACAATCAAAGAAAGAATTTTTTGTTTGATACCTGCGCAATCAATGCCCATTTCTGCCCATTGTTCCGATTGTGAAGCATGGTCAATGTAAGCGTCAGGGATGCCCATAATAGTGGTTTGAAAACTCAGTGATTGCGATGCAATAAATTCTAACACAGCGGAACCGGCTCCACCCATAATGGCATTGTCTTCAATCGTGATAATTCGCTGATGAGATTTCTCTAGCTCTCGAATTAAGTCTTGGTCTATGGGTTTTACAAAACGCATATCAACTAAAGTTAAGTGCAAATTGGACTCTACAGTAAGCTGGTCTAATGCTTCTTTTGCCAAATGTAAAAGTGGACCAAAGCATAAGATAGCGATGCCTTCCCCCTGCTGAATAATTCGGCCTTTACCAATCTCTGCTGTATCATTCAAACAGGTGACTTTAGTGCCGTTAGCTGACCCTCTTGGGTACCGCACAGCGGCAGGGCCATTAAATTCATAAGCGGTATTTAACAGCAAGCGGCATTCGTTTTCATCGCTAGGCACGGCAATCACCATGTTAGGTACGCATCGCATAAAGCTAATATCATAAGCACCAGCATGAGTCGGGCCGTCTGCTCCCACTACACCTGCGCGATCAACAGCAAAGGTCACATCTAGATTTTGCACTGCGACATCATGCACCAATTGATCATAGGCGCGCTGTAAAAACGTGCTATAAATCGCCACAACAGGTTTTGAGCCTTCGCATGCCATGCCTGCTGCTAGAGTGACTGCGTGTTGCTCTGCAATCGCCACATCAAAGTAACGATCGGGAAATTTCTCTGAGAACTTTATTAAATCACTGCCCTCACGCATAGCTGGGGTAATGGCGAGTAGTTTTGAATCCAATGCGGCTTTATCGCAAACCCACTTGCCAAAAACATTACTGAATGTGTTCATTTTTTTAGGAGCTGGTGCGGGGTTTATTTTTTCAGCTGCTGGATCTTTCATAGGGCTTAATGCATGGTATTTAATCTGTTCTTTTTCAGCAGGAGCAAAGCCTTTACCCTTTTTGGTGACCACGTGAAGAAATTGTGGGCCTTTAAGTTCGCGGATATTTTTTAACGAGTGAGCTAGGGATTCAACATCATGGCCATCTACTGGCCCAATATAATTAAATCCTAGTTCTTCAAATAACATACCTGGAGTAAAAAGGCCTTTTAAGTGTTCTTCAGTTTTACTAGCAAATTCCCATGCATAGGGAATAGTACTTAAAACCTTTCTAGAACCTTCACGCATGGAGGTATAGGTTTTAGAACTCAGTATTTTAGAAAAATATTTATTCAGGCCCCCTACGTTTTCGCTTATGGCCATGTCGTTATCATTTAAAATAACCAACATATCTGTTTCAGCATGGCCAGCGTGATTCAATGCTTCAAATGCTTGCCCAGCAGTCATAGCGCCATCGCCAATAATAGCCACAACTTTTTTACCACTATGTTGTTTTTCAGCCGCTATCGCCATCCCCAATGCGGCACTTATAGAAGTAGACGAGTGGCCTACACCAAAGGTATCAAATTCGCTTTCTTTGCGTTTAGGGAATGGACTCAGACCATCTTTAGAACGAATAGTAGGCAGTTGCTCACGGCGACCAGTTAAAATTTTATGAGGATATGCCTGATGACCCACATCCCATAGTAGAAGGTCTTTCGGAGTATTATAAACGTAATGCAACGCCACAGTTAATTCCACTACGCCTAAGCCAGCACCAAAATGACCGCCACTTTTTCCTACGCTATATAATAAATACTCGCGTAATTGGCTGGCCAACTGGGGTAGTTCGCCGCTGGTTAGCTCACGCAGTTGGCTTGGATTATCAATGCTATCCAATAAAGGCGTATTAGGACGAGTTTGTGGGATTTCCTGGAACATCTGTAACCCAGTAAAGTGAACAAAAAAATGTATCTGTCAAGCAGCCTTATTCTACCTAGCATGAGACAAAATAGTAACTCTAAACCTATTCTGGAGCCGATTAATTCAGTTATATTTGCACTAGTTAAGCACTTTGAAGCGGCACTCAATAGCTACGAGTTACTATATAGTCTGCAATATCCTTTAAGTACTGATCATTTCCAGTCAATCCATCTAACGATCTTAAAGCTTGAGCATGCAAATCTTTAGCCTTTTTCTTAGCTTCTTCTAAGCCCATTAACGTGGTGTAGGTGGGTTTGTTTAATGCGGCATCGGCACCTTGCACTTTACCTAATGTTTTGGTGTCGCTGGTGACATCTAAAATATCGTCCTGTACCTGAAATGCCAGACCAATGGCTTGAGCATATCTAGTGAGTGCTTTGATCTCAGTAGCTTGAGTATTGGGATTACAATGGGCACCCATTAGTACACTGGCAAGAATCAATGCGCCAGTTTTATGGTTATGCATGTTCTCTAAATAATCCAAGTCGACTTCTTGATTAACCGCAGACAAATCCAAACTCTGTCCCCCAGCCATGCCATGTAAACCGCTATTGTTAGCCAGTATATTTATCATAATAAGTTGCTGCTGAGCGCTTAATCCTTCTATGGGACTACTAAGAATAGTAAACGCCTGAGTTTGCAAGGCATCGCCGGCTAAAATAGCGGTGGCTTCATCAAATTGAATATGGCAAGTGGGTTTGCCCCGTCGTAAATCGTCATTATCCATAGCGGGTAAGTCATCATGCACCAGCGAATAAGCGTGCATCATTTCTACGGCACAGGCGGCGTAATCGGCATGATCTATATTTCCATTGCAGGCTTTAGCCGCAGC
>Ga0115005_10004942_pt1 | contig 10540 bp, 8 predicted proteins | sample ArcOceMetagenome_FD_87163 | JGI IMG/M metagenome (GOLD analysis project Ga0115005, IMG submission 87163) | Marine eukaryotic phytoplankton communities from Arctic Ocean - Arctic Ocean - Greenland ARC118M Metagenome | ecosystem: Environmental > Aquatic > Marine > Oceanic | place: Arctic Ocean...
GCAAACAGGTACGAGGGACTACCCCGCAACTTTCAAAACAACACATCTGCCCAAGACTTTAAATCAGACAACTTCCCATGGTCACAATACGTCCTCCACGAACTCAAACATACCTTCAAAATCCAAAATTTCCGAGGGCATCAAAAGGAAATCATCAACAGTACAATGTCTGGTAAAGATGTATTTGTCATTATGAGAACTGGAGGAGGAAAATCGCTCACATATCAACTCCCCGCTTTACTAGAAGGGAAAAGCCAAGAACGAAAAATCACAATTGTCGTTTCACCCTTGTTATCCCTTATACGAGATCAGGAAGAGCAAATGAATAACTTTTCACGAGGGACAGCTACCTCCTTTTCATCTGGACTAGGGAGTGCAGAGCAGACACAGCGGTGGAATGCTGTGAGAGATCCGGATGGGGGTGTTTGTCTTATATTAGTGACGCCGGAAAAGGTCTTTAAAAGTGGAAAGCTCAAGAGTGAATTGGAGAAATTGAATCGACAGAATCGGCTTGGGAGATTTGTCATTGATGAGGCGCATTGCGCCTCGCAGTGGGGACATGATTTCAGAACCGATTATACAAAGATTGGGATATTAAAGCAGCACTTTCCGCATGTGCCGCTGATTGCAGTGACGGCGACAGCGAGCGATCGGGTGAGAGAGGATTGCTGTAATATTTTGAGAATATCGAGAAATTATCAGTTCTTTCGCTCTTCTGCGAATCGACCAAATCTTAAGTATTGTGTCAAGGTGAAGCCGGAAAAGGCAGACGAGCTCATTGAAGCAATGGCGGAGTTTATTCAGGAACACCATCCAAGGAATGCGGGTATTATTTATTGCTTTTCGAAAAAGGAGGCGAATACTGTGTCTGAGAAGTTGAGTAATACTTTTGGTATCACTGCGAAAGCATATCATTCAGACGTTAGTGATACGGCGAAGGAGAGAGTTCATCGGACTTGGATGGCCAATAAGACGCAAGTTGTTGTAGCGACTATTGCTTTCGGACTTGGGATCAACAAGCCGGATGTAAGATTCGTTCTTCATCATTCATTATCCAAGACGTTAGAAGCCTATTATCAAGAATCGGGTAGAGCAGGAAGAGATGGGGGCGACGCAGATTGTGTGCTGTATTATTCTCCCAAAGATGTTTGTCGGACTCTGGGAATGATTCATGGTGAGAGAACAGAGGTTGCGTTTTGGTCAATGGCTAGGTATGCTCAAATGCATGGAGATGACGCTTTGTGTAAACGTATCATCCTAAGTAACTTGGGCGAGCCCGGTAGTGAGAGAATAGAGGACGTGATCAACTCAGGAGGTGCCAACTCAACCACGACAGAGAGAGAAGTTGGGTCATTCAGCAAAAATGTCGTCAGATTAATTTATGAAGCTAACAAAGACATGACAATGGCGCAGATTGTTCAAACCTGGAGAAGCAAGGGAAAAGATACTCCAGACTTGTAAGTGTTGCGCTTGATTAGCTATTGCTAAATTCATCCAAGTTGAAATAATAATTCACATCGTTTTCCAACAGCATCAAGGAAAACCTGCCAAACTCCGAATTGACCAAGGATGAATGCGAAAGATGCTTAGTATCACTCATGATCTCCAATATTCTCTATCCCAATGTAAAGTTCACTTCATACAAGTAAGTTCGCTTTCTCTATTGGAAAATGTTTTCATCGTAATAAATTCACCCTGGCTCATCACATGTTCAATGTGTTCTTGCCTCCGGTCCACTACTTCAGCAATATCGTTTACATTGGTCTGAAGCCACAAGCAATGAATCTGTTAAGAGCAGCTAACCCCAAAGTTCGCATTCGATTTCCAATTCGAGACGAATCTGCAACCTCGACAGCAGCATCGAAATCCTCCAAGAAATCTAGCCCATCTAGTAGTGGCCCTGGATGGATCTCAACGAAAAAGGCTCCTGCAACCAAGAAGCCTCCAAGAAAAAAGTCGACCAAACCAAAGACCAAGAAAAAGACAAGCAAGAAGACTTTAGTGGAAAAGAAAAAAACTACTAAAACCAAAACCAAAACTGCACAAAAAACGAAAGCTAGCCCAGAGGTTATTGAGATGCTAGACGATTCCGACGACAACGATGATGATTCTTCTGAAGGTTTTGTCATGCCAAAAAAAACTTGTAGGGAAAGGAACAGAAATAGCATCCAATTAGATGACTTGGAGTCATCAGATAGCGATTGCTAGTTTCACTTCACTACCTATGGCTAGGACTGGAGGAATAATCAAAATGCATAGTACACGCATCAATGCCATTCAAAAATGTATTGCACTAGCACGAATTAGTATGCATTTTTTCAATAGTTCTAGTTTACAAATCACTTTATAATAAAACGATGGTCAAACTCTGACCTCAACGGCCCCGTATTGCTTCAACAATACTTCACTATCATCTACATTAGTCTGACGATGCCTCCCAGCTTGGATCAGGACTTGCAAAGAATCTTGAAAGTCTTGGTCAAATGCGTTGACATTTGCCCCCGCCCTAAGCATTATTTTAATTTTTGCCTAATAATCACTGGGCAGGATCCAATATGCATAGTGCAAAGGAGTTTTCTACTCGAGTCCCTTGTCCGCTGGCGCCAAACGAGAAAGGACCAATTTCAGGTTCTCCTTGGAAATTCTTCCATCAATTGTGTTTCCAAATGTAGATTGAAATGGAAAGTTCACCTCAATGTTTTCTTGGGCTAGAAGAAGATGGAGCATTTCAGAAGAGGGTAGGTTAAGGGCGGCATTGAGGGGTCGACGACACTCCTCGAAATGAGAATTATCAATCAAGGTCTCTTGGTTGACACTGTTGTGACCTTTGGCAACCAAATACTGTATAATTTAAACGACGCCTCGTTCTACGGAGGCTGAGATACCGGTATCGTGAAAGGTTTTAGAAGATAATAAATATGTTATATCAAATACGCCGCTACTCACACCCGACACGGATGCATTCAATCATTCATTTTACTCCCTTGAACATTATTCTTAAGCCGCAACTTACCTATAACCATTAGCCTTTAACCATTAGCCTTTAACCATTAGAACGAGTATGAGCATGAGTGCGAGCATGAGCACGAGCACTAGAGCCAGTGGCAGCACAAGAACTAGCGTCACCTCTAGAGCGAGTAGGGAACATGAACATGCCGACTATTCCATCCTCGACCAAGCACTGCGAAAGATGGGGCGTCCACGATGGGGAGTCGTCACTACCATATTTGATCCGAACGAGGCGATTACGCGCATCGTTGAAATGCCATCGTGGCGCCTCGTCATTGTGCCAGATACAAGAAACCTACTGACTACATTAAAAACTTGAACAAGATGCAGAAGCAGAATCAAGATAAAAATACTTCTGGTATTAATAGCAGCAAGAAAAGCGCAGCAGAAAATATGTTTTATTTCACAATTGAAAAGTAAAAAGAGTGGGAACGTATCGATGGGCCGTTTGGATCCTTCATGCATTTAACCCCCTGGCAACATTTCTGTCGAAAGAACATAGGTTACCTTTATGCAATTCTTCATGGTGCAGAGGACATCTTTGACTTTGACGATGAAAATTTCATCAAGCTGGACAGTATATGCATGCCACTGCAGATCCTACTTTGCTTAGTGCATCTTTGCAGATGCAGGTCTGCAGCTGGTGTTTTCTCCTCCTAAGATTGTGTAAGAACGCAACGAGCATGATCACCTTGGTCACTTCAATGCTGAACAGGATCTGTCAAAGCTTGTTGAGTTTTTGAGTGATACAGTTGTTGCAGCGGGTCCGTTCAGCGAGGATCTTATGTTGGCTTTTGAGGAGAACTCCATCGATGCCATAAGCAACCGCAATGCTATTATGCTGGATGAGCTTGGTTTGGGATCTGGATACTACACGCCTTTGGAGAACCTCAAAGACACATTGCTCCGCTTTAAGGACTCTGACAAGATTGAAGGAGTAGCACACGCTCACGATGATGGCATATTGAACGCCACCGAGCTATCTCAAGGCGCATACCCATTCTCGGCTGACAAAATCATCGCACCTGGTGTTATGGTTGCAGGTGATTATAGATATGTGGATGTGCGCAAAATGAATCAAAAATACAAAGTCAATAAGATCTCCTACCGCATTTTCCCTGATGGGCATTTGGAGGATTTCTCAAGACTAAATCATTTAATTCAATCCAATCCAATCAATGAGCTAGTTGACGGTATACTTCTTTATCAATGGGATCATTATACCCAACCATTTTGTGATATAGGTCAAACTGTGTTAGCGAAAGATCCCGAGAGTGCGAGGTACAGGGAGGAGGATGGGTCAATTCTTTTCCCTTGCTGACTTCATTATTATCCCCACCGAGTATGCTGGCAGCTGAGTTGCACATGAAGCAGCACGGGATTTGGATATAATGTTAATGTGCTTTCAATACCATCACCGACATGGTGAGACGACAAACAAATATGGCAGTCCGTTCAACACATCTTTGTACTGAGTGGGGAGAAGATCGAGGAGTGGAGAGAGAAATAATGGCTTCATCCACCCTTACAAGTTTGGTACCGGTTGCGTGTTTCTTCTGCCCATGACACATGTATAGAGTAAATACAAAATTTGAATTATGTTAAAACATGTCCACGCGTACGTCGTGTACCTTTGATTATCATTTTTGTCAAACTATGCTGTTTTCTTTGTTGTGTTATTAATCTGCAAGAAGAGGTGATATTGTGTCTCTACTAAGTGCAGTACGAAGATATCACACATTTTATTAGAATGAATTCACGACTTTAATAAACAGCCATCGAAATCAACATGACATCGCTTTGTCCATTGTCTTCACATTGTTCGTTCTCTACGCAAATTTGCATAGTCGAAATCTTAGGTTGTTCTTCACTAAACGCAAACCACAACGAATCGTAGATATCCCTCCAAGCCCAAAAGCAGGGCCAATCGTGTAGGTCTCTTATCAGCTTTCCATTCACATCTTTGCTATCGGATTCGATGAATACTTTCAAATCGATTATATCTGACATCCCTAGACCAAACCCAAGAAACATTGCCTGTACATTCTGCATGGGTTCTGTATTTTCTGGAACCCCCACAGTCGTAAAATTAATATTTGAATTGCCTGTGCAACATGCCAAGGAAACACTGCCCTGCCGATCTTTTCTTAACGGATCTTGTTTTCCAAGAATTTTCATTCCGTCAGAGGATTTAGGATCAAAAACCAACTGTCTTGATCCAGAAACAACTTTGTTCTGTGGTTCCTCTAGGGTCACTGTTCCTAGCGGTGATCGCCATCCCGAAGATGCATCATCACCCGCAACAATCCGGCTTTGAATGAACCTCTTCTCTTTAGTTTCGGTGCCACAACACCACTTATACTTTTCGACCTTACCCAGTTTTGGTTGGACAATGCCCTTAGAACTTGACCACTCTCCTTTACCTCTGAGTAAGTTCAATAGCAGAAATGTTACTGCCAAATGCCCTGCACTGCTTGGATGATGCGGATCGGACAGAAACAATCGTTGCAAGTCCTCCACCCTTGGCATACTTGGCTCGTCAAAGTAAGAGGCAAGATTGACATGCCCTACAACAAAATCAAATTCTTTTGCCAATTTCGCATGTGCATCATACACTGGATTATTAATTTTCTCTTCTTCATTCAATTCAAATGGGGTTTTCCACAGATATATCAATATCACCTTCGGAGGTCGCGGGCGCATCTGCTCTACTTCACGCAGCCACGCAATTAACATAGACCGCTCTTGTTGAATATGGCTTTCTTCAGGCATATAGTCACCATATGCATAATCGTTAATGGAAAACTCCCACAACAGAAGATCTGTATTTGGAGGAAGGAAGTTCGAAGCAAACACTGCAGAGTGCAACGAATGCCTAGTACCGTGACCTCGTTCTATGATATTAACTTTTCCTCCACCCGCATTGAGATTTAGTTGCTGAATATACTTCGCAAACTTGGTATAGTAACGATGAAGTTTCGGGACCTTCCCTCCACCTGCGGTCGAAGACCCACCATTAGCACAGATGTGTATGTTGCTCTTTTTCGACGAGACCATTTTTATGAGTTCGTGATATGCTTCTTTGTTGTAGATTTGTATCGTGTCGGTGCGGACAGGAGGGGGGAAACTATCGAACAACTCTTGAGCATCAAGTGTTAACAAATTGCCCCCATGTGCTGTCAAAGTTGCGTTGAGTGAAGTTGAAGCCAGACTGCTATCACTAGTAGTAAGTATAGCTTCATTGACCTTTTGATTGTTATTCTTTTTTTCACCTTCCATTGGGAGCAAATGGCCATTTTCCCAAATTGTATTCCAAGTCTCAGCAACCCCATCAGCTTCAATGCCTACCGGTACCGGTACCGGTAGTACTGCTCTTCGTACGTTGCCAGCAACGACAGGCAAATTCATATCTGCATAATTTTTACTCAAAAAGCTACGCATTAAATTCACAAACAGCATTACCATCAGGATAAGAAAAAGCAATATCTTCTTTTGGTTGCCAATATTGCTAGAAGAAGTCCGTGCAGATGGCGATGAGACTACTAGTAGTAGAGAGGACAGGAGACCTTCAATTTCATCCTCGCACAGATGGCTGTCTTTAGTTCTTGCCAGTTCCATTCCTCCTTCCAGTGCAGTTGCTCAGTAAATATGCAAGAAAATTAACGTTCGAAGAATCGCGTGAAATATGGTTTGTGGTTTGTGGTGTATGATTACGGTATGATGTATGATGTAATATGATCAAATAATTTTCAATGGCCTTCGAGGTGTGCAATGTGCAACGTTCATGTTCAATGCGCAATCAGTTCGCAGTTCGTTGGGAAAACTGGTTCGGGGTTCGGGGTAGAAAATAAATGAATAGCAATGCCTTTCTTTATCCGCGGCGTCATTTTTCATTGTCCCTATTAGGTTAGTAAATATAGAATTTCGACATCTTGAAGCATCATCATCTTCAATCTGAATAACATTAACATTGAACATTGAACACATCATGACATCATCATCTTTCAATCTGATATCTTGAATGCAACAATCACTCCAATCACTCCAATCACCAACCGACCACCGACCACATCGAAAGATACTCTGTATGTTACACACCACAAAAGGTATTTGTTACATGCTGGATAACTGTTAGATATTAATACAGTGCTCATCCAAATATCTTTATCGTAAAACCAACTAAAGATGAGTTTTAGAGATATACACTCGAAAGAGGAACTGTTACAAGCAGTGACAAAGAACACCAATCTATCTGTGTTGCTTCTCCATGCATCTTGGAACAATCACGACAAAATCACAAAGGCTCAACCTCAAATTGTGAATTCTCTCAGGGCAACCATTCGAGAACACGAGGGACTTTCAATTCATGGATTCGCCATGAAGGTAGATATCAATGACGATTCGATGGACTTTTTTATAGGGGACACTACTATGGACGATGATGTCGTCATGGACGATGCGAATACAACACAAATCAATATCAAATGCATCGATGAGCTTCCTGCTCTTTATGTTTTAAACTACAGTAACGAAGGAATGATACAAATTTCAAATGTCCCAATCAATGCGAGGCAAATTCTTTCCTGGTCAGAGTCAGAAGATGCTGTCACTGAAGCCATGGAGAAAGCAATTTCATCTCTGGCCATCATTCCTTCTTCCATTCAACAAAATACTCGAAATTTTGAAGAATCGAAACGTATGCATCCGCAGCAGCAGATTAGACTATTTATTGCAGGGGATAGGTCGCAAGTAGGCAAATCATCTGTATGCTTGGGCATTCTTGGCACTTTGCTTCAAATGAATTACCCGCCTTCGGCACTGGCATATATCAAACCAGCAACACAGTGCGAGCAAACACAGTTGGTTACTGAATATTGCAAGAAGCACGGAATACAAGTCTGCCCTGAACCAGGACCAGTCGTTTATTATCGTGGATTCACTCGAGCTTTTCTCAATGGTGAGACAGAATCATCCGATGTATTATTGAAGAAGATTACGGAGGAGGTGGATAAGATTGCAAGGGATAAAACTGTCGTCGTGATTGATGGCGTTGGATATCCTGCAGTGGGGTCCATAACTCATACGGATAATGCATGTGTGGCCCAAGCATCGGGATATCCAAATAACAATGATGACAAAGTGAGAATCCCACCAGGAGTTTTAATCGTTGGGAAGCGTGGGGTTGGGGATGCAGTCGACTCGTACAACTTGAATTCCACATATTTCCGATCCAGAAACATACCGGTACTTGGTGCTATTTTCAATAGACTGCCTCACGAAGGTTATTATTCACTTGAGAATTGCAAGCAAGCAGTGACGTCTTATTTTGTGCAGAATAAGGACACATCCGGAGGTGAAAAAGTCTTTGGCTTTATTCCAGAAGTAGAAGGCATTGCCAGCTCTCGAACTGAGAAGAATGATGGTGATGCTAATAGCAGCAGTCTTGAACTTGCGATGGAAGATGCGGAAATGTTCATCGTTGCCTTTGGCAAATTTGTAGATGTGGGTTCTATCTTGCAGCGAGCCACCCATTTACGCGACATCGCAAGAAGAAACGACGAGGGACCCGTAGGGCATCAATACAAACGAGCTAGAATTACCAAGCACAAAGACGCGCTCAAGTTGAATGGTACCATGTCGAGATCACAGTTGACGAGAGATCAGATTGAGCAAAGTGCCAAGGCATCCGGAGCTGCTGGGGGGTGACGATCATAGGGATAGAATACTTCCAGTAGTAATAGAACATGAAAAAAGGAAGGTTGAAACACTAACAGACGCAAGCAAATATTGCAAACGGAATGACACGTTTTGCCTAAAATTGATTCGGGTAAACGTTGAAAAATTGAAGTGTTGAACACATATTCAATGCCAGAAAAGACAGAATTCATTTAATTAAAAAAATAAAATAAATAGATTTCCTTTCATAGTATCTTTCTTCCTATTTTTTACAACAAAGTAAAATATATGCCGATAGGCCAAGCGATCGACATTGGCTAGTACACGATCTTTCTATTGTTCTCAAATCTTGGAATTGTAGCATCTCATCCCTCATCACTTAACTACAGCACTGCCGAGCTTGAGAAGTTTGTCGAGACAAATTGGGCCCTTTGCCTATGAAAATGAATTTATCAATCTCCCTGAATCAAAATATTCGGTGACGGCGGCAATGATGATACAATCACAGGAAATTGTTCGATGATGGCAGAGATTGGTGGTCAATAATTTGAGCCTGTCTTGATGGTACTCAGTGGACTCTCAGTGGTCAAATGTTTTGAGGGGCAACATTTTTTCAAGATTGTGTATGGAATGAATCAACTGTTTCTATTTGTTACACTATTCAGTACCAGGGAAACCCCATTATTTGTGACGTTCTATTAATCAGCCACATCCATTCACTCTTGCCCATAATATCGAGATGTCAACAGGCAGCTACAACGGATCAAGTCATCTCATCCCATGCATCCATTGAAATTACCGCCCCCAGTTGCATAGGAACACGTACTTTTATCCCATGGGCATCCATTCGCTCTGGCCCACTGCAAGATATTGAGATGACCACCCTGAGCTACATTGGTACACATATTTTTATCCCATGGGCATCCATTCACTCTGGCCCACTGCAGGATATTGAGATGTCCACCCTGAGCTGCATAGTGACATCATGTATATTGATTCCATGGGCATCCATTCGCTCTGGCCCACTGCAGGATATTGAGATGACCACCCTGAGCTACATTGGTACACGTATTTTCATCTCATGGGCATCCATTCACTCTGGCCCACTGCAGGATATTGAGATGACCACCCTGAGCTACATTGGTACACACATTTTCATCCCATGGGTATCCATTCACTCTGGCCCACTGCAGGATATTGAGATGTCCACCCTGAGCTGCATAGTGACATCATGTATATTGATTCCATGGGCATCCATTTGCTCTGGCCCACTGCAGGATATTGAGATGACCACCCTGAGCTGCATTGGAACACGTCATCTTATCCCACGGGCATCCGTTTGCTCTGGCCCACTGCAGGATATTCAAATGCCTGTGTCTTGCTACATTATTACACACTTCACTTGTTAACGGGCACTCATGATCTTTCAGCCATATCAAAGCTGCAAGTTTTCCATGCTTCACCACACAGGTAGACATTTCTCCACTATAAGGGCACAAAAATCCCCATTGATGCACCCATTCTAAGATGTCCAAACGACCATACAATGCAGCACTCTTCAAGATGATTCGTTGCTGTGCAACACCAGTTCCTGCTTCCTGTAGATACAGCTCAACACAGGACACTGATGATACGACATTTTCAATTCTTGTAGTCGTGCTGTCAGCTCTGACGCTTGTGCTTAGGTCCTACAGTTCACGAAAGATGTGAGAAGTACCTCCAATGAATCTACAGAAGTATCTGATGCCAAGAAATGTGAAGATGAGTCTTAGCACATCAGGTGGTGGTAGGTCATATTATATCGTCTTGCACAGTAGATATTGATCACGCTTGCATGCTCCTCAGAATGCGTGGA
>Ga0115005_10004945_pt1 | contig 10538 bp, 10 predicted proteins | sample ArcOceMetagenome_FD_87163 | JGI IMG/M metagenome (GOLD analysis project Ga0115005, IMG submission 87163) | Marine eukaryotic phytoplankton communities from Arctic Ocean - Arctic Ocean - Greenland ARC118M Metagenome | ecosystem: Environmental > Aquatic > Marine > Oceanic | place: Arctic Ocean...
AAAAGATATTTGCGCGCGCTTGTGTTTTGTTTTGTGAGCGAGGGAGGTGGTGTTTATTATTTACCCCCTATAAATTCTCCCGCGCCGCAACTTCAAACTGACTGACTTTTACTTCCAACAAACCAAAACTGAAGATGCATTCATTATTTGACGACAATGACATCATCTCCACCGCCGGCATCGGCATCGTCTCCGGTGAAAGAAGCGCCCCCAAACCAACCCAGTAGTACAGCATCTTCAACACATCAGTTCCTGCAACAACTCCAATCATCAACGAAACTCACGACGACTCAACAAGAGCTCAATTGGTACCATTCGCATGCAGCGGCCAAAGATCAACTCGACCTCTCCAAATTGTCCAACGAGATCATCCAGGCCTCTCTCTCTCTTCTTCAGAAGCAAATTAATCACGAGAGCATCACGGGGACGATACGATTAGCCACCTTGTTCATTTATTACGGGAATGCAAATACAAATGCTAATTCTAATGGAAATGGAAATGGAAATAATAGTGCGGGGAATGGTTACAGTCAACAGGCCGGCAAAGTGTTGCATCAACTCACGCAACGCATCCTCACCAAACTTCAAAATCAAGACAGTATCAACACCAACGATGTTAATGACGATGCTAGTATCAGTATAATATCGAATGCAAGATGGTACCTCCAGCTCCTGCTCAATGTCATGGAACCAATCGCGGGATTGAACACCGTCTGCGCGACGATATGGAGGGGCATTGGGGATCTAGCCATTGCCATATCACAAGCGCCAGCCCTACAAGTATCCGCGCTGAATCAAGGGGGTGACATTCCATCGTTAGACTATCACGATCGTGATCAAGATTATCAATGTTGTGTGCAGGCCATGGAGAGAATCTATGTGCTCATTCGAGAGGGGTTTCATGCTGCTGTGGATCTGGGGGTGGAAGAGGGGCAGCAGCAGAGGCAGAGGCAACAAGCTGCCAAAATGGGGAAACTGCTAAAATTCTTTTTCATGAGGTTGATGCAATTAATACCTCTTATTTCCTCTCACAAGCATTACATGTTTGGCAAGGATGGGGACAAAGGCACAGACACAGACTCCTCGTCCTTGGACAATCATTTATTTGCAATGATCCAATTTCGAGGATTTGTCATTCAGAATCGAGATGGTCTGGGAACCGATTCTGCAAAACAATTGAGTCAGAAAATCAATGCATGTCTTGAGAAATTGTTGGGGGTTCGCAACAATGTTCATGCCCATAATACGACTTGGACGCTTATTCCGTATCATCCTTCCACACTCAATTCTCTGCTTCAATTGTGTAGAAGAGGCAGCGCAAGTGCCAGCGCGAGTGATTTCTGGGTGGGGAAACTGGATACTCTTGTGAATATATTGAACAACATTCATTCCACTTTGATTGAGAAGCACAAGACGGGCAAAGTCATGGAACTGTCGAGTGAAGAGTGGGATGTCATCTCTTCAATATGTGAAAATCTGATATTTCATATTGTTCCCATGTGCTATGAATTCATGACGTGTATGCTTGCAATCAATATAGAATTTGGGATCATTTTCGCAAATGTATTGAGTGCGATTGGTGATATTTTGATTCTCTTGGAGAATACGTCAATTACAGACAGAGGGGGGAAAGACTCTAGAAGAATGTTGTATCGATGGATGATTCGTTGTTTGGCAAGTATTCATCCCAATGCTCGGGGGAAAGAGAGAAAGGGGGGGACTATTCATCCACTGGCGTCTCAAATGTGGATGGCAGTGGTGCAAACGCATATTGTTCGATCTTTTTTTCGTGATCGCAGGAATAATGGAAATGCTTCAAGTGACGATTTATCTGTCTGCAGCAAAAGTGATGATTTGGTTCGGATCATGTCGAGGATAATGTTTGATAGAAGGACGGGTGCTACATTACGGAGAAATATTGGGGTTATTTTATATCGGCTGTTGACTATTTCAAACCCAAAACTGATACTTTTGAGAAAACGGATTGAGGCGATATTGATTTCAGCGTATCTAGAGTTTCTATCGAACATGAAGGACAAACAGTCTTCGCTGAAACGCAAACGGAATTCCTCTGGCTGTTCACAATGGATCAATGTCAAAGGAATTGCTGATATTGGTCCCATCATCGACCTTCTGTCATGCAGCGAGGCCCTTTGGTCTAAAATGAGTTCGTCTGCAAGAGAAACTCTGCTTGAGGATTGTTCTTCTATTTTGTTGGTGGGTTGCAATAACGATAACAAGAAGCGAAACAAATTCTCGCAACTCGTGGAGAAAGCGCCCGGTCTAACATATGTGATTGCGTCGATATTGGACGGCGCTCGGGCAATGAACCTACCAAAGAATAAGATGGAAGAAGTACGGCACAATATTCTCTTGGTTTCGATGCAACAAAATAACGCTCGGGAAAGTGGTCTGGGCCTCTTTCGATTAGCTAGACGCTGCATTTCTATTTCGAAACAATTGCCGCCGAAACAATTTCAGCATCTAACGAAGACGATCAAGTTATATTCTGCGCCGACATCGTCTGTTAGGAACAAATTTGGTGCAGCTATTGTGTTATCTACTTTTGGTACAGTGCTTTTCTCAAATTCGTCTCAGGCGGCAGCCTCGGTAAGATGATATCATCTTCAATCTAAGCAGCACTTCCATACAATGTGAACGTAAGCATGATTTCAAATTGCGCTGACATCATTTCATTACCTCTATAGGTTGCGTCCTCTAGTTTTGCATCCTTGCTAAGTTCAAACGACGCAAGCATCGTAATTAGAACAATGTCATCGATGGAGGTCTTCGCTACAAAGGTCCCTCCTGCGCATCGGCAACTGTTGCCTCATTGCATACCAAAAAGCTGCCAACTCTTATTACAATGCCGCTTGAAGGGCGAAATATATTGTTTCGCTACAAAAGGAATACTACAGGTAAGTTTATATAACTCATCAATGTGTGTTTGGTTCAATTGCATTATTTGAATTCCAACCATGTTGTTTTGTAATAATTAGCATATATCTCCAACGCAGTTATTCGAGTGGAGATCAGAGGAAGGCAAAGCACTGTCAATATCTTTCCATCTAGATAGATCATTTTTTAGCAGCATCGCTAAGAAATTTCACCGCGGTTCATCAAGCGTAGACATTGTTCGTGGTTCAAGAATAATATCCTTGCAAGATCCAAAACGCTCAAATGTAAAAGCTGTTCTTATTTTACCTCCAGAGGTTCAGGGGGTTGAGCTCAGTGATATAATTGGTTGGCGGCAATCACAAACAGATGGTGAATTGATTGATGTTTCAGATGTGTAGGTGGAAAAGATTTGAAGCTGATTGTGAATAATGAACAGTCATTGAGATGAGCGCTAAAAGCGTTGTAAGGGCGGTTTGAAAAGAGTCATTTTATTGACAGACATACAAGACATAAAACTCCGTCGCGCAACAACTCACATGTTTTCGAGCTAGTTTTTTCGCCAGTACATAATCCGGATCTCAAGATTGTATCTTGTATCATACGTCGTGTAGATGAATTCCACAAATTACAGTCATAACTCATAACTAACCATTCAAGACCAGAAGATACTCATTGTCCACAATAATCAACCATCCATCCACAATGTACTCGCGCTCTATTGTAGACAGGATAAAGATCCAAATTGAAATATTAAGTGAGAACATCTCAGATTTTATCCGCCGTCATTCGCTCCGAACGCCGCTTCTAGTCATGGCGGGTATAGCAGTCATGATGACGCTCAAGAATGCCCGGGCAACCATAGACGTGGTTAAATCAATGAGTGGATCACCATTTGGGTATAAGAAATCAAGCTCGAGTTTCTACTCTCCTTTCGGAAGGACGGCGGGGGGATCTAATCAGGCAGCATATGGAAATCGGAATTATAATTCACCGTATGGGTCGGCCACTGGTGCATCGAATCAATTTGGAACGCAGGGCGTCAACATGAATTCCCAATATGGGCAGCAACCACAGCAATCACAGCAACAACAATCACAGTTTGGAGGTATGAGCGCTCCTGCCAACCCAGGATATGCAACAAATAGAAGTTATAATCAAGCTGCGCCTTCTTACAATTCTGGCAATTTAAGAGGAACTACTATGGCAGCCCCGGGCACTTTTGGCGCTGCACCAGGCGCTGCAAAATACGGTACGAGTGCGGGTGCCCAATCTGTGCCAGCAGGTCTGTTCCACAGCTTTACTTCAATGGCCAGTTTCTCAGGACAGATTGAAACACTGTCAGCCCCCGATGCACCTGGTTTTGTAGATCAGACGCTTCGATCACCTGGTGCTGGTAAAGTTCTAGTTGTTGATAGTGGTGGAAGTATGAATGCGATCTTTGATTCATCTATGGTGATGGTTGCACAGCAAAATGGATGGAAGGGAGTTATATTAAATGGATTTGTTCTTGACCCTCAAGCTATGCAGGCGTTACCTTTTGGTATCCAGGCACTTGGAACAAATCCAACTAGAGGAATGCAGATGATGGGACAGAGGGGGGTTCCATTGACAATAGGAGGAATAATGTTCAATCCTGGTTCTTGGGTTAATGTTGATCAAGTAAGTCGAAAGTGGAGATTTTGCAATATTCTCCTCTTATTTTATTTCCATGGCTAATAAATCCATCTATTTTTTTCGCAAAGAATGGAATCTCAGTGAGTCAGCAGAATCTTCAAGGTGGCATGGGCGGTACAATAGGGAACACCATGGGTGGTGGAACATACAACGGAGGAATGGGCGCGGCGACACCGACATATGGAGGAGGAGCGCCTGGAGTGCCTGGAATTCAAACTCAATCATACGGTTCTACTACTGGAGGGATGACAGCGCCTGGAATGATGCCCCAACAATATGGATCTCCTGTTGCAGGAGGAATGAGAACACCAGCTGGAAGAGGATCATATGCCACAGGTGGGGTGCCCACACAACAATATGGCTCTCGCACGGCAGGTCGACAATTCAATTCCAACAGAAATTCATATTCTCGTGACAGGAAAAAACCTTCAAAGCGGACATTAATGGCAATGATGCTTTTCATCTGTGCCATTGCTTGGGTGCTTCTCGGAGAGTAAGGGTTTGTATACATGTAGATACTAAAAATCAATTAGGATCAGCTCAAAAACTAGCTACGGATCAAAGAGCGATAAACGTATCAATTTTGAAGGGTTCTTAGAGGAATGAATCCTACCAAAACCCAGAAATGTAATGTAATATCAAAATTCCATATACATTTTTAAAACACGAACGTGTTCCGTATGATTTACTCTTATTTGACTTTAAGATTCCCATTCCTTTTTTTTAACGGTACACGTAGTATGCAATGCCTTAGATTTTGAGTATCGACATCCAGGAATTAGAGAAATGAAACAAGAAACTCTTGGTGCTAGTAGGATGCAATTGCACTTGTACTGCACTAATACACTTAGTAGATTTTGTTACAATGATGGTATGTGATTGAAATTGTTGCCGTCCTCATCTTTCTTCTCATCGTAGGTAGGCCTCAAAACAATCGTTGATAAAAAGTTAAAATGAGCTGAATTTTTGAAACAAGGAAACCCTTCTCCAACACGGGTTTTCTTCGTAGGGGGCAATTTCAAACTTCATGTCGCCCCCTCCCCCCAACGACGAAAATCGCGCGATGATACAAGAATCCAAGTCATACTGTGAGTTGCTCCGCAGGATTAACTTATTTTCAGTCATGAGTCTCGCACACCTCCATCAGATGATGCAGCTGGGATGTTATTCGCAGAAAGCACAGAAAGCAGCAGAAAGCAGAGCTGAATGAAAGCGCAGGATGCTCCAACACTACTAGAAAACCACGTATGACATGATACAACCATTCGTCATCACTTCACAACTCTTATCTTAACCCATTCTCCAATCTGCTACCAGTACCGAACTCTTAACAACCACAATACACGGGTCAGACATTTTTTTAACATCTGCAATGAAATTCATAAGTACACTGCACGTATCCCTATCAAGCTGTCTGTTTCTCTTGACAGGATGTGCCGCCTTCACAATCCAAACTAACAATTACAACTCTGTCCGCACTGCTGCCAGAGAATCCATCAATGGTGCTAATGCCAATAGTAAAACTAGTCTCAACGCTGTGATCCCCGTCGGACCATTCTGCCCCTTCCGCTCCTCGGCTGCAATCCAAGTCGAACCCAGAATGGAAAAACTCAGTACAGAAACCCAAAAAGACTTTGCCACCGAAATGACGCGTCTCCAACTCGACATGACCATTGGCAAAATGCCCGATCCCACTCGACTCCGAACCGTCGCCAGCGGAATCAAAGCCGCAGTAGACGATTGGGAAAATCTCCTGGCGAGACTTAACCTCTCCAACGATTTTCAAACGAGGGAGTATGCGAAATTGACACAGGCCCATTTGAAAAAACATGGACAGAGCTCGGAGGAGATTGCCGTTATGATGCGATGGCAGGCGCAGTGTATGCTCGCCATGGCGGATAATAAACCTCCACCATATCCGCCTGCTGATGTTGATATCATGAAATTGATGAATGAGTCAAAGGCAAACGAAGGGGCTGGTGCTGGGGGTCAGCCCCCTTCCTTGGCTGCCATGACTGCTGCGGAAAAGATTACGAGCACTCCCTTTAATGGCGACGAGGCGGCATTTGAATCTGAGACCGTTAGAGAGGAATATGAAGCCTTGTGCAGGGATCATTCGAGTCTGATTGATTTTGGAGCATCGTATGCGACTTTTGATCCGATGGGGAAGCTTGCTTATTTGGATGAGGTCGAGAAGATTGAGGAGAGGTGGGAAATTTTCTTTGCGAGGTTTAGTTTGTTGGGCCAACTGAATCAAGACTTTGTGAGGCAGTGTGATGCATTTTTGATGTCCATGGGGTTGACAGAAGATGATTTTCGGGATCTTTTGAAGAGAACGCATGCGATAATGAGGGAAGATGCGCAGCGGGAGAGAGGTCTCGTTGCTTAGGTTGTTTGATTTTTCAAAACATAGGTGATTGGTGATTGGAATGGGGGGAGAGATTAGTGATTTGTTCTTCCTTTGCAGCAGCATTTGCAACAAGCTCTCTGTTAGTCAATAAACATAGTATGAGAGGATGTTGCACTGATTGATATATATTGTCATGATTATGATGTACTAGTATGCAAGTACGTGTCTCTCTCTCTGCCATGAGTGGGATATTTCTGGAGCTTTAGACTTTTTGACGTTATACAGAGGCAATGCGCCAAATGATGAACATTTTCTTTAACAAAGAGAGGTTTTAAAATACCAGGTACAGTACACGTTATTGAAATTACAAGTTCAAGTACCGAGCGAGGGGAAGATGTCTTATTTTATGTTTTTTACCGGCGTCCACTTAGCACATCACGCTTGTACTGCTTGAATGCATCTTTCGTATCGATACCATCAAGCAACTCAAGGCTTCCGTTATCCACAACATACAATTCCTTACAAACTGAAGTGAGCAAGTGCTGGTCGTGACTAACTAACAAAACTCCACCTTGGAAATTATTGATTGCTTCTACGAGTGCTTCTAGTGTTTCCCAGTCAAGATGGTTACCTGCACACGAATACAGCAGTAGAGGATGAGATACAAATGAAAAGTTAAATATAGTCGCGATAAAATTGTACTCCGACTTGACTTACTAGGCTCATCTAAGATGAGGAGATGAGGTTTGCGGTACATTGCAGATGCCAGGCACAGCCTACATTTTTGTCCTCCAGACATTGTATGGATCCTTTGAGATGGAAGGATTTCACCGCCAAGTCCAAAGTTAGCAAGGTGCCTGCGCAGTTCCAAGATATGAGTATTACTCCTATCACCAGGGTATCGTTCGATCATTGTTTGCATAGGAGTTCCGTCAGGATCAAGTTGCTCAAGCTGATGCTGCGCAAGATACTCAATCTTGGCACGACCATCAATCTTGATTTGCCCAGCAAGTGGTCGTAGTCCACCCACAATGAGCTTGATCAGAGTAGATTTCCCGCAACCGTTCCTACCCAAGAGCGCTATTCTTGATTTAACGTTAACTGTCAGATCCGCATTTTTTAGCAGGAGCTTGTCCTTGGTATATCCAAAGCTTGCTTGATCAAGTTGTACAACATCACCATCGAAACCGCCACAGTCGGGGAAAGTCAATTCGACCTTTTCCTCTTCCTCGACCTCTTCGACTTCTTCCGCATCATCACCGTCGGAAGCTTTCCAGCGTTTCCCTTCCTGGCTCATCATACCCACTTTCTCCAACTTCTTCATCTTACTCTTTCGCTGTCTAGCGGCCTTGGGCCCATTCTCACCTGCTTGTGAATGCAAATCGATGTACTTTTGCAAATGCACCTTCTTTGCCTCCTGGTTCTCTCTTAAACGGATTTGACGCTGTCTATCGTCATCTCTGACCGCTTCGAAATTAGTGATGTCACCTTTATAAGTATGCAAATTATTCTTATGAAAGTGAACAACGTCTGTAACAACACTATTCAGAAAATGTCTGTCGTGCGATACAACAACCAATGAACCTTGGAAGTCTTTATTCAAGTAAGATGTTAGCCACATGCAGCTCTCCACATCAAGATGGTTCGTAGGCTCGTCAAGCTGTGTGGTATGTGGGGTTAGATACAAAAGAATATAAACACGAAAATTAGAATATCACATGCTTCCCTACACTTTCAAGCTTACCAATAAAAGTGATGGGCTAGCAAACAATGCACAAGAGATAGACACACGCATCATCCAACCTCCAGAAAGCTGGCTCGTTGGCTTACTCATCATCTCGTCAGAGAAACCCATTCCGCTGAGTACTTTGCTAGCTCTTGGTTCGGGATCACCGCCCTCTTCCTCTTCTATTTCTGCAAGTTTTTGATAAGCTTGGCCCAACTTTTGCGTCAATTTATTCTTTTGCGCTTCGACATTCACCTTTTTTATTGTGACGGCAGTTTTGTTTGATTTTGCCTTCGCCCGGGCAGCCTTTTCCAGCCTCGCTTTTTTCTTTTCCATCAGCTTTTGTCGCCCCTTGCTTGACCCCTTCACTTTTTTGCCATCGTTTGGAGTGTCTTCGTTGGCATTTGTTTCCTCTTTGGGGGAATCTTCATTTTCTTTCTTTTCACCACCATTCTCAAGCCTTTCAATTTCATCCTCGCAATATTTGATGAATCTCTTGACTCCCTGGAGAAAATAGTTAGTTAGACATCTGTTACGTTGTGATTTTGCAAAGATTGGATAGAAATAATTCAATTTCAATACTTACCTCCCGCTTCACGTCACTCTTGATCACAGTTTCAAGTGCACTCATTTCATTACCAATGATTTCTTGTCGAACCAATAGCATCGTCATTTTCTTTGGTACAGCTCCTTCAATTTGTCTCTGTGCAAGGTACGACATGAATGTGGTTTTACCGCAACCATTTCTACCCATCAAACCATATCTTCTTCCTCTTGCCAAAGATAGGGAAGCACTTTGCAATAGATCTGGTCCTCCCCCTCTCAAATTGGGCAGATCCATATTTCTAATATGAACATCTGCACTATTATCAGCCGCAGCATCCAATAGATCATCCGGATTATCATCATCACCCTTCGAATCATCGTCATTGAAAAAATCCGCAGCTTCCTGAATTGCGCGTTTCCTCTCGGCGTCTTCCATTCCTAATCTCGTGGCTTTTTGCCTATCTTTTCTTCTTTTCCGTTCGGAAGTGACCTCCTCGGTGGTTATATCAATCATGTTGGCATAGAAGGACGCAATAGCTGAGATACTTTCATCCTCGTGGTCTCCTCCCATAGGTTCGGCCGAGAGTCCAGAAGCAAACGTCTGGATGTCATGCTCTTTCATGGTCACTGCCTTGTTCAATTTCTGCAGTGGTTCAACCTCTTCTTTCTTCTTGGCAGCAGAAGTTGCACCGTCCTCATTTCCCCCATTGGCAATATTTAGCTTCTCAAAGAATTCACTAATGACAGATTCAGGATCGGTCTCATCGTCTATGGAGCCACGCAATAGCTCTTCCACATTTTCTCTTGCGTCTTCATCGTTGGGATCCTCTGCGAGTGTGGATTGAATGTATTCGCAAATGTCTTCATCGAGGAATGGTGCGAGTGTTGCTTTGATTGCTGATGAGAGCAGCTCGTCTAGTGATGACATTCTATTGGAACCTCTAGACTATAACCTACTTGTTAGGTTTGCTGATGGCTGAGCTGTGAGGTTTTTATTTAAAGTCTAACACTGTAACTTATTTCCAGATATTGCAAGGTCGCAAGTCGCAAGGCAGGCGCCCGCCACCGATGAAAATGAAAAATGAAAGCGAAAGCAAGTATGTTTGCTGCTGTTTGCTGTCTGTCCGTCAACACCAACGAATTGTGAGTGAATCCCGGTAAAATAGGGATTGGAGGTACGCTCGCTCCTCCACGGCGATTTCACTTACTAGCTTTGCGGTGACCGAGTTTTTGTTGAAGTTGGATTGCCAGCGTGGCATACATCCGAAACTCCTAGAGTAAAAATCTAGAATCCGTTAAGTAAATTCTGTAAAACAAACGAACAAACAAAGAATTACATCAGCG
>Ga0115005_10004947_pt1 | contig 10537 bp, 9 predicted proteins | sample ArcOceMetagenome_FD_87163 | JGI IMG/M metagenome (GOLD analysis project Ga0115005, IMG submission 87163) | Marine eukaryotic phytoplankton communities from Arctic Ocean - Arctic Ocean - Greenland ARC118M Metagenome | ecosystem: Environmental > Aquatic > Marine > Oceanic | place: Arctic Ocean...
AAATGAATGGTTTCTCAGAAGAGCAAATTTTAGAGATCCGAGGTGGTTCTGCCGCTTTCGATGCGAAGTTTGATGCCTTGGCACAATTCACAAAATCAGTTGTAGAAAATAAAGGGAATGCATTTCAATCTGCCAAAGATACTTTCTTCGCTGCAGGTTATTCAGAGGCAAATATGATTGATGTTGTGATGGTAGTTGGTGATAAAATAATCAGTAATTACATCCATAATTTAACTGGGTTCGCAATTGACTTTCCAATTGCTCCTGAATTAGTAGCATTAACAGTTTAAATAAAAATAGGTTTTTAAAAATTTCAATTCACATTTTAATAACAATAAAAATGAAAAATAAAGTAACATTTATCTTGATGGTAGCGATGATCTTTATCGCAGGTTCAACTTTCGGACAAGATAATATGGTAAAAAAAGGAATGACTGATCATGCCTCAACTGCAAAAACCATCAAATTAGAACAAACCAAAGGGGAGTTTAATATCCAAAGTTTGATCCTTGCACAGGGTGATTATGTTTTTGAAATTTCAAATAATGGCGTAGACCATGAAGTGGGATTTGTGATTGCACCTAAGTCAAATCCAGATGCGCATATCAAAACAGGTTATATTCAAAAAACAATTAAAGATGGGGAGAAATCTACCTCAAAAGTGGTGCATTTACCGAAGGGAGAATACGTATATTTTTGTCCGATGAATCCGACTCCAAAATACACGATTACGGTGAAGTAATCATCAACCTAATATTTCCAACATCAAATTAATTTGCTCTTCAAAGTTTCGAAACTTTGAGGAGCATTTTGTTGCTCGGTTTTCCAAAATCGATTTTAATTGAATCTTATTGATTTTAGAAGAATGACGAAATGATGCTTGTTATTTTTTATTAATCGAATTTGGAAATCCGACTTACAGCGGAATCACATTCGTACTTTTCGCCATCGACAAACTCAACAAAGATTCAATTTTTCCAATATTCGGAACTGAAAATAATTTCTCGGAAACGAACGAATTGTACTCCTTAATATCTTTGACAATTACCTTTAGAAAAAAATCTGCCCCTCCCGTCACATAATGACATTCCAACACTTCAGGGAAACTCGTCACTTGTTTTTCCATTTTTTCAATGGCCTTTTTTGAGTGATCTTTTAAGTTGAGAAAAACGAAAGCAAAGAGCATTTTTCCTACTTGATCGGCATTGACGATCGCAACATATCGATCAATGACTTTTTCTTTTTCCAACCTTTTGATTCGATTAAAAATAGGTGTCGTAGAAATATTTAATTCTTTCGCCATGTCCCTAATTGTCATCCGAGAATTTTCTTGGAGGAAGGATAAAATTTTAATATCGAGTTCGTCGAGTTTTACCATATTTATTTATTTTGAATACGTAGTGGTCTGCTTTAGCAGACCTAAAAGTGCCTCTTTTTTTTAGGTCTGCTAAAGCAGACCACTACCTGAGAGGTGTTAAAAAACAATATTCTTTTCCTTGATAAAAAACTAAACTATTATATAACAAATAATTATTTTTTCATCAAAACTAGTAACAATATCCCTATTTATTTTCAGAATAAAAACAACTCGCCAATTTTCGTTATTTTTGTAGCACAAACGAACTTTAATATTATGGTGAAATCTAAGAAAAAAATTCAGAAGAAAGTATTGGCCGAAGCATTTGAAAAAATGTGTACGGCAAAACATTTGACAGAGTTGTATGAAGACAATTTTAAGTTAGTTTCCAAATATGTTCACGCTACTTCTCGTGGTCACGAAGCCATTCAAATCGCTTGTGGTTTACAACTTTTACCCCAAGATTTTGCTTTTCCATATTATCGAGACGATGCGATGTTGTTGTCGATTGGAATGCGTCCATATGATTTAATGTTGCAATTATTGGCGAAAAAGGAGGATCCATTTTCAGGTGGTCGAAGTTATTATTCACACCCCAGTTTGAAGGATGATGACAAACCAAAAATACCTCATCAATCTTCAGCAACTGGTATGCAGGCAATTCCTGCCACAGGGGTCGGCATGGGAATTCAATATCGTGAAGCTTTAAAAATTAATGAAAAAAATGCTAAAAACCCAATCGTCGTTTGCTCTCTCGGAGATGCAAGTGTGACGGAAGGCGAAATTGCGGAAGCATTCCAAATGGCAGCTTTAAAGCAATATCCAATTTTGTATTTGGTGCAAGATAATGAGTGGGATATTTCAGCAAGTGCCGATGAAATTCGAGCGCAAGATGCTTTTGAATATGCGGCAGGATTTAAAGGTTTGGAAGCGGTGACAATTGATGGAAGTAATTTTGAAGAATGTTATACCACTTTGAATCGAGTGATTGAAACGATTCGGAAAGAGCGGCGTCCATTTTTGGTTCATGCCAAAGTGCCTTTGCTCAATCATCATACTTCGGGTGTCCGCATGGAATGGTATCGAGATGATTTGGAAGAAGCGAAATTGAGAGACCCCTACCCTATTTTTATAAATCAACTTTTGGAAAACGGTTTTTCCAAAAAACAAATAGAAACGATTGAAGCGGATACTTTGAAAACGGTGAAAGCGGATTTTGAAATGGCACTCCAAGCGGAAGATCCTGATCCTTCATCACTTCACGATCATGATTTCGCTCCAACTCCAATTACGGAAGAAACTGGAACTCGATCTCCTGAAAATGGAACCGAAGTAGTGATGGTGGATTGTGCTTTGCATGCGGTGGAAGAATTGATGCGAGCAGATAAAGAATGTCTTTTGTATGGTCAAGATGTGGGAGCAAGATTGGGTGGTGTATTTCGGGAGGCCGCAACTTTGGCGCAAAAATTTGGTGATCTTCGAGTATTTAATACGCCAATCCAAGAAGCATTTATCGTTGGTTCTACCGTTGGAATGTCGGCAGTTGGATTGAAGCCAATTGTGGAAGTTCAGTTTGCGGATTATATTTTCCCAGGCATCAATCAGTTATTTACTGAAGTAAGTCGATCCTGTTATTTGAGTAATGGAAAATATCCAGTTAGCATGATTTTGCGGGTTCCGATTGGAGCTTATGGAAGTGGTGGACCTTATCATTCATCGAGTGTCGAGTCCATTATTGCAAATATTCGAGGGGTGAAAATCGCTTACCCAAGTAATGGTGCAGACCTTAAAGGTTTGATGAAGGCTGCTTATCATGATCCAAATCCTGTGGTGATTTTTGAACATAAAGGCTTGTATTGGTCCAAAGTTCCTGGTACCAATGCTGCTCGAACGATCGAACCTGCCGAGGATTATATATTGCCTTTTGGAAAAGCCAATATTGTTTTAGCACCTACAGAAACTAATGTTAAAAATGGAGATTCCCTTACCATCATCACTTACGGAATGGGCGTACATTGGGCATTAAATGCGGCCAAGGATTTTGATGGGAAAATTGAAATTGTTGATTTACGGACCATTTCACCTTTGGATGAAAATGCCATTTTTGAATCTGTTCGAAAAAATAATAAATGCTTAGTTTTGACTGAGGAAGCTGTTAATTGTTCTTTTGCCCAAAGTTTGGCGGGACGAATTCAGCAAGAATGTTTTAGATATTTAGATGCACCCGTGATGACTTTGGGAGCTGAAAATACGCCAGCTATTCCGTTGAATAGTGAATTGGAAAAAGCATGTTTGCCATCAGCAGAAAAAGTTAAAATTAAGATTGAAGAATTATTGAACTATTAATTAAAGGGAAGTTTTATACTTCCTCGTTCTAACCATTCTAACCAAGTATTGCCCCGGCTGAAGTTCAGTCGGGGCGTTTTTTTGAAGTATCCAAGTGGGGACTGCCATCGACTGGCTTCGAGCCAGTCGATGATAGGTAATCCTCTAACCTGAAACATGTATTTCCAAAGTAGGAGCTTCCCATTTTGATGGAACTTCTAATTTCGAAACCATCTTTTCTATCACTTTTTGAGGAACTGGAAAATCTCGATTTCGGTTTTGTTGCATCAATTTTTTATGAGGGACTTCGAGGTAAATTAACTTTGTTTTTGCTCCGTAACTTTGAAAAAGATCAATCAAAGGTGTTCGCAGATTTCTAGAAATATTCGTTGCATTCCAAAGGAAGGATTCTTTTTTTCTCAAAAAAACTCTTGCTTGTTCTTTGGCCATTTGAATAACTCGCCCATTTCCTTTTTTGTCAGTTGGACTAATTTTATTTTCCCTTCGAATAGCATCTAAAGAAATAACTGGAACATCTTGGTAATTTTTTTTGATGAAAAAATCCTTTCCTGTTCCTGGTAAAGCGGACAGCATGATCACTTCAAAAGTATTATTTTCAAAAGGGACATAATCAGGGCTTGCTTCTTCTTTTTGGAAAAATTGATAACGCCCTAAATTGGAACCAAAAATTTTCATTTTTCCAAAGCAATCCTCCTCCTTGCAAAACTCTTCGAACAATTGAATTTGATACAACATTTCCGATTGATCTTGACAAAATCTACCCAACATATCGGCTTTTGATAAAATAGCTAAATGCGCTAAATTCACTTCTAAACTAGTTTGCAAAAGGGTCTTTTTTGGGTTTTCTTTTTCAAAAACCCAAACCGGTAAACCATGATTTCGTACCAATTTCGCTACCGCTTCTCTAATCGCAAAAGGTGTGGGAATATCTTTGTACAAAATCATTCGAGCGGTAAATTCTCCTTTTCGGGCATGTCCTCGTGAAGTGATACTTCCATCAGATTCATGAACGGTGCTAGATCGTTTTTCAACATCATGCAAAAGTGCAGCAGCAAAAAGAATCTCTTTTTCTTGTTCTTCCAAGCTTTGAAATTCTGCTAAATTCAATAATGCTTCGACCACCATTCGAGTATGAATAGCCACATCACCTTCGGCGTGATGCACTTTATCTTGTGGCACTCCTTCCATGTCTTGAATCCATGAAAATGAATTTCTCACATTTTGCCAGTCCTTATTTTCTATTATTTTCCAAATTTTATTGCTCATGATATTTCCCATCTTAATGGAGCGCGTTTCCAGTTTCGAGTCCAATGTGCATCAGTTTTGACGTGATTTTTTCGAACATATTTGAAAACATTTTTCTTTAAATTTTCCACTAAATATTCATCGACATTTCTAGAAACTATTCCTTCCATCGTACATGCTTCGCCAGTATGAATATCCAAAGATTGAAAAACGCTCGGTTGATTTACAAAATTTAAAACTGTTTTCTCTAAAATTTTCTGATCGCTTGACTTTTGTATTTTCAACTCAGGTACCGTTGGAAAATCTAGCAATGCTGCATAAAATTTCACTTCTTCCCAAGCAAGCCATTGATCCAAATACCTGACACCAAAAACGTAAAAGTGGTGTTCAATTTCCAAATACTTTATGGAATGAATCGCATAGATATTTTCTCCAAAAATCTCCAAATCACCTAATTCATTTTTGATCAGATGCCATCGTTCTTTCAAGTAATTGGCCCAAGGATGTCGAGTTGGGGCAGCATGAGATCTGGCAAAAACGCCATGTTGATTGAGGCACGTATTCTCTCCATCCAATTTCTCGGTGTGAACAATTTGTTCGATAGAATGCATATCTGACCAATAGTCATGATTGATTTTATCGTCACTTGTCGTTCCTGGCGAAAAAGGATAATGGAAAGTACGACCGTACTTTCGTGAATCCATTTTTAATAAATTTAATTCCTATAAATAAAAAGATAAGTCGCTAGAAGTTAGCGACGATTTTTCAAAATGAGGTGAATTGAAAATTACATTGTCTTTTTATTGAGATGGTTAGTGATGGGGAAAGAACTACTACCAACTTAAAAAAGTTCCACGACTAGTGAAATCTTGGAATTTTTATTTTATTTAGCCTCATCAAAAGAATCGAAAAAACTATTGACATATTTTTCTATTGCTTTTTGCTTAAACTCATACCAATCCTGCAAAACATCACCATTATAATCTAAAATATCTTGGAATGGCTTATTTTGAGAAATAGCAATCATTAATTTTCCTCTGATTTTAGGATTCGCTACTTTTCCCAAAAATCTTCGCATAATCCTAAAAGAGTCGGAACTAGGGATTTCCTTCACTAAGATATATTGATTTGGATTTTGTTCCACATTTTTTAACTCCTCTTTCCATCGTTCAAAATTTTCATCAACCTCTTTAAGTTTGGCAGGAATGCTGAAAATTTCTCCAGTAGTTTTGTGAACATAACATTTCAACCCCGTATCCAAATCCTGAACAATATTATTAATTTGCTTTTTTGAAAGTTTTATCATTTTACTTCCCGCCTTTTAATTGCTTCTTTTCTTTTGGCAATTGTTTTAAAGTTGCGCTCATCGTCAAAATCTCCATTTGATCAATGGCCGTTTTATTTAAAATGTCCAACCGTTGTTCGGCATCACTCCCCCACTCCATCAATTTGGAATTCAAGCTTTGTAAATTTGACAAAACAAGTAACTGTGCCGTCGTGGCATTATCTCGCAGATTTCCAGTCACTTCTGGATTTTCGACTTTCCATTGTTTCGCATTTATTCCAAATAATGCCACATTTAAAATATCAGCTTCATTGGCATAGACGATGCCTTCTGCTTTCGTATTTTTGATTCGAGGTGGAACAAGGTGCCTTTTTACTGCTTCCGTATGAATGTGGAAATTAGCCTTTGACATGATCCGATGAATATTCCATTCTAGATTATTTTGCTGAGCTTCAGCCTCTTTAAGCTTTTGAAACTCTCGAATTAAATACAATTGAAATTTTGGACTTAACCAATACCCAAACTGCATTGCTATATCTTTGTGAGCAAATGTTCCACCATATCTTCCCGCTGTTGCTTTTATTCCTATTGCTCCTGTTTCTTGAATCCATTTTTTTGCTGATAACTTAAATGTGTTTAATCCTACATTAGTTTTAATTCCGTCGAATCCGACGGAATTAAAACTTGGATTATAAATACTTTCCCATGTCCCCAAAAATTCGACAGTATTTCTATTTCGCATCCAATTCTCAATTGCCCCTGATCCTGATTCAAACCCCTTAGCTATATCTGTAATGTTTATAAAATCTTTTTCATCTTCCACATAGTAATTAATTGGAATCCCATCTACCAGAATTAAATTTCTATTTTTCATACTTCATTTATTTATTTTAATTCCGTCGAATCCGACGGAATTAGAATTATTATTTTAAGTGCATCGAATTCGATGCACTTAAAAATTTTCAATTGATATTTAGACCAGAGCGGTGTTAGCCCTTCGAAGACTAACACCCCTTTTTTATAAATTACATCATCTTCGACTGCGTCCCTTTGTACCATTCAATAAATTCTTTTTTCGTCATATTCTTCGCTTCCATTCGATTATCAAAAGTAGCTTCGTCCAATTTCTTTTTATCGTGGTTGATCTTTTCTTGAATTTTCCAAAACACATCATTGTCAGCATTAAACACTTTTTTCTCTGTCCACCAATTCACGAAGGTTGCTGCACTTATGGCTTTGTTGGGTTGAACTCTTGCCCACTTTTTAAAATGCGAAAGTGCATGTCTCACAAAGTAATCTTCAAAACCATCAATTTCTCCACCCGTAATTACCGGCACAATTTGTTTGTAAGCGATACCTTCATACACACCAAATTTCACCAACATATTATAGGCCTTAGTTTGAGAGTAAGTCAACACATCCAACTCTTCTTTTGACGGGGCATAATTAGTTGCCTCACCACTTTTTTCATTAGTAGCTTTTGGTTTATCTTTAGGTTTATCAAAAATAAAAAAACGAACTCCAGTCACCCGACGGGAAGCTTTGATGTATTCATATTTAACTTGTACACTTGGACTATGCGTATTAATCTCTCGTTCCACCACATCTAGCACTCTTCTCCTGAAATCTTTCAACACTTTATATTTCCCTTCGATGCCAAGCATTTTTTTCAATTCATCTAAAGTGTAAACCATTGAATTGGTTTGAGTATGTTTTCGCATCCGATCTCGCTCCGCTTTAAAAACTTGATACATTCTGATCGCAAAACCACTTTTCATCGGTGCAACATCCAGCGGGTGAATTTTCGCATATTCGCTCAACTGCAATAAAAATGGTTTAAGTCGTTCGGAAAACATAAATTCTAAAGCCACTTCCCCGTTTTCAGTTTCAACAGGAATCACCGATTGAAACCAGCTGATAACTCCTCGCAACGGTTTTCCCCCAACCAAAAAATCAGAATCAAAAGAAATATACTTGGAAATAATTCGAGCACTAAAATCATTCATCTCTTTGTACAATCCACCCCATTTCTTGTCCTCCCCTTTGAGGAGGTTCTCCAATTCTTTAACCGAAACTATTTGCTTATGAAAATCATTTTGTGCTAATGGGTCAAGGTTGGACATTAGATATAAGATTATCTTTTGCTCCCGAGCACTTAATTGGTATCTCGCATTGAAAATAAACCTATTTTCAATCCGAGCGATTTGTTTGACTTTTTTCTGCTTCATAGTTTTTGATCAAGCTGAAACATAGTGTTGAAAATTAAAATTTAGGCAAATATAAAAAATGAAGGGGACTAGTAAAAGCTTTGTCCCCCTAAATATTTCCACATCTTTTATTTATTTTTAAAATCATACTATATATAGGTGTTGTTAATTTCCCTGATTGAGTCCCTTTTTAAAACCGCAATCTAGACATTCAATGATTCCCTAACCTAAAGAAAGAAATGGATCATTCTAAAGAGGGACATAAATAGGATCACACTTGCCCTGTTATAGTCCTTTTTTAAATTATCAAGCAAATTCAACCTTAAAAAGGGTCTTAAACCTATACTTTAACCCTAATCATGTCCCTTTTTAAGTCAAAAATGGGATATAATTGATCTATCGTTATCTTCAACTAATACTTGGGCCCTGACCGTGTCCCTTTTAAAAAAATATTAGTGAAATCATTCAAATCATGTCTATTTTGAAACAAAAAGAATAGATTTATACAAATTACGCCCCTTTTTTGTCCCCTTTTAGAAAATAATAAGAGACTTCTTACCTTTCAAATCGGTCCAAGTAATAGTTGAGCCCTTTTCTTGTCCTCTTTTAAATTCTATTAGCTCCTCCCTTTCCTATTTATGACCCTTTTTTAGATAAAAAAAGGGGAATCTAAATTTGACTTCCCTAATTAAGTCCCTTTTAAGTGCGAGAATTAGTTTTTATGGGGATAAGAATATGATTGCTTCATCCTGCCCTTTTTTTGTCCCCTTTTCAGCGGTTATTTAATTAGCTCAACTCATTTCCCCTTTTATGTCCCTTTTAATTCCCTAAACCTGTCCCCCGTTTTTACTGATTAAGTCCCTATTTCCGCCCTAAATCTGTCCCCTTAATATCCCTAAACTTGTCCCTATTTAAGGAAAAGAAAAATCTTTTATAATCAGCTGTACAGCTTGCTATCATTGAGTTATAGAACTACCTCGGGTAAATATTTTAATCGCTACAAATAATATTAAAAGCATTAAAAAAACTTTAAAGGTCTTAAATGGTAGTTTAAGACCTTTTTAATTTTCTTTTTTTCTAAATGTAATTCTTTTAGGAATACGGATAAAATAGATTCAGAATGTTCGGTCGCTTATTTTGTTTTTTGTTTTTTGTTTGAAAGCATGAGTTTATCTGGATAAATGATTGATTTTAAAGGGGAAAATAAGGACAAAAGTAGTAGTGAACATTCTGAATCTATTTGAAACTTTGCGCTTCAGCCATTGGCTTCCAGCCAATCATTGATATTCGTCGTGTTTAACGTTTTAGACTAGCTCATGGGATTTTTATTAATTGATTGTTGATTTATCTTGCAAAAAACATTTTTCGCTTTCGAAGAGCTAACTAACGCTTTTTTGAAGTTGAATTTTTAAAATTACATAATTTAAAGTGTTCGAGTTAGCTAATCAATTCAAATTTTTTGACACCATTAGGTTGAAAAACTTTTCTTTAGATTTTTTTATTGGTTGCGATTTTTACTGTTAAAGAAAAATGAGATTATACATTTTTAGAAATGTATAATCTGAAAACCAGAAACTCGGGTTAATGTTAACAGCAGTTTTTATAAAATCAACATTTCGATTTGCTGTAAATGACTGTAAAAGTACAGTACTTTACAGCAAGTCGAAATGTTACTCAATGAACTTTCCGTTTTTTTCTAAGAAAAAGTTAGCCTCTAAAATAGATAGGGTTCAGAGATGAGGTATTTTAAAGACATAGCATTGGTAAGAATTAATGAATTTTGGCAAATAGTCTTTGGAAAGTCAGGTACAGGAATTTGCTGTAAAATTCTGTAAAATTACAGCAATATACTTTTTGCATCAAAAATGCTCAAGTTGAATTATCCCTTTCTTCTCCCCTATTTCTTTTTTTGAGAAAAATCAAAACAACGTTATTTGCATTTAAAATATAAGGATGGATTTTGAGTTATTCGAGGAATCGAGGTAATAATGGCTTAACCTACAACTTGATAAACGACCAAATGGAAAATAGAAAACCAAGCTTATAGTTTTGCCCAAAGAAATAGATTTAATGAAATTTACAGCATAATACAGCATA
>Ga0115005_10004948_pt1 | contig 10537 bp, 17 predicted proteins | sample ArcOceMetagenome_FD_87163 | JGI IMG/M metagenome (GOLD analysis project Ga0115005, IMG submission 87163) | Marine eukaryotic phytoplankton communities from Arctic Ocean - Arctic Ocean - Greenland ARC118M Metagenome | ecosystem: Environmental > Aquatic > Marine > Oceanic | place: Arctic Ocean...
CCCCAAAACCCCAAAACCCCAGAACGTCTAGAGTATATAAGTGTATATGGCAGTGTGGGGTGTATATATAAGCTCCAGCACGGTCAACGTTATGAAGTGTTCAACGGTGTTTGAATAGAAGGATGGGGGAAGTGACGAAGTAACTATTTATGTATGTGGGTTGTATATGTATAAAGCTCTGGTACAGTTAGGTAGCAGTAATGTAGTGGGGTTGATTCCCCAGAGCACGGCCACTCTGGGCCGCACCCCATAGGCTGTAGGTAGCGGGGTGCATCTCGTCTCATTCGAAGGCACGCTTGCAGTTAGGGCACCTTTTGCCCTTGACACTGATGTCCGCCCACTTGGAGAGGCACTCTCTGTGGAAGCTGTGGTTGCAGGGAAGGTTCCAAGCAGCATTTGGCTACATGGCCTCGAAGCAGATCACACATTCTTGAAGTACAGGTAAAGGGGCACCGAACTAACAGCAGTACTCGCCCCAGAGCACTCCTAGGGCCCGACGGACCTTGAATAACTCCCAATGATGGGGCACGGCCTTGTTGGATCCAAGGACATGAGCAAGCTTGGTGAGATGCTTCTCATACTTGACAGCTGCTTTGCGGAGGGTGATGCTCACCAAAGGGTTGGCGCAACGCAGGGCCAGCTTGGATTGGCAGGAGGCGAGAATGGCAGTAGCATAAGCACAAAAATTAGTGATCCAGTAACTACGCCTGGATTGATCCGCGATAGGGGGTGGGCGCTAATACAGCCAGGTTAGGAAACCAGAGGGAGTAAGGTCACTTAGGAAGAGGGCATCCACGTCGATGCTGTTGGGCCTTACCTTCGGAGGGATGGTCATTCTATGCTTGTTCCCTTAACTGGGCATGTTACGGCGGGCACGCCCATGGGCGACAACGGCTTCCGTATAGGTCTTCACCATCCTATTAAATAATTAATTATTCTTCACAACTTTAATGGGGGACAGCATGGTACGCCAGGCAGCCGCGAGGATATCTTCAGCGATGGCAGGCACCAGACCAGCCAGGACGAGGTGCCCGAAAGGGGCAAAGAGCTCAGCAACGAAAGTGGCGCCAAGCAGGATGACAGGGTTGATATTGAAGGGGGTTTTATAATTAATTATCTTAGAGTAGGGGGTTTCCCAGTGCATGGTGGCACAGGCCCTAAATGTTTTGTTTTTGTTTGGCATCGCTCAGAAGTAGGCTAAGGTAGCGCTCACCTCAAGCTGGGCGGCCACATTGATGCGCGCCATGATGGCCGCTCGGTAGTCCACGTAGTCCTGGGTCTTGCCCATTTCAACCTGGGGGCTTTAGCTGACGATGTCTGTCTAGCATGGGGGCATGGAGTCTGGACTGCTGATTTCCCAGCCTTAGGCGTCATGCCATTATTTCCTGATGCCCGCAAGCTACTCTTTGGCTTCCGCTATGCCGTTTAACCACTGTTTGGTGTCAGTTTCGGAGGTGAAGGCCTGAGCTAGGGCACCTTCATAGTAGGCCAACTTGCTAGTCCAGTCTGTCTCGGTGATCCACTCGGGGTTACTTGCGGCCATAGCACGGCTGATCCAGTAGCCAACTCTGGCAACGAAGCATTCCAGGTAGTCAACTCCACCGGTCTTGTGGGGATACTCCTTCCAGTACAGGTCGGAGTAAGAGGTCTCAGCGAGCTTCATGGCCTTGGTCTGGCGCTTTAGATGATCTTTAGGCACATCCCAGTGGTCTCTGATGGAAAACCTTTGGTAGGGCTCCTTCTTATGCACAGCTACCCTTTTGCGCGCTGTAAGGCCCCTTTTACGCGGGACGTCCTGAGATCTGATGAACCTGGTCTTGTCGAGCTGAAGGAATCGTTTTTCGTCAGAGGGGTAGGCATCACCTTCCACAAGTCTGGCCTCTAGTGGCTTCAGCAGGAGCACGAGATCCCTCCTAGCAGTAATGAAGCGCATCTGCGTAGGTCTAACCAGCTCAGACACACCGAAGGGGTCATAGCCTGGGGAATAGCTCAAGGCCTTGTGCATGCACAATCTGCTCCAGTGCTTCATGTTGGAGATCAGGTGCGCCACGGCTTCGCCGCTAGTGCTGCCAAGGACAGCAGGTATTTCATCTGCTAGGTCAACAAACTGATTGCAGGCATGACGCATGGCTTGGGCTGGCGTGAGCTCTATCTAGGGGGACTGAGTCTCCGCATCTGTGTTGGAGGCAGCTTCCTGTTGCTGAGCTCCCTTCTCCTAGTCTTCAGCAAGGCCATGGTTAGACTGGATAGTTCTAAAGAAGCCAGCTCCTTTCTTGAGCACTGGTGTGCGGGCAGCCATTTTGCGCACTTGCTTTAGGTCTCTCTTCCTGGGGGTACTGCTGAAGTAGTCGGCGATGCGGGGTTAGATGAGAAGCTTCTCAGGGCCACTATCGTAGTTGGGCTCCAGTGTTCTAGGCTGCCAGGTGCAGTCATCGGACTGAGAGGTGGTGCTCCCAATGTCTACAGCGTTATTCATAATACTCCCTTCTTAAAAATTATTATCCTTCTTATTAATTAACGACCACTTTATTAAAGTTAAATTGGCAGCTCCAAGTCTGGAGAGTTCGCCAAGGTAGCCAACATGAAGCTAAATTTGCTTCGCAAGCGGGATTACAAGGCCGGCGTGGCCGACGACACCCCAGAAAGTATACCAGACGGTGCAGGCTAGGCCCGCGAACCCACCGTGGGTGTCACAGCTGCCGGTGGGCCCTAAGGAGCTATGAGGCACGACGTTATCGGTGACGTTTAGATGGCCAAACATAGAGAGCCCCCGACTGGAATTGCCACTAGGGCCATGTCTGTTGACAACAAAGAACACCACCCTAAGTCCCACCAGAACTTCGCTGAGCGTGCCTAGCCTGCCGCCGCAGTCACCCCGTTAGAATGCGCTGAGCGTGAGGAATCGACTGGTGTGGGTGAGCACTTCACGGAGGTAACCTTCATTTTTCCCATCCTCGACCAGGCGGGGGCCAGAGAGAAGAGCAGCTTCAGCAGAGCGACAGTTTTAATTACTGGGCTTAATTTAGTTTTTATTAGGGAGTGTTAGTAAACTTTATAATTAATAGTAATGGCGGGCTTAGTACTGGCCAGAAACGCTGGTGACTTGGTGACTGACCCTATCGAAGACATGTGCAACTTTGAACAGAAAGGCCCCTGTGATCAGAACACCCCCGAAATTATTGAGACGGAAGCACGCCATGCGCGCATGAGAGCAACCTATGATCATGAAGAAGCAGAGAGATAGAAGGAAAGAGAAAGTGAAGCTTAGCTTATCAGAGAAGCGAAAGAGAAACAGGGTGCTTGCAAAGTAATGCTTAAGGAAGGAATTCTTGGTGCCGAAGGCAGGTAGCGCAATGGAACACCGGAGGACGGTGACAGTAGCTCACTTCCTCTTGTTACCTTTAGCTGTGCCGTTACCCTAGAGCTTGTTCTTAGCGACAGCGATCACGACGGGCTTCTCCTGTTCTTGCACACTGGTGATTACAGGCGTAGGCTCCACTGGGCAGGGTTGGCTTACATCATCGCTGCTGCCAGGCATGAGGGAGGACTCTATGGTAATGGCAACATGGGGTGCCTCACCGACCTGGACAGCCTGGGGGCTCTGAGGTACAAAAAGAGTGGGTTAAACAGCTGGTACAAGCTTAAGGTGCAGACTATCACTTACCGTTGCTTCAGCCTGGCGGGAGGGGGAACTTTCAGAGTCACTCCCTGTGTGAGAGGACCCATCGCCTGTAAGGCTTCGAGAGGTGCCGTCCTAGCCTAGTTTACTCAGCTCGGCCTACTAAGGAGGTGGTTTAACGTGTGCATGTCTACTTACATTGGAACTGGAGGGGACACTGCTACTGGCTTCCTCGCTGGAGGGTTGGTAAAAGTTGGCCTACTTGCTCTCTTCCGTGTGGAGGACAGGGGTAGGGACGGAAACCTCTTGGTCGCTGTGCTCAGGCGAGTTGCCATCTTGCAGGGTCTGACCTAGGCTCTCGTCAGCGTCGGCTTAAACAGAGGCGGGCTGAATCTATCCTATGATGTGGACATCTCCTCCAGCAGAGGCTTCTTGCTGCTATGGGGGTTCACCTTGATTCGTAGCCACAGGAGCGTTGGCGACGGCCTTCTCGCCAAGGGTAATCGAGTTAATGGGACTCATGCTCGCGGCATTCCAGGCTATGAGTACCACGGATAAGCTAAACTCGGGGTTCCTCACCTGGGCATTATAGATTGCTCCGCCTACGCGGACCAGTCTTCTGTTCACTAGGTTAGTGATATCGGCGTGGGCGACAGCATCTCGGGCACCAACCAGGGGTTAGGGGAGATTCCATGGGATGACAGCATTCTTAAGATCTTGGGTAAGGTCGGCTACGGGTTCGTAGGTGCGTCCAGGGGGGAGACTAGGGACACTGAGCATAGAGAAGCCCTAGATATGGTCATTCCTGTAGTCCCTGTTGCAGGAGGCACAGGCATTGCATTCGGCCCCGAGAAGAAGTCTGATGTGGTGTTGGGTTTCAGGGAGAAGGTTATTCCACACCCCGAGGGCGTCAGCGGCGGCGGCTGCGTTGAATTGAGCGTTCATACGTAAGGGGTAAAGATTTACTTTAAGTTTATAACAACCCCATTAATCGAGCACTTAGCCTCTGTACTGAAAAGTTGCAGCATCGAAAATTAAGCGGGGAAACATAGCGTGGGCCCACTGATTCTGCTTGGTACTAAATAGGAGCTTAAAGGAATTACGAACGCTCTGATTAAAGTTGAAGACGACGGAAGATTAGACGGTAACGCGACAAAGGGAGACGACAGACAGAACGATGTGATTATAGAGGCTGAGCAGTTCTTTCTTGATCAAGCCAGCGGCGTTTAGCTAGTAACGGGGGTTCAAGTAGAGAAATCTTAGGTTAAGTTCAGAAGGGTCAGATCACTTGTGGTCAGGGACCAAGGCACCGAAGTCGTCATCGAGGTCACCGTTGTTGTAGGGAGGAAGCTCAAGTCCACTGATGTGTCTCCAGTTCAGGGGGTCCGCACGCTCATTCTGAGCAGCAAGCTCATCGTAGATCTAGGCCAAGCTGGCTTGTTACCGCACGAAATGAACCAGAGCCCTGTCCGCATTATTGCAATGCCTATCAATACCAACTTACACATCTTGTGCTCTAGCTGCCCAAGTAGGATACTTGCCATCGATTCTTGGGATGTAGAGTCTTGCCCGGGCGGGGTCTGCGACAGTTTTAATTCCACGTCCTTCTTGAGCAACAAAGGTTTGGGATGCATTCATCTGGGCAACGTAAGCCAGCTGTCCTCCTTAATCATGCACTTCGTTCTCGATGGCTTAGTCGTAGTTGGCCTGACACTGCTCAAGCTCATCAACACTGAAGTGGCCAGGGGCATCCTAGTAGTCGATAATGTATGGCTATCTCCAGAAGCGCTTGGACGCAGCTCCCAAGTTGTAGGTGAAGGCGGCATAGTTTTAATCGTCACGGTAGATGGCTAGTTCGTAGGGTACACGATGGATCCCACCATCACGAATCACAAGCTGGTCACCCCGACCTCTCTGAAATATGATATCGGAGCTGGAGACCTTGACCAGGCAGCCCGTCTAATCGTAATTAGTGCCCAACGCAAAGTAGGCAGAGGCGTAGACCTCGAACTGGAAGGTGGTAACGTCGTCCTGCAAGAAGTCAGTGAGACAGCCAGTCCAGTTGGACAAGACTTGCGCGTTAGAAGCCAGTAGCCCAAGCTGAACTCTGTCAGGCAAGAAGGACTACCACATGTCGATGACCGCGTTGAAGAGCCCAATCGCAGACCTAACTCTAAACTGCAGAGAGCCACTGACGGGTGGAGAGACATAACGTCTGTGAAAGCACCTGCCACAAGGACTCAACATGCTGCAGAATACCAGTAAGCCCGCGTTAGGCGTAAGGTCGAGATACTCTAGAATCAGTAGGAAGCCGTTGCGACCCCTCATACGGTCTGTTTAGCCGATGGTGACGCCAATAACAGGTGGACCGATACCGTGGCCAGCATCTGCATGGAGACCTAGGCGATGTTGCGCAATAATGGCCTGAGCCTGGACATTGCTATTCAGTGGAGTAAACCACATGGGAAGGGGCACCCTACTAAGGGCGAAAACGGTGCGTTCAACCATGGAAAGTTTAAAGTTGTTAATTACGATGACAAGAGAGCGACTACAGAGAAGAGATAGGTGCTAGAAAGAATGACCTTCGAGAAGGCCGATGGTTAAACTGATTTAGTACTTGGAATAGTTGAGCAAACAATCAAAAACAATCTGTGTCTTGCTAAGGACGATGGTTAACCAAAGAAGGCCCCCGCCACAGAAGGCGACAGACAAGAGCACGATGGCTCTAGTAGCGGAGCGAAAGATGAGACTGAGAAGGGAGAAGGGCGAAGTACGAAAGAACTTTACAAGTCTAAGGTCTTAGGGAAGGGAGATAACATCACAAGGGCACACATGCGCTCATTAAGAGGAGGCGGTGCTGACAGGTGCGAAGGCGCCCTTATCGTCAGAGGCAGAGCAGCAGAACACATCGATAGGCCACTTGGTCTGGTAACCGAATACTCGGGGCAGCGCATTGCCACCAGGGTTCACCCTGCTGAAGAGATCGCTTCCAGGGCCAATCACTTCTGCGAGGCGGAAGCCCTGCTGGAGCAAGGGCATGAGGGCAGAGCACTCACTGAGGTACCGAGGTATGATCAGCACAAGGTCTTCTGGGCACTGAACGATTATGGCTTTGAGCAGAGCATGCACGACCTCCACGTCAAACGGGGGATTGCACCAGTAGGTCTCACCAGGCTAGAAAGCGAAACCCGTAGAGGTGACTCCATTGCCTTTCCATCGGTAGTCCGGGCACAACTTGTTCTCACCACCCTCTGTGCAAAAGAGGTCTACACTGGGCAGAGCACCGATGAAACTCCCCCTGCGTAGTCTTTCGACTAAGTCCTGATAGACGTGTTTGTGCAGCATCCAGTTCACGGTGGAAGGCAGTGTGGAAGCTCCAGCAGTCACAGTATCACGCGTGAGAAGACGGCAATGGCCGGTGACCTATCCCTGCTTGACGTTGGTAGTGGCAGCAGCGCCTTGCTTGTCGGCTACAGCATCGGCCAGAGTCACTCACCTCTTGTAGCTGGAAAACTTGCCAGGAAACTTCTTAGCTGTGGAATCCCAGGTTTCCTTCTGCTGTACGCCAGCCGCAACGTGAATTTTGGGAGGGAAGGTATTAGCGGCCCTGGCAGTGGCTTCAAGAGCTTTCTTCGCTTTCACGGCTAGTCTGCCCATGTGGCCTGTTTCTGTGTAGGTGGGTCGTTCAGGGTCCACTTGAATAGCCTTTGCAAAGGCTGGGACCTAGCAGCCCTTTAGTTGTTGAGCGTACTCGATGCCATAACTCGGGGTATTCCTCACCACATTTTTACCGGAGACGCCTTCGACATAGCGCGTGAAGTGCTTGCCTACGCCCTGAGCATTAGCAGAGTTCTTCTTCGCCTCGAAGACAGGGCAGACACCAGGTTTGTGGTTGGCGGGACAATAGGGGCAGTACTCTCTGGATCGGCTGGATACTATATTAGTCAGCACGTTGACATGGTCGGTGGCTAGCATTACAAGCGCAGTGTGCATGTTGCAGCTGTTGCTGGCGCTCGCGCTCTTCACGTATTCCTAGAGTCTGGCCACTACGCCTAGCAGCTCTTACTCCTTGGTACCACGCAGGGGTCTGGAGATGGGTGTAGCACTAGCGGGGTTTCTCCACCAATCAGCCTAACTTGCTGTTCCCAGGAACTACCACTTGAACATATTGCTCGAGCTGGAGTAGCCTTTCCAGCCACCTACGGCACTGAAGATGATGGGGTCCATGAAGGGAATGCTTTCGGTGCTCTGGATGTCAAGGTTGGTAGGGGTAACGTGGAGGAGGCTATTGTTCTAGTTTCCGTGCAGGCTTGGCCACCTTTCATCCCCAGCCCCACTCTGGTTACCGATCAAGGGACTGCAGCAGATATCGGTGAGTAGTGGATTGGCCGCAAACACGATGTTAAAGGGAGAGGCAATACCCGTGTCCTTTTCGTAGCTGTAGTAGTGGCCATTGAGTAAGAGGTAGTCTCTAGCGCCAGAAGGCAAGCGCCCACCAGTCTGATCCCAGTCTTTCTCATGGGGATTGGGTAGTCCAAGTAGTTTCCTGGTCACACAAGCATGGTAATAGGCAGCCTCAATGCGGTTCAGGAGGGCAGGACCCTCTCCTGTGATGTAGCTGTCTGCTCCACATCCTATCCCTTTGAGGTACTGTTGGGGAGTCTCACGAGTGTTCCAATTGATACGGTTGCTACCATTCCTGCTGGGTCCAGGAGACGCTTCACGGTAAAGATCGGGTAACCAGCATTCTTCGGGGAGGGCTTGGCCGGCGAGTTGCAACACCTGAGCTTCGGCTCTGATATTGTGGGCATTGGCCATGAGCCTATTTGCTCGTTGCAGCGTGGTGACACTGGGCCATTCGTTTTCCGTGGTAGCACCATTAGTTAAGGGCTTTCCCAAGACTCCAGTTCGGAAGTAATTGGCTTGGCACTAATGGAAGCTCCCAGCCTACATGTTGGTAACCTGCGTACCCTTGTAGCATCCGTGCCAGTGGCGGCACTCCTCAACCCCGGGCGCAGTCCAGAAATGATCATCTGCCGGTATGGGTAAAGGATGCAGGGGCACCTGAGCTGCTCCAGTCTGGTCATCGAAGCCATCGAGCCCGTCTGCCACCATGGGGTTTCCGGCCCAGTGCTGGGCTTAGACAGCATTATTGCCTTCCTCAGACTTCTGCTTGGCTCTGTACAATAGATCGGCGAGGACATCTAGGTTCCGTGTGCCACCGTGCAGGGGACAGTCAAAAGTAGAGTGACCGAGTGCCCTCCTCTTGACACGCGTTTTGTCAGTGCCAGCAACGGCGGGTGTCCAGGCAAGATTGAGCGTATCAACTGCAACATTATCAGCACCAGGAAGCTGGATGGTCCTGTAACAACGAATGTCAGCAAGATGTGGAATGGGGAGGTGTAAGCAGTGCCAGCACTCTGCACCAAAGGGATTGTTACCGCCTTGAAACTCTCTGAGCATATAGGCCGTGGGTTGGTAAAAGTTGGCCTCATTCGCCCAGTAATTGTGGAGTCGGTTTGCGTTCTGGAGCCAATTGCCGACACCCGCTTAGGCCTGATTGACGCTGACGACGAACTCAATCCATACAGCGTGGTTTTTAATGTACATAAGTTTCCACATGCAGAAGCCATCGGCGTGATGTTTATTCGTGGCATTGGAAGAGCGTGCTTTGCCACAGTAACGACACTTCAGGTCCTTTCCTTAGCCCATGTAGTCTTTGGCTGGATAATCATCCTAGAGCAACTGCTGGTAGCTCCTGGGATTAGCTACCACTTCCCCAGGGATGTCTCTAAGGCTGACCAGTCTGCGAACGACAGCATCACCCAGTCTCTGCTATATGTTATCAGCAGTGTAGGCAGTGGTACTCAACCTTTGTAGAAGCCCTTCCATGGTTTCAGGATTCTGCTGGAGGGCACCTATGGCCCAAGTCAGCACCTCGCTAGGCTCCATGAAGAAGATTGCTGCCCTTTTATAAGTACGCTCGTCTTGGCATGTAAGGGCACGCGTTTTAGACCAGGTGTCGTAGGACCTCACGAAGAAGGCTTTAAGTGCGGGGAGGGCAGCCCTGCATAGTTTGTTGACCAGAGCCACTACGCCGATGGCATACTACAGGACCTAGGGGAGGAGGTTTGCCTGGGTAACTAGGGTTTGCCAGTACGCATGCTGCTCGCCAACGATCCCTTAACCAGCTCCTACTCCTCGGTTAGGTGTGCCATCGGGGCTTACATCGTTAACATCATCGAAGAAGGGCTTAAGGTTACCCAACAGACCAGGTTCACCAGGCACGTCAGTAGCCCATATACGAGTGAACTCAACGAGCAGTATTTAGCCCAGCACCTCGCACCCTAGGTTACCACCGCCACTTACGAGTGCCCACAGGGTATCATTGATTGCACATGCTTCAAACGTGTTCCATACGTCACCTGTAATCCTGAAGTAGGACAGCTCATTGTACAGTGCACTGACTAAATGCCACCATACATACCAACGCCGCTGTCGCTCTCTAATGAACTAATCGCGAAGGGGGTGCCTGGGACAGTTGGCCCTCTCAAGTCTGAAATAGTAGTTGCCCGCCCAGGCAGAGAAGTAGATCTACTTGGTAGTAGCCTTGCCACAATCCGTTCCAAGGGCGGGTCTATGCTCCCCCACGCCTCTAAATAACCAGAAGTAAGGTCTCCAGTAGCCAGTGCCCCCAACGGGGAAATCGTGCGTATCCGTATTCCACCGCATGGTTTATCTGATGCGCCTATCGTGACTGTACCAGGTCTGCGCTCGAAGCTAGTGCTCCCCGTAAATGAAGCCCCCGGGGTTGTGACTAACGGGCATCCTGGGTTCCTGCATGGTGGGCTCCATGTCTGGTCCATTCTGTTCTGTCCACTCCAGTTAGATGCCGCTGCCACACTGGGTGCTGCAGGC
>Ga0115005_10004949_pt1 | contig 10533 bp, 5 predicted proteins | sample ArcOceMetagenome_FD_87163 | JGI IMG/M metagenome (GOLD analysis project Ga0115005, IMG submission 87163) | Marine eukaryotic phytoplankton communities from Arctic Ocean - Arctic Ocean - Greenland ARC118M Metagenome | ecosystem: Environmental > Aquatic > Marine > Oceanic | place: Arctic Ocean...
GTCTAAGTAAACCTTTTCCCTGATAACTTTGTGACGGAAGGTTGGTATGTGTGACCGGTCGTAATTCTCTTCAATGTTAATAAATGATTGAAGTGTGACAAGTTGCTTATGGGTGGAAAACTCGGGGGGAAGAGTGTCTTTGAGTCTGAAGACTGAAAAATTGTAACGTAAAACCGACCCGTGCCATAATTGTCTCGTCTCCTCCGTGATTGATCCAACAAAAAAACAAACCCGAACCACCCCCAGGCCCCCCCCCCCCCAAACCAAAAAAATCCCCGCGCGCCCTGTCTCCCACCCAACGCAACCCGCTGTTGGAAACACAAAGCGCCATCGAAACCAATCGGGAAAAATTGATTCATTTTAAAAAGGAAACCACCCAATCGGGCACCCAATCACAATTTCAGACCTGGAAGACTTGCGTTTGTGGAGGGAACTTGCCCCTTCCGACGAGCAAAACCAACCAGCCATGGAGAATGCAACTGGCGACGGCCCCGCCACAGATCCCCCCCCCACCGATGCTTTTTCGGCAACGGCACCGTCCGAGTCGTCACGGCCGACAAAATTAACCACCGACAATTTGAGGAACAACACCCCATCACCAACACCGTCAAAGACCCGAGCTCGCTCTGACAGTACCGATTCCCGTGACAGTGATCTCCAGCAAAATACGGCCAGTCTTGATTCGATGATGCACCGTCAATTGGCCAAGATGCAGCTCGCACAGGAAACCATCATCCCATTTAATTTCATCGATCAATTCGCCAGTCGCTTGTTCATCCATCCATGGTCACGATTCATCATTGCCAGTGGTATAGCGGTGTTGAATTTTTGGATTCTGATCGAAGACCCCATTGGGCATTCAAACGTGTCGGCCAACATTCCCATCGTGGGCAACGTCTTTTCATTAATGTTTACAAAATGGCCAAATGATTTTGGCATGGCATTGGGCAAATTTTTATTTGTAGTGTTTGGCTTGACCACGGGTTGTTTGTTTGGTAAATACATTATACATCAACGGTGTCTACGAAAGTCGTTTGGCATGTTTCGCAACGACCAGGGTACGTTCATGATCATGTTTTGGACCTGTGTGTTTACCATGTATGCCAGTTCTGAGGGTTACAATAAATTAATAGTACCACAAACGATTGGAAATTTAGAAACGTCGGAATGGGCATTGAATGGGAAAATGGGAATTACAAATGAATTGTTTTCCAAATTGGCGGGCATTGGTTGTTGGAGTGGTGATTTTTTAACTGCGTTCATGGTGGTGGACATGATGTTGCAGGACCATTCGCGTTACAAAGCATGGGCACCCAGTGCGCGTAAAAAATGGAAAGGTAATTTTAGAATTATTTCATTTTGGGTGATGGCCCCCTTTGCCGTTACGATTGTATTGGTGGTCATTGCTGGGAACAAGGCACACGATGGTATTACCTGGTGGGACGCATTCAATCAAACAAGAATGTACAGCAGTGAACTCGTTCGTTGTTTTATCTGTTCAATCATTACTGTCATGGATTTATTAATTGTAATGCAAGATTGGGACTTTCCAGAATTTGACAACGATGCGGCGGCGATCAATTTACCAGGGATGAGTATTACAGATTGTAAATGCAGTTTAAGAAAATGTTGCAAAAAACCCCCAAAAAGCAACGGTGGCACTGCGGGTACCAGAGTCGTGCCCTTTTCAACACCGGGTTCTCCTAGTGGTGCTGCTGTGAATGTTAAAAATCAAAACGACAAGGACGACGAGGACGACGAGGACGACGAGGACGACGAGGACGACGAGGAAAGGTTGAAAAGATTGGGCATCCAAAGTACACGAGAAAGAGCCTACAACATAGCACACGGCGGCAAACCATGTGCTACGCCGCATTGCCGTTGGATAACACCGGGTGGTGTGGATTATTGCACCAAAATCGAATGCCAAAAACCATGGCACTTTATTGTCATCACTGGAAAATGGTTTAATTATGGTATTATATTTATGGTCATGATATTTGATGCAATGATGTGCAAAAATCAAATCATATACCAACCCAAAGACAATGGCCAATACGTTGATCCAGGACCAATCGGCGCAACCTACGAATCAAATGGATTTCCAAGAAAAATTCCATGGACGAAATACGTCAAGCATGCAACGACGGGTACTTTTAACGAGTGTCAAATATTGTCGGATGCCAGTAACAGCAATTCCAAAGAATGCAGCAGCAACACTAGTAGCACCGAATACCCGTACAACACAACCGATACGTATTACGAACATTCCGGTGAAATGAAAGCTCAAATTTGGACTATATTTGATCCAACTTCATTAAAGACAATTGAATGGCAATTGGATGAGGGGCATGATTTAAGCAAAAGTTATGGCCTTGGTCGTAATCTTCAGGAGTTGGACAGTGGTAATTACAGTGATGGCGGCACTTGGCGTGACCAGTTCTGCCCAAAAGGCTCCCGTTCGGTGTGCCCACACTGTTGTACGTACGAACAATCCATGTGGATCGCAAGACAACCATATCGTGATGAAGCATTATGGAGAGAATTGGTCAAGAAAAAAATCTTTCCAGAACCAATTGATGGCAAATATCTTGTTGATCAACCTATGGCGAGTCGTTTTTATGGCAGGTCGTCAACAGTACGTTCGATTGCCTGCATACCATTGTTGTTTGGGTTTAGTCTGTTGATTTTTTTAATCAATCAACATGCCAAAGCAAAAAAGGTAGAACACATGGTCGATAACATTGTTGCTGCTAAAAACATTGGTCGTACGTTAACGAAAAATTATCACATTCATCACCCCAACCACCCTGATCACCCCGATCACCCCGATAATCCTGATAATCCTGGCAATCAAGAAAACTCGAAAACAAACAAAGATGGTACGGACGGTGCCGAAAAGAAAACAAACAACTCAGAAAAGCAAGTGAAAGATCGAGGAATGGGAAGTTTCGGTGATTTGTTGGTCGAACATGGTGTGGCATCAAGAGTCACACCTCTGGCGGGTGCATTGAATCGTACGGAATCCGATAAAAAACTTGATGATGTGATGAGAGATCACACGATCAAAAGAACAAAAACTGCTTTGCGTACCGAGTCTTGGAGAAAAGAATGCTGGAAATTATGTGACAAACCTACGTCGTCAAAAATAGCTGCTTTTTGGGGATACATTATTATAGCAACGATCATTTTCTCCATATCAGCATTAATTTTAGAAACATTGGATTCTGAATTTCCTCGGTATGAATGGAATTTGTCGAAAGAAGCATACGCAACGTTTGAAGCCGGATTTACTGTCGTTTTTACACTTGAAATTTTGATACGATTTATGGTCATAGAATCAAAGAAACAATTTGTAAAAGATCCATTGAATTGGTTGGATTTAGTGTCTGTGTTGCCATGGTATTTTTCACTACTAATCCAACCGCCAAACAACTGCCGCTTAGCCGAACTCAACAACTCAACAACAACTCAAACACAACTCAACACTATTAAATCTTATGTGGGTGTGTTGCGCATCTTAAGAGTATCTCGTGTGTTTAAAGTACTGCGCCGGTTCCAATCCACACAAATATTAGGATTAGCGGCATTACGTTCATTGCGTCCATTAATTGTACCTTTGTTCTTTTTGATTGTTTCTGCATTAGTATTAGGTGTATTGTTGGCCATGGCTGAACCTTGTTTTAAAGAACAGTGCCAGTTTGAAGATGTTTTTAATTCGTTGTATTTTGTTTTGGTGACTGTAAGCACGGTTGGTTACGGTGACCAGGTGCCACGCACTTGGACTGGACGGTTGGTAGCCGCGTGTGCCATGATTTTTGGATCGTTTTTCATGGCCATGCCATTGGCCATCATTGGCCATAATTTTGAAGAAGTGTGGGAATCGTTTCAAAAACAAAAAAGAAAAGCGGCCGCCAAAGAAAGGGCAAAGCGTGGGGTTGCCATTGAAATCAAACCAATTGGTGGAAAAACTAAAAATGAAACCAAGGCACAATTTTTGAAACATTATTTCGATTTAGTCCTGTCGGGCAATGAATTGAGAATTTTGCTGCAAAAAGATGGGACAGGTCCATATCAATTGTTGATGGAAGATGAAGAAAGAACTGAAAACGAACGCATTGGTGGTGGTGGTAATACTTCCAAACACCGAGCATTGGTTGACGTGATGTTACGATTTCATGCCGGGTATCATATTATAAGGCAAGACTTAATGTTTTTGACCGAAGATACACCGTTGCGTGAAAAGGTAGAAATCGCTAACAAAAGGTATGTCAGTATGAAAATGACAGCACGAATGAAAAGAAAAATTAGAAAAGTTCGTACAATCATGAATGAAAAAAGGAGATGTCGTGCTGTTGTCTTTCGTACCATGGAAAATCCAGATTCTTCCAATACAGCGTATTGGATTCATAAATTATTGATCACGGTTGTGTTACTTTCCATTACATTGTTTTGTTTACAATCTACAAAAGAATTAAACAAATATGGACCAGATACGAAAGCCTGCCAACATCAAAAAAATGAATATTGTAAAGAAGGAAAAAAAGACCGATGGGGCGATGAAAGAAATCGGTTGACTGACCCAGCATGCTACAAACATTCATTTTTTGACGGTGAGGTTTATCATATTTATGGTGAAAGAAACTGCTCGAAAGAACCAAGACCCAATTTGATTGATTTGACACCAGAACAAAAAGATGACTGCAAAAAAGAGTTTGAAGAGGAAAACGACAATAAAAAATATTACGACTTCCCCGTCAATTATGCGAATTCACCCTTTTGTTTCAGTTGTGATGTTGATTGCACAGGTGATCCTTATTATGATGCTATTGGTGCTGCTGGTGCTGCTGGTGCTGCTGGTGCTGCTGGTGCTGCTGGTGTTGCTGGTGAAAAAAGTGCATCATCGAATATAATGAGTGAAGTCCAAACAAAATATAACAATGCTGTCGATAAAGGTATTTATCCTGCAACGGTTGCTGTAGTCAACAATGCCTCGTTTGTTGCACCAAGCATGGTGTCCTTATTGCCCGCAGAAAGATCGGAGTCTGAATTAATCGATCAATACTTTAAAAAACCCGGTTTTGTTGTTCGATCCAATGGATTTCGAAACCATGATGTTCGTGATTATGAAGAATACGAAACTAGTGATACAACCGCGTCGGAGGAAACATGTCCCGACGAAAACGCAAAAAAAACGGTTCGACGTACAATAACATCGTACAATGATTACCCAAGAATTTTTCCCATCTGTCAACGGCCGCAATGCATCAGTAATGAAGGAGAAGGTCTGATTAAAGATTTTTCTGACAGCTGGATTTATTTAGAATTATTTTTTAATATGTTTTTCAGTGTTGAATTAGCATTGAAATTAGTCGTCTATCCGGATCTCAGTAAATGGTTTTTGGGCCACGACGCGCTTGTTAATTTAGTAGATGTTTTAGCCGTCGTACCCTTTTGGCTGGAATTCTTTGTTAGTTATAATAAACATGGATATTTTTACAATGAACCGTTGGCCGGTGAAGTTAGTCCTGTTAAATTTCTTCGTATGCTGTCTGTATTACGTGTGTTTAAATTGGTTCGTAATTTTGACGGTGCTTCGGTCATAGTACAAACAGTCTCTTCGGCTTGGAACCGTTTAATTTTGCCATTCTTTTATCTCTTGGTCTTTGTCGTTGTTTTTGGTTGCATTGTGTATACTCTTGAATACGACGGAGATAAGGGTGCAGACCAATCCTTTCCAGAAATGGCAACGGCATGTTGGTTTGTGTTGGTCACAATGACTACCACGGGTTATGGTATAGTGGTACCTACCAAAATAGTTACTAAACTCATTGCTATTGTTGTGATGATCACAGGAAATTTTTATATGGCTATGCCGCTGACGATTGGTAAGTTTTTTCTTCTTCTGTAACTGTGAACGTTCATTGTTAATACTGTTTTACCACAATCTAATCGTCTCCTTTTGTGTTCTTGTTGGATTTGTTCAACTTGGTTTCACAGTCGGATCTACATTTTGGGGCCATTATGCAGCATTGGTTGAAAGAGAAGCCGCCCTAGCCAAAGCAAAAGAAGCCATGAAAGCAGCACGTCGAAATACATTACGCATGCAACAAAAATTAAATGAAAGTGCATTGAGACGACAATTAACAATGAAAAGAATGTCGAAAAAGGAGATTAGAAGCAATATGATGCCACCCATTCAAGAACGAGCATTTCATCGTTTGTTTTCGTTGGAACCAAAAATAAATGAATTGTTGACTAATATTCAATCTTGTTCAGCAAACGACGATGGTATGCAAGAATTGATTACGGATCCGAGAACAACGAGAATTTTGACAGAAATATCAATCACCGAACAAATGCTTGCCTTTATGGTCAAAGATAGTGTCAGTGCAGTGAACATGCAACAAACGAATTCCAAGAACGGTGTTTTGCCGAAAAGAGCGGCGAAATGATTTGTGTTGTGTGTTATAGATGCATGTATAATTGAAAAAAAGAACAATGGTGTGTACCACACGGTAAACTGTTGAATTATAAAAATATATATATAATAATTATAATTTAATATATAATATAATAATAAAAAAAAATATATACATATTATGTACACGTATAACTTTTATATTTTACCTGTTTTAAATAAACTGTTACTGTTACCAGTTTATTTTACAAAAGTGTACCACATACATGTGCATCCGGGTACTCAATGATAGTCTTCTAACGTACAGTCGGTACAGTGTTACGTGTGAACGCGTGTATTACATATCTCTTGTAATTTTACTTTCTCTCTAATTTTATCTACTTTCTACTTGAACATATTGATGGGGTTCTCTCTTTTTTTACCACCCGTCACCACAAAGCTAATGAAACGACTCACGATGGCGGACGTGGTAAACACCCCCCCAATGACAGCACAAATTCGAACAAGAAAATGAGGCAATCCTACCGATTCCTCCGTTCGCAATATCATAAAGGGTGACATGTCATAAATGAAAAATACACCCGGTAGTGCACGAATAATGGAGGCATGGCGATGCAAATGTCCTTGCGCTAAATGTGGTTGAATGTTTTTGTCGTCGGTTGCTTTCGTTGTCACTTTTTCAGGTATGCCTTCACCAACTGGTACAAATTTTTCGGTAAAACTGTATTGGTTTGATTTTGTAATCGTACCACGGCCGTTTGTAAATTGTGTCGGTATGATTTTGACGTAATACTGATACACACCTGTCTGTGACAAATGCCGATCAATTTGTTTTTTGATGCCGTCTAAAGAATTTGTTTGGCCAGGAAATGGTTCGCCAAACGACAACATATGTATGCGATGGCTTGTATCGAAATGTTTCAATTGCCCCGGTGAAAATTGGTGAATCAATCGACCATTGACGCTCTTGCTTTTCCCCAAAGCAACATGTATATTGCCGGCCACTTTGTTTACATTTAAAAACCCTTCAATGTTACACCCCTCTCCCTGTTTGGCCGCCCCCGCTGGTCCTTCGTTTTCCCGTTGGCATTGTTCCGAGGTCTGGTCTAATTTGTCGACATTCCATCCTTTTCCTTCGTACGCCGAACGCACTTCGTCGCACGTGTTGCAACATTCCCCCTTATTCCCGGCACCGTAACAACTGCCGCAGTAATTGGCGGGCAAAGGTTTTAATTTCTTCCCGTCCATACCACCCCACGTGTCGTCGTTCTCACGTGCATGAGCTGCTTTTCCTAAACTGGTTTTGAACCGTTCGCCAATGGTACGGCCTTTGTTGTCCAATCGATGTTTGTGTATGGTGTGGTCGATGCCCAACTGATGTTCTCCGGCAACGTCCATTGCAACTAGGCTGACTTCTCGGCAATTTAAAGAAGAGAAGGAGATGTTGACGTTGATGCGCAGGCGCCCGCCCGCGGAAGGGTCGACTTTGACGTGTTCGGTCGTGGTGGTGGACAGGTACGCGCTCAATTCTGAAATGAACAAGATGGACATGACGATGTAGGTCAGCAAAGTCTGCACCCCTCCATGGGATGTTTGTATTTGATCTTCTGTTTGAACCTTGTCAAAAATATCTAATTTTTTAAGTTGACGACGTACGGTTTTGGTGGCGGATTCATTGGTGGGTGGCGCGGCCACCTTCTTTCTCTGCCGCATTATGGTTCGGGGTTGCTTGTTTTTGGGGGGCTTTCGAGGGGGCTCAAATCGACTAAAGTGGTGCTCTCGGTTTGAAGCCATATAGGGAGCCCCCATCTGTCATCATTAATTCTGGGGAGCGTTGCGTTGTTAGTTCACTAGTGAACGTGTGTTTGGAGTTCACCGGTCGTAGAATGGATGCAAGTCTGGCCACAGTAAATCCTGAGTCTGAGTTCGTCATCCCAAATCTCGACTATGGAAAAGTGGATTCGAATTTCCTGTTGCTGTTCGACGAAGTCCGTACCCCTTCGTCCTCCTCATTGTCTTCGACCGGTTCGGGAACCGGTTCTTCCTTCAACAAGCACAGCATCGATAGGCCCCAATCTACTTCAGGGTCTACGGATCTGTTGCAAAAACACCAACTAGTACAGCAACCACAGCACCCACAGCACCCACAACAACCACCCCAACCACCCCTACCACCCCAACCACACCAACCACACCAACGAAAACAAAAGCAACACGTCCCCCACCAATCGTCCTCATCATCCACGTCCCTGGGTCGATCACCTTTGCGGCATGAAAACAATGTGGTTCAAAGTGCGACGTCTACTGAACCATTAAACACTTTCATGCACCGTACCAATTCCACTCTTTCGCTGACACGCGACCCAGAATCTTTTGACCAGTTGTTGTCGTCGATGAACCACAACAGTCCAAGTCCAAACACTGATCCAATGCATCGCTCGGATTCAAGTGTGTGGTGGCGCACTGATTCAACGACGTCATTGTCCAACATTCCAAAATCTTCATCGTTGGATCAATTGGCAAGTTTAGTATTAATACATGAACAACAACTATTGCCGAGAACCGATTCACAAAATCAATTGTTACATTTAGCACAGATTGCCAAAAATGTTGCTCCTGCTGTTGCTCCTGTTCCTGCTCCTGTTCCTGAAAACAGTGGTGCTGGGATTGCTTGCGTTGGAGGTGCCAAAAGATCTGCCTCCAAAAGAAAGAGAACACCCAAAAACAAATCAGCGTCGTCGTCGTCGTCGTCGTCGTCCTCGTCCACGTCTTCATCGTCGTTTTCCTCAAAAAAACGAAAATCAAGTTCGAACAACATTTGGTCGAATGCGTTGGTCTATACCAAAGAACACGGCAATGCAGTGGTGACTTCACATCGAAAAAACGGTGCGTTGATCATTACTGGGTTCACCAAACAAATTGGCAATCCCTTTCAACCCAATACGGACACAACCATCCAACACAAATACTACGCAGGGCAAAACGATGCTACTGCCGGAGTCCGGCGAACGGTTCAACCATCTAAAATTATATTTACCCATCCAATGTTAAATTCATTGAATTTGTCCCAAGATATGCAAGTAGTTGGCAGAGATCCAACACGTACCAACACGTCACCTGCTTGGCGTCAATTGAAACATGGTTCAAAAGTAATGACGTTCATGGGGATCGCTTCGGTTGTCAATTGCAACCCAGAGACACAAATCATTTCCGCAGTTACGGTGGGGCAAAACGCAACGGTACACATTCATGTGCGAAACTTGTTGAACGATATGCGTAAAATGGATGTACCTGCACACGAATTGGAATTGTCCATTGCTGCGTTTGATAAAAATCTGCAACAACGTGCCACAAACAAAGAAAAGATGGCAGCAACAGCAACTGCTGCCTCTGCCGGTGGTTCGTCAAAACGTACATTTCAAAAGCAACGTAGGTCCAGAAGTAATAAAAAACAACGGACGTCTAAAGATTCAATGTCGTCGACCACACACACCACTGTTGTTGACAAAAGGAAAATTTTCTCTTGCACGGTGTGTGAGAAGCAGTTTCGACTAAAACATAATTTACGAAATCATGCAAGAACACACACGGGAGAAAAACCATTTGTATGCGAACACAAAGGTTGTGGCAAACGTTTCAATCATGGTGGTAATCTTTTGAAACACATGAGGAGATGTGGCATTTCGTATGAACAACGGCCATACCCCTGTCCCGTTGCCGGATGTTCGAAGAGATACATGGAAGCGTGTGATTTAAGAAACCATCAAAGATCCCATGACATGGTCAAATCAGAGTTTCGAGGTGTTACCATTGAACGAGGACGATGGAAAGCACAAATTGGTTACCAAGGGAGAACGCACCACATTGGAACCTATTCTACTGCTGCAGAAGCTGCGTTGGCCTATGACGAGGAAGCGGTTCGCGTTCATGGTGCAAAAGCTCAACGAAATTTCCCTGGAACTTGAACTTCCTTTACTCTCTAGATAGTAGAAGATAAAATACCAGATATGGTATATACTCTACTACTATCTAATATATCCATTCACAATTTAATAAGCAAAAGTGTACAAGTGTACTATAAGAAATTATATTTAATTATATAATACTACCAC
>Ga0115005_10004950_pt1 | contig 10533 bp, 8 predicted proteins | sample ArcOceMetagenome_FD_87163 | JGI IMG/M metagenome (GOLD analysis project Ga0115005, IMG submission 87163) | Marine eukaryotic phytoplankton communities from Arctic Ocean - Arctic Ocean - Greenland ARC118M Metagenome | ecosystem: Environmental > Aquatic > Marine > Oceanic | place: Arctic Ocean...
GGGGGGGGGGGGGGGGGGGGGGATAAGGAGAATGTACGTCAGGAGGTCCATCAGGAGAAACAGGCTGAATCTCCTACTACTGCTCCTGCTGAACCTGCTGGTGCCGGCGTATTGTTTTGAATCTTCTGCCGCATCCTCTGCTGAAGCTGTGGACACTGCTGAACTTGCTGAATCTGCTAATACTGCTGCATTCTTTGCTGAAGCTGTGGACACTGCCGAACCTGCTGACTCTGCTAATAATCTTAGTCTTCCAGGAAGCTCGAGGGTAGGTGAAAAGCGTGAAAAGCTGGACGAAGCAGCAACAAAGGTGGATGATGCACAAGTTCCAATCGACTTTGTGGAATGACGTGCTGTTGAAAGACATGGAGAGATAGAAAAATATTTCTCTCGAGGAGAAACAGGCTTTAGAAATCCTGCGAAGGATGGTGTTATGCCAATGGAGGTATCAGGTCACACAATGCTTCTGTCGCTTGCTCAAATGCCCTGAGTGTGCATTTGGAATCCGATAAACGTTTTAAGGAGTATTTGATTGATTTACCAGATAAGCGTAGGGTGCATCAGGAGCCAACGGCGGCACCCAAGTGGAAGGGTTGTGAAATTTGTGGTAACATTGACCAAAAGTACGGGTCGTGGGTGAGGATACCAAGCTATATCATGGGCGTGGTGGATATAGTTGGAAGTGCAAACAGTGAGGCCAAGGAGAAGTGATTTACGATTCAGATAGCTTCAGTGGAAAGGGAGGTTATGTATGGAGACCAGATGGGCTTGCCAGGTATAAAAGGTGGAGAAATAAATACCAGCAACCAGAGTCTTCGTGTGTACAAGTGAGTGTGGATGCCGGCATTGATTGTCTGACGAGAGCTTCATTGGCGTCGGCACAGGAATGGGATGGTGGATCCAGACCTTTCTTTTGGCGTAGAGGAGAGAGTATTGGAAAGAAGCCAGAGATGGAGCCAAAGTTTGGATCGGTGCTAACCTCCCGTCGTGTAAGGAGAAGCAGCGAGTGCCAAAGGATCCTGTTATTTGAGCGAAGGTCAAGAAAAAGGTTAACAAAGTGCAGGAGAGAGGATACCTGAGGTCTGGTCTTGTGAAATCTCTGACTTCCTTTTTTGAAGTAACGAAGGGTTTGCATGACATCAAAATGGTATATAATGCTATGAGCATAGGTCTGAGCAATGCTGTTTGGGCACCCTGGTTTTCACTACCAACGGTGGAATCGCATTTGAGGGCAGTTGATGAAGGAACATACATGGCGGACAATGACCTTGGTGAAATGTTTTTAAATTTCATGTTGGATGTGGACATCAGGCCCTTTGCAGGAGTTGACCTTGAGTCCTTGTTCCCTGAGGAGATGTTTCCTGGTGTGACGGAGTTGTACACCAGATGGGAATGCATGCTCATGGGATTCAGACCGTCGCCTTATCTTACTACACAAGATTTGATGAGGTTGGAACCATTGTTGAAGGGAAACCGACACGACCCTAGGAATGTCTTTCGATGGGAGCGTGTGGTGCTACTTACCAGGTATGAGCTGTTACACACCGAGAAAGCCTTGGATTTATTGAGTCAGGGCAGACAACGTGATGGCAGCGGACTTATTCATTTATATAGATGATTTGCGCCCAATGGGGCCAAGCAGGAGAGAGTGCTGGGCAGCAGCTCATCAAGTGGGAAGCCGTCTTACTTGGTTTGGTTTGCAAGATACTGCTAGAAAGAGGCGGAAGGCAAGTCAAAAACCTGGCACCTGGGCTGGTACGGTTATACACACAGACGGCAAAGAAGTGTGTGTACTCGTCTCTCAAGATAAATGGGATAAGACCTGAAAATGGATTTCCTAGATAAAGGATCACATAAATCACAATAAAAACTTCTGTCACAAGGAGTTGGAAAGATGCCGTGGTTTCCTCATCTATGTGTCGAGAACTTATCGCCCGTTTATTCCCTTTTTGAGAGGAGTTCATCAGACGTTGGAGAGTTGGCGTGATTGGAGAGGAGCAGATGGCTGGAAGCTGACAGATCGAGAAATAGAGCATGCTAAACTAGAAAAGGAGGCTTTGGAGGGTACTTTGACAGACGGCGGAACCAGTCCCGGTGAAGAGGCAGGTGAAGTCAAGTCGGCGCCAAGGTTATTTGCAGATATTGAAGCTCTAGCCAGAATGACTCATGTTGCAGCCCCACCAAAGTTTGTACGCAGAAGCAAAAGGACGGCTAGCGCTAAATATTTTGCAGGTGATGCTTCTGGAAAGGATTTCGGTAACACAATTGTTGTGGACGGTGTGTGTCATGGTGAATTTGGCTACTGGTCTGGTGATGTTGAAAAGGAGGATTCGAATTTTAAGGAATTGGCAAATTTGGTGAATGGTGTTACTAGGGCGTACAAGGCTGGCCATCTGAGGAGCACTTAATTGTTTGTTTTTACGGATAATGCAGTGGATGAAGGTGCATACTACAACGGAGGCTCTAATTGAAATAAGAAGCTGAATGAGCTAGTGTTTTGGCTTTGGAATCTGCAAATGGAGGGAGATTTTGTGATTCACATGTATCACATTTCTGGCACTCGCATGATTGAATGTGGTGTGGATGGTATCTCTCTTGGAGATAAGTCCGAAGGTATATCGCAAGGTTTTGACCTACTGTCATTTCTGCCCATCCACAAGAGTCCCTTTGAACGAAGTCCTGGGTTACGGCGTTGGATCCAGACTTGGTGGGACGCTGAATACGGTCCGTTGCATGAGATGAAACCTGAAGATTGGTTCACAGAGACGAGCAAAGCAGGCAACTTCCTCTGGAATGTTCCGCCGGCCGCAGGTGCCGAAGTCGTTGAGCTGTTATGTGGTCACAAGCACCGTAGACCTGACTCCATGCATATTTTCCTGTACCAAAACTGTGTACCTCTAAATGGCGCAAGCAGTTATTGAAAGTTGCTGATGTTGAATTTTACATCTCTCCACAACACCCTTTCTGGGAGGTAGAGATGCATTTACTAATTGCCTTTTGTTTTCCCATTCTCCCTCACGACGCTAGGTTTGCCCCTTGGCAACTTAATAATACAGAACACTGGTGGACAGGACCAGAAGTTATCTGTGTCAAGTGCAGAAAACCAGTGAACAAGTGGAGTGGGAGATGCGATAAGGAAGACTTTGTAGTTCCAGGATAACCTCAACACTCCTGCTTTCAAGTATTTCACAATTAACCCAGACATTCCGTCGTAAATGACGTCGCAGGTTTGGTTGACAATGCTGTTCATATGCATAAATGCAACGATTACTGCTGAAGATATGTGAAGAGGTGAGTTAAAAACTGTTTCCCAATCTTCGAATCATATTGATCAATATGATTTAAGATATGTTCCAGGGAAAAGACATCATATTGATGACTATAATTTCAAATTGTTTAAAACATAAGAAGGAAATCTACTACTACCAAATCTACTGTAACTCCGGAAGGGATGACGACAGTAGTAGTGACAACAATCCACAAGCTTTGCCCGATGACGATGGTTCCTCAGTGGCTTCTACATTTTAATACAATACATATCATTTGAAACCATTTTTGTTATCATATTCGTCAATATGATTCTTTGTTTCATATTCGTTCAATATGATTCTTTGTTTCATATTCGTTCAATATGATTCTTTGTTTCATATTCGTGGTAATATGACGTTGAACATACGTTAACTATAACTCATAACCTGCGACGTAATTTATTTCTGAAAGTCAGTACGTATTAAGTATTAAGGTTTTAACCACATCGCAACGGCATTTCTTTTCAGCTCAATCGTGATTGAACGGACTAAAATAGCTATCCTTCTAGTAAATTCGATAGACAAAAAGTCGGATCCACCTGAGGATTTCCGGTCGCTTCATTTCGAGAAAAATCCACCTCGTAGCTCTAGGTACAGTACTAAGTATTAAAGGACGAACCAAAGCGCACACTGGGTCGTGTAGCAAGCAACCACCAACGGAGACCCACATGCGCAATTATTATCTATTCTGAGAATGTCTTCTCTCAATGCAAATTCAAAATGCCTTCTCATGTTATGACTCCATTGATTGTAATTTGAAATGGTGTCACTTCAGAGTTCTCTTGTGTTACAATGATTATCCCTGTTCGGTGGGGTATTTCACAAGTTCAAAGTCGTGAGTTTTCCTCCCAATCCGACAAAACGGATGCGAATCTTGAGAAATTCGGCCGAATTACTGATGATTGCTACCAGTTTTTGGAAACTATGAGAAATCCTGCAAACAATGCGATGCATCGATTGAAAATCGCTCCTACAACTTTTTCACTACTGCGTCCCATGCAATTCAACAAAATCCCGCCTTCTTGAGAATTCAAATCATTTCCTTTCAACTCTTCCAATGGTGCCCTACTTCTTGCTACTAGAAATGAACGCAAATCGAATAAATGAGATATAAGGTTAAATCAGTGAGAACGAGTATTTACCTCTAAGGAGCAATACAATATTGTTAACTGTAATAGGTGCAGATGTGCAGTGTAGGTAAAACTGGATAATGGTCGTGTATTTGGATCATATTATGGTGTGAAGGTAAGCATTAGTTGTGTTTGTTCTGTTGTTGTTGTCAGTTTTCGTCGGATCATTTTCTAGACAATATTCAACCCGCGTAGTCTAGTTATCCCGCTTTTTGGCTTGCTTCCTGCCTGCCCACGCTAGCATCCTCGTAAACTCCGGAAAACCCGATTTTATCCAGTACTTTTCGAAATTCTTGAACAGTGAAAAGAGAGAGAGAGAGAAAGATAGAAAAAGTTTCAAACTTGAACTTCAAAGCTAGCGATTTTATACGAGAGGTGTCAGTTCTCCCAAGTTAACCGCTGACTATAAACTCCGGAATTCCGGAATTTATGAGGATGCTCGCTTGCTAGTCGATGTTCGATCTTGTTGTTCTTGTGTCGTCAGACTGGCGTCAGATTTGCGTCAGAGGGAGGACTCTTTTTTTTAGAAAGAAGCCCAGGTTAAAAACCAAAGAGCATTTTCGAATTTATCTAAACAAGCGATCTACCTGATAAAATAATTGTCACATCACATACTTCTTCTTCTCAGATCCGGATCCTGGAATCGTGAACCTAGTAGATTCATTGCAACACCAAGTACAAGCAGTCCTGGAACGAAGGATCATCTTTCATCGGGGCAGTTAAAAATGGAGAAATTCATCATTGGCTTGTTCAGCGAGCAACTTGAAACATATATTGAAGGTTTCCACAAAGAAAAGGTGAACGCAAACCTCCTCAACGGGAAAGGCGAGATTTCAGATGTCAGAGTAAAGGTAAAGCCCATCAATGATATCCTCAAAACCTACACATCTCTAGTAGAACTGTCCTCAGTTTACATTTCAAAACTGAGTTTCAACGTGACAAGCTTCCGGAATATTAAGAAAGCGCCCATTGAAATATTTATCGATGAAGTACACGTTGTTCTTGTCGAGCCACTGGAGAACGATTTAACGAGTGAAGCGGCATGGCCTGAATTAGCAAAGCTAATTGTCGAAAAGGCGAAAAAGAAGGGATCCTATGGTCTCATTGAGCGCATACAAGACAATATTACTCTAGATATCAATCGCGTTTACATCACCTTCCAGCCAATGGGAAACTTGAAGACTCGTAAGGTTGGACCCTGGACACCGCCAGCTATCTCTGTCGTGTTTAATCATTTGCGATATGTCAGCGTAGATGAATATGGCGAGGAAGGTTCCCCAGATGAAATTTGGAGGCACAATACTCACGGGGGAAAACAGGAAGCAAGTTTCAAGCAGAAGGTTATGCACAATGGGAACAATGATCGGGGGTTTAGGCATCGAACAGTGATGATTTATAAAAAGGCGACGATGGAAATCAGTGTTGCAGTTGGATACCGAACCAAAGGTATGAGTGCCAAAGAATCTTTCATGAGTAGCAAAGTATTATTTGCAGATCTGCCACTTCAGGCTCATATTTGTTTGCACAGACGCATACGTAATAATATCATATTGGCTGTTCAAGTCGATGCTTCGTTGATGACTTTGGAGATTGAATTGGATATGGATGTTCTTTCGATGCTCATTCATGCCATGACCGGTATCCAAGCTTGCTTCAAAGGTCGAACCTATAAAGATCCATTTGCGAATCAAAATGAAGTCACTGGTGGTGGGACCATGCAGTCTTCTGTGCACAATGCTGATGTACTTTATGGCACAGAAAATGATGTAAAGCCAGTTGAAGACACTGCCATTCTAGATAATTCATACGCGTCGGATGAATCAATGAGTGGAGACGAAGACAACGGAGCGAATTCTTCAATATCAGTGGAAGGGAATGAATCATGGCCAGTTCTTATTTTACCTGCTGGTCTCATTATCCTTGAAAAGATCGCTTTCAGCTTTTCAGTTCATCACATTGGTTTGCGCATCAGTTATCCTTCTGATATAGGCGGATATTTACAGTTCACAATGAAAGGTTGGGTACTGGAGCTTATTTCGCCCCAAACAAATTCAACCGGCCTCGGGGGGTACATCCAAACATCTCTTGCGTACATCAATGTTCAAGAAATTCATTTGAGGACAACAAGACAAATCATGCATGGTGGACATCGCTACGATAGTAGTTTTGAAGTCAATAAAAACACTACTGCAGACGAAATGTTTCCAATCTTTGAGCAGACCTATGTTAGAAGTGATCCAGATAATTTACGAAGCAGCTTTCCTGTTCAAGCGTTTGGATTAAAAATAAGTATTGATGTCTTGGGAAAGGTAAGTGACATTTGCAGTACGTACCAGGTACACAGTACGATGTCGATGATATACGACAATCCTGTTAACTTCGAAATATTCATCCACATGTTATCTCGCATGTATTCAGGAACAAATTCTAGCGTCGACGAGCAAGCTATCAATATCAAGTGAAATAGGAATTAATGATTTTGATGTGACTATCATACCTCAGGCGATACTCAGAGTGAAAGCAAGCTTTGATCGAGCAGCCGACAACGTAGATCAAAGATGGTTCACAGGAGAATGGTGCTCTGAAACTGCAATTAACGAAACAGAGATCAAAAGCTATGTTTACACCCCCCCGTTGAATGGAGGTATTGTGTCCACATTGGACCCGCAACATATCAACCTGACTTCAAGAATTTGCGGCTGTAAAATCATTCTTCCTCCTTGTGAAACATCTGATATAAAGAGTGGCACTTTAACTGTCTCTGTGTCGGAAATAATGTTGAACGTGTCCACTTCTCTACCGCGTATGTTCTTATCAGAAGAAATTCCATCCCTAGCAGGGACAGGCTCGGACTTTCCGAATGACAGAGAGGATTTTAAATATGAAAGTGTGACTGGGCTGGATAAAGTATCAAGAGGGCAATTGACTTTAATCGGATTGGCTTCTACATTTCAACCGTCCTTGCCATTCTACAACGCACTCGAGGCTACTGGGATCTTTGGCGCTTCCAAGTTGACAGTACTTGGAAGCTATGACACTTCAAAGCTTGACATCAAAGGAGCTAGGAAACATTTATTTTTATCATCGATATTCGAAGGGGCAAAAATAAACGTTGATTTTGACGTGATATCGAGCATGTTGGTGGCACTTTTTAGTTTCAAAGACTGTGTCTCATTGAATATGGCCTCGACAGATGAGATTAATCTGCTAGATCTGATCTCTGCATTCAACATTACGAACAGATTTAGTTTAGATCAAGTTTCGTTCAGTGTGTGGAAACAGCAAGTTCGGCACAGAAAGTGGGGCAGCGATGAAACGATGGCAATCAAGACACCACCACTGCTTTTGCTGTTAAGGCTCAAGGTCGAGCAAATTGAACTCGGAATGCAATTATTCCCATGCGAAAATGAATCTTCTGAAAGATTTTTCTCGGCGAGAGGAAGATTAGGAAAAACCTGTCTTACAACAAGTAAATCAGAATTTCTGAATGTCGTTCAAGGCATCCAAGAATCATCCTATGAAAATGTTGTCATATTTTCATTTGGGGATAAGGACACTGATCAGTCACATTCTGTCGCATTCCGATTTGATAAGGGGCGCATTCAAGGGGCGCTAAACGCAGGAGTGATGATATCTGGCGGAGAAATTAATGTCACAGAGGAAGTCGATAAAGCCATCATCAATATCGTGGATTCATTACTCCATCAAGGGTGGCAAGTTGATCCTAGGTCGCAATTCACGAAAGAAAATATCACTGAAGAGAATATAGACTGGCGCCTACAAATATTATCATTGCTTCTTTTCACCGATCCGGACAAAATCAGCTTTGTCAATATAGCAATCCAGATGAACACCATCACTCTACGAATTCCATTCTATGGACAGGAAGCGAAAGCAATAGATCTTGTATGTGACGATTTCCAATTTTATACCGGATACCTACAGAATAATAGCACAGTACCAGCACAATATGAAAAAGACTGGAAATCATTTTATCGCGACGGTACTCAAGGGTTCCATCATTTACTGTCTTCCCGACAAAAATGCTTGGTATACGACGGTTCAGAACCTCCAAAAGAACTACTCAGTTCTTTTTCCACTGACGCATATCTTCATCCTAGCACCTTGCGTTGGTCGGTCAATGAATGCGCTTTGTCAGTAGAGGAATTATACATTGTTCATGAACTGAAAGAAACCGTATCAATGCTGCAAAACAGGATACTTGACTTACATCGAGAGGCCAACATTTTGTTGGCCCAACTACAGCCTAATCCCAATTCTCACAACCTTGGTCATATGCCGTCTGACTCGATGGTAGGATCTGATGGTTCACCGATCTCGCAAAGTTGTACCGTAACCAGCAGGGAAATTTCTCGAATGAGATCTTTACTAGTAGAAGCAAAGGATTATGTGCTATCTGAAGCCATCAAAACTTCGCAAACGACCAAGGATTCAGATGATGAAATACTTCACCTACGAAAACAACTTTTCCGCGCAGAAATAGAGCGGTTGGCAGCCCTTTCTCTAGTGTCTCATCAAATGAGTGGTTTTATCAGAATGAGTGCAACCGCAATAAGCGCACAAAGATTTGTGTCGGCGACAACCTTTTGGAGTTTCTACGCCATACTCCGTGGTTCTCACTTGGTAATCTTTAAGGATTCAAGTCAGGTACGTTGGTATTTTATAGCATGTAGAATTAGATCTCTCGCAAAACCCACTTGCTCACAAAAACATGTTAGACGAAGCCTTTTGCTTTGATCAATTTGACTAGAGCGAGTGTTAAATCTGTTACAGGCTCTGGCGCGAAGAGAATATTTACAAGAGCCTTTGCAATTGTCGAAAATACAGGAAAGGAAACTTTCTTCTTAGCTCCTTCTTTTGCTGAATTCGAAAAATGGGTATCTGCTTTAAAACGTTCTTGCGGAGAGGGGGTGAGTCCTGTACAAACATCCACCGCTTCACTGCTCGAGATCATAGAGCCTAGGTTTCTAAATACTCTACCAGAGGCCGATGTAAATACAATCTCGTCAGACATTATTGACTCTTCAAGTGTTAATATATCTTTTGACGACGATGCAGACCTCGAAGTATTAAATAGAAATGAATTTGGTGATCAATTGTCAACGACTGAAAGCTTTGCTGGGATTGACGCAGCTTCAACTATGTCTGAAGATGGCAGTGAAGATTTTCATAGTTCTGCTTTGAAATCTGATGACATTGAAGGCAGCGCCAGCAAGCGCGGAGCGAAATTCCGCGATAGGATGGCAAAAATCAAATCATCCGTCAAGAATAATGTGAAGAATATGAATGAGAATGTGAAGATTATGAAGATGGAGAAACATTCAATGAACCCAGCATTTGCTAGGAGAGACATCCAGCCTTCGAGGAGTGGACATCTATCCATTAATGCTCCTCTTAAGCTGAAGCAGGTAAAGGTCGCCAGTGAAGAGCCTCGAGGCAAGGAACAGATCAAACTAGATCCGAAACAAAAACTTTATTCAGTACCAGGAAAATGGATCTGTTCTGTCTCGGTTACGTCAAATCGCGACAGATTATCCCAACTACACCATCCCTCTGGACAGGAAATAGAGGATGAAAGTCTGACTTTTTCAATTCACATGTCACTTGAAAGCATAGCAAACAAAATCGCATCTGTCGACTCCAGTGTCATGAAATCATTGTCCGACATTTTGAAGTTATATACTACAATATCAGAAGTACTGGTCGCCATTCAAAACGATCCTGTGGCAGCAGGACTCGACAGAGACGAAATAGACAGCTACCAAAACTTATTCTCGCAAGTTTTATCTAGTGGCAGAGTACTGAGTGGGCTTCTGAATCTCTTGCAGAAGGGCGACATGCCGAATTTTGACTACATTGGTAAGTCTCTGTTCTATCAGACTATTTCGGCATTTTTGTTGATTCTCATTCTTTCTCGCGATAGGAATATCACTTGCAACATTTTTCGAAGGTATCTTTGCCAGCGTTGTTCCAACTATGGTTCTCAAGACCGTTCTGCAATTTTTCAACGTGCAAAACGTCGATATAGACGATCCGAGATTGATATGGGATACAGAAATGCAGAACTGCGACGTAAA
>Ga0115005_10004951_pt1 | contig 10532 bp, 10 predicted proteins | sample ArcOceMetagenome_FD_87163 | JGI IMG/M metagenome (GOLD analysis project Ga0115005, IMG submission 87163) | Marine eukaryotic phytoplankton communities from Arctic Ocean - Arctic Ocean - Greenland ARC118M Metagenome | ecosystem: Environmental > Aquatic > Marine > Oceanic | place: Arctic Ocean...
TACGGCGAAGTCTGTACATTGTAGAGGATGATGTTCAATGCATTTTGATCCACTTCGTTTGCATTAATACTATCGCTGATTTCTTATCTGAAGAGCCAACATTACATTGTCTTCCCCTCTGCATGCTGAAATGTGTCGGAGTGTCTCAATCTCTAAGCCATAAATGAACAAATCACAAAGAAGAGCTCTTGTGCTCACTTTCCCTGACATCTTAGTATCACGTCTTCTAGTTGTGAGAATCTTGTTATCTTAGCGTCAGCCGGCGGTCTGCTCTGACAATACTTTTGTTGATCTGTGTTATGTATCTTTTTATCATATTATTTTTGTGCCGACTGGTGGGACAAGACTTGTCGATTCTCAGGATGAGCTTACCAACAAACCAAGTACAAAAAAAAGAAGTATTGATGTTGATGTGTTTTGTGTCACGGGCGATCACGTTAAAAGCTGCTTTGATGCGAGTTTCGAAACCAAAACAGCCAGTGTGGATCACACCTGTTTACCGCTTCAACTAACACCTACACGTACCGTAGCTATTATAAATGAGCTGTTGCTGAATTTCTCAAATCATGACTAATTTCAGAATCTGACTTCCAATAAAAAATGATGTGGTCCCATGTGTGTTCAAGCTCCATTGCGATTTCAGCCTCTGTCCCCTTCAGGCGCGTCCTGAGGTACTCTGCAAGTCGATGTGGCAACGGAAGACCTATGGTATGGAACCAGGTCCAACTACTAGGATCGTTCCAATTGAATGTCACCTCGCAATCTGCCATTCGTCTCTGGAAGGCATTCCCACTGGACCAAGGCATGGGATGGATCGTTTCATCAATAAGATCTTTCTGTTTCAGATTTCGTTCTCCACAAAGGGTTGCGGCAAGGACTCAAACTTTTGCTCGAATATAAGGACTGACTCCCCCGCTGCATACCCACCGCTACGGTCGAATCATCTAGAGTAACTTGATGAAAAACATACACACTTCTGAGTTTGCAGATTGATTCCAAAAGCTTTCAGTCCAATTGAGAAAGAAGAAATGAGTTTACGGATTCTGGTCCTACACTATTTTAAAAGCCCTTCGCCCCTTTTGCCTTCTCTTGTTTCTTCCTCCACCGCTTCAGCTCTTTCTTGGTCAATCCAGGAGGAGGGATATCTGCATCATCACCGTCATCACTCGAAGATGTTGGAGGCGTCAACAATTTAATTTGGTCCCTCGCGAGACCATCCATGACATCATCATCGAAAAATTTCACATCATATGAACCTCCGGCTTTTGTTACAGTTGCTGGGAAGAAAGCACCCCCTAAATCTGCTTCTACCTGATCGCCTACTTTGACTGGAAGACTAAACGCCCAATTGTCGGGAAGAGCATTGGCTCCAGAGTCATCAGTCGTCGATGAAACGCCCTCCATGGACCAGTCAAACAAGGACTTCTTGGCCTCAGATATTTTCTCGAAGTATTTTTGTACACGAAATAATGATAATCTCTCCATTTTCTCTGGTGTCATGGCCGTCTCGCGTGCCAATTCATCCCCAGATAAATGGGTTGTCGCTGCCTCTTCATTTTTACGTTCTCTCCCTTCTTCAATTGCGGCTAGATACATATCACGATGAATATGAAACAATTCCATCCCATGGCTTTGTAATTTCTCACTTGTTTCTTTCCAAACTGATGAAGGCACCGCATCAAAAGTTGATTTGTCTACAGCCTCAGCAATACGCTCTGCCTCCGAAACCACAGTATTCACTATTCCACTATCCGGCTTTGTATCATCCAGGAAATCTAGCGGTAGATTCGCTAACAAATCATTTCTGACATCCTTTGGCAACAAATTCACATTTCCAACATATTGATTTTCTTCCACTTTTTCCTGTCGCAAGGCTGAATCCGAAACTCCAGCTCTACGTAACGCCAAGCTTCTCACACCGAGGTAATTTAGATCCCAAACATGAGTATCAAAATTAAACGTAAGATGAATACTAGTGTTTTCAGGAGTTGCATCAGCAGCATCCTCCGATTCCGTCACAGTATCTGTCGTGTGTGGGAAAGCAGCGGGGATAAAGAGTACATCGCCCGCTTCCAAAGTGACATCAATAAGTTTTTTGCACCCATACTGTTCATCCTCCAACGAATACAGTGGAAGATTATCATCTCCCTTTCCACGAGCATACATGTCAGCACTTGGTTTCAAAGAAGGATCGGGAGGAGAATAAACCCTCCAATGTTTCTTACCCTGTGTCTGAACCACAATCACATCCTGTCTATCTGTATGGGGTGGAGCAGAGGTACGTTTTCCAGCAGCAGTGATGTACATGTTGAGTGCGCAGGGCAGGGCTGCGGCATCCGAGCAGGCGAGTGTTGCCCCTGCTAGTTTAGGGATGTGTGATCCTGCAGTGTTGAATATGACAGTTCCCTTTTCCAGGGCAGCATTTACTTCATCGAGTGTCATGCGTGCATCTTCGAATGAAGAACCGCGAGGTGTTGATACGGGTGCGACCTTGATTACGATGAACGGTAATGGTCGAGAGAAGTATGGTAAGGGCAAGGATTAGCGTAGCACTTTCGAACTTGCGGTTTACATAACATTTCGATCGGTACATTACACATACGGTACCATAGAAACAATGGCAATCAACCATGCGTACGTGTAACCAATCAATAAATAAAACAATATCATCACTCACCTTCCATCCTTTTCTATTGTCGGTGCTACCCCGATCTGCATCCAAAAAATCCTCCTCCAGAGCCTTGATCAAATCATCAAACGTGAAGAATCCATCAAAAGCACCACCACTATCGCTACCAGAATCATCCATGGCCTTCAAAATATCCTCAGATTTCAAATAAAAGGGTTTTCCCTTGAGCCCCAAGGCAGCCGAAGACCGAATCCCACTGAATAGTGCATAGAATGCAGCCCCTGATTCGGATGCGAGGTCGAAATCCTCCGCCCATTGTTTCGATTCTTGTGTGGCATCTGTGATTCTGGACAGAATGTTTTCATCCAAGTCAGAACCAGAACTTGCCGTTTCTTCTAATGTTGCGTAAAGGCATGTTGATTTTGATAGTATTTGTTCGCTGAACGATGAAGAGGTTGAGACGAAAGCTCTGACATGTGGATGCCTTGAGCTTGAGTTGATAAATGCAGATGATGACGAGAAAGATACAAGTGCCCCAAGAGCAACTAATGAGTACTTCATGTTTCTCTCAGAGTATGTATGAATTATATATATTCAATATTGACAGGTTGTGATGTGTAACGTCCAGTTAGTGAAGGTTGAAGAGTCAAGTCAAGCTGATGATCAACAAGTCAAAAGGTTACGTTGTTGTGGTGAACAGTTTAGTTGTCTTTGATGTCTTTTTCTCAACAAACAAATCTTCTTCCTTCGTGCGTACAATACCCCCAACCGTCACGGTTGATATTTTCGCTAACCTCGACGTGCGTAAATTTGATTGGAGGTTGAACCATTTTCGCGCACCATCCATCTTGATCTGCGACAAACAGATTGGCGGTATTGATTCGATTTTTCGATTCATTTGATCCACCGAAACCCTCCATCGGCAGTTCAAGTTGCCGGAAACATCAGATCGCTGGTAACATCAGATCTTTTTTCCATAACACATCAAACTTCCGAAATCAACATGAAGTTCACTTCTATTGCTAGTTCATTACTTCTTCTTGCCTTCACGGCTGATGCATTCACTCCCTCTACTCTCTTAAGGTTAGTGCTGCCAAGTTAGTTATACTGATGAACCATTGAAAATGCAATTGCATTTGCTTGTAAGGCGTGGATCTTGTTGACTGACTGACGGACGGAACGCTTTTGGAACAAATCGAAAAGGTTCAAACAGGTGCAATGGACAGGTTAGGTTTCCTCTCGCATTGAAGGATGCAGCATACGATACGATACAGTAGTCATCATTGGAAATACATTTACTTTTGGCCATCGGTTCCTTTTTGGAAACTTTGTTGTCAAGTTCAACAAGGAGTTTACGCTTCAACAAGATCCATAACGTTTGCTGAAAAATCTTTGATTAAAAAAATGAAAAACAAATGTTCTGATATCTCCTTCATCACAACACAACAATTACAGCAGCAGAGCAAAGACTTCTCTCAATGTAGCTGCTGAACCCGCTACAGCAACTGCGGATTGGTCCCCGGAGTCATGGAAAACAAAGAAGGCATCCCAAATGCCCGTATACGCAGATCAGTCAGAGGTCGACGAAGCTGTAAGCAAGCTCGAACGCTCCTCCCCCCTCGTATTCGCAGGAGAAGTACGCTCTCTCCACGAACAGCTCGCTAGAGCTTGTCACGGACAGGGATTTCTTCTCATGGGAGGAGATTGCGCTGAGTCTTTCGATGAATTCAATGTGGATCACGTGAGAGATACCTTCCGTGTTATTTTGCAAATGTCCCTCGTGCTCACCTTCGGATCGGCCATGCCTGTGATCAAGGTTGGACGTATGGCTGGACAGTTTGCCAAGCCCCGTTCCGAGCCTGATGAGGTTCGTGATGGTGTTTCCCTTCCTTCTTACCGTGGAGATATCATCAACAGAGAAGAATTCACCCCCGAGGCTCGTCGTAATAACCCCAATAATATGGTAGAAGCTTACCATCAGTCTGCGCAGACTTTGAATATTCTCCGTGCTTTTGCTACTGGTGGATATGCTGATATTTCCCGTCTTCAGGCTTGGAATCTTGACTTTGTTGAGCAGTCCGAGGAAGGATCCCGTTACCGCGAATTTGCAACCAAGGTTGATGAGTCACTTCGTTTCATGAAGGCTATCGGTGTTGATACCTCCAGCGATAACTTCTCAAAGGTTGATTTCTTCACTGCTCACGAATGTCTCCTTCTTCCCTATGAACAAGCTCTTACTCGTAAGGACTCCACCACTAATAAGTGGTATGATTGCTCCGCGCACATGCTCTGGGTAGGAGAGCGTACACGTGAACTTGATGGAGCACACTTGGAATTCATCCGCGGTATCGGAAACCCTCTTGGAGTCAAAATTTCTGATAAATGCACCCCTGAGGAACTCATTCGTATTTGCGATACCATGAACCCCAACAACACTCCCGGAAAGCTTACTATTATCGTCCGTATGGGTGCTGAGAAGCTTCGTAAGAATTTGCCTGGACTTATTCGTACCATTCAGCGTGAGGGCAAGTCAGTTGTCTGGATTTCTGATCCTGTCCATGGAAATACTCGCAAGACCGAGAATGGATTCAAGACCCGTGATTTCGATAAGATCCGTTCAGAACTTCGCGCTTTCTTTGATGTTCATGACGAGATGGGCTCCCACCCCGGTGGAGTGCACCTTGAGATGACTGGTGAAGATGTCACTGAATGTACTGGAGGTATTAGTGATGTGACTGAGGACACTTTAGGCAACCGTTACAACACCGCTTGCGACCCTAGATTGAACGGATCTCAGGCACTTGAGATTGCTTTCTTGATCGCTGAGAGAACCCGTGCAAGAAGTGGACTTCCTCCAATTGAGTAAATTATGTACACGTAGTTTGAGGAATATTGAGGACATCAGATGATTGATTCTTGTATCAAAACCAAGAACTCTTGTAGGATGACCTTGTTTTTTTTGAAACTGGATTACATTATAATAAAATTAGGACAGTACAATATCAAAATTCGAAAGAACAAAATAATTATTTATTTATTAGATGATTCTTTTACATTACGTGTGGAGCTCATTTAGGAAGACATGATAACATTAGGACAGGCCTGGATTGGATGGAGTATTATCTGGTACACTTGGCATACACGTACAAACACTATGAACACTTTTAAAAGAACAGATGCTTCATGATTAGATTGAAGATTCTTCATTCCAGAACGGTATCGTCACACTATCGTCACAATTTTTTTACTTCCTGCGTCCAAGCGCGTCATGATAATAAATCATAAATCATGGAATGGTGTCATACTTTTTGACGGTCTGTCTGTCAACAAGCGTTGTATTTATTTGCACCTTTTGTAGATAGAGGACGAACTAAAAGGAAGATAGAACTTCAAACTGGCGTACACGTACATTAGATTATTGTGAAATAATCATTATTTGACATCGATCCGAGACCCCCGTATTTGTTTACTTCCGTTTCAAGCTTGTCTTGAGCATACCGGGATGGTACGTAAGCAATTTACTTTATGACCCGAGTTTCGACCGTTATTTATAATGTTTTGTTGAAGTTGAGGGAGGGAGGGAGGGAGCGGAGAGGAGGGTCGTTCGTCGGGATGTTACGTTAGCTACTATGTACGAGTTTGAAAGAGAAAATCTGAAGCGTCGATGACATGAAGCGTCGATGACATGGTCATGTTGATGTGGCGTTCTAGGATTTTAGCTCTTCATTGGAAAGCTATATAAAAAACCGACGACACTCGTACTACGCACCACGACGTGTGTTTCATGTTGAAAGCCTTTTTCTCCAATCATTTTTCCGAAAAAAAAAGGCGAAAGAAGAGCTCTATGGCATATGTTGTATTACTCGTACTTTACCAACTGAATACCAACGTCATTCCTACTATCTGCAGTGCACGCCCCCCCACTCAAAAGATCACATCCTGACCATAAGGCAGGCGTAGACAACATTGTCAAAGAAGTTGAATTCTCATAGTATCTTGCCAGAAGGTTCAAAGAAGAACACCCTGTGTCAGAACAAGTTGTCAGGTTACAGATGAAAAGTGTCAGAAGGATTTGAGACTAAACCCTACATGAACCATTGCTTCGTCCTGATACTTCGTCACTGGAAAATTCATCGCTACAGGTACCCACTATTACTTATTCGCACTACTTCAGCATGATATCCCCACCTATCGTTCCTAATACCGGAAGTGCCACTTCAACAAGTACAAATACGTGCTATACCAAAATAAATGTGCCTCGATCCCATCCCTGTTCGTCATCAGCAGACAGAATAAGATCAAGATTCTTGCACAAGATTGGAATTGATCCACCAACTACTACTACTACTTGTACACATGCGAGGAGGCCAAGTATCACATGCACCAGTACAAAATCTTCTCCATTACACGTACATGTTAGCAATGACTTGACCCCAGCTAGTGCAGTCGGTGAATGTATTCTGCGACTTGAGCCACTCAAGATTTCTCTCGAATCTGATGACGATGACAGCGACAGCTCAATAGGATCGCACAGTGATTCTTTTGATGATGATGTCCCCAATAGCATTGGCATGTCTCCTGATCACACTTTGCATGTTGACTACTTTCACAAGAAACCCCACATCTCAAGTCAAGAAGTTACGTCAATCTCACTTGATAGACAACTTCAAGATTCCTCTGCACATTCGCTGCCAAGTCTAGTTGGATCGGACGAACAATCAGCAGCAACTCTTCTCAGTTCTTCAAGTCATTCAAATAAGAAACCTAGATTTCTTCGAGAACAAGATAAACCTCGTCGAAAGAAAAAAAGCGTGTCCATACATAAATCTGTGTCTGTCGTACCAATACCTTCAAGACTTGAATACTCTAGACAAATCCGGGAATGCATCTGGACAACTGCTGTCGAGATCCAAAGGAATGCGGCAAGGAATACGATCGAGTTCTGCTCTGAGAGCTGGAAATGGCAAAATGTTCTAGAAGATGAACATATGTTCGTCCACCAGACGACAAAAGAATTAGTCCATCCTATCCATGTGCAAAACGCCCTATCACACATCCAGGCGTGTGACGTAAATAACAAGGAAGAAGTTCAATTGAATCTTCATCTCATTTCATCACTTGTCCCTCCTGCTTCGGTTGCAGTGGCTTCTTCATCAGCTGGTATTGACGACTCTATCTCAAGGGATCAAGGAGCCACATCCTCAAGTGCTGCCGCATGACAAAATCGTTCGTCAACAAATAGATCATTTATGGACATATTCATGTATGTGTTGAGCGGTTTGGAACCATCAGTTCAAACCTATTATTTTACACGGCATTTTCACTTTTTTGATGTTTTACCATTACCATCGCTAAGCAGCTGCACTTAAATTTACACAATAGACAAATGATATCATTTCTTTCCTTTATTCTTCGATGCATCTCAAAATTGTTCCAGTAATCATGATGGAAGATATAGCTCTGTTAGTGTCATGACGATTACCCCAGTTATTGTACTATGTATTGAGCGGTTTGAAACCATCAGTTCAAACCTATTATTGGGGGCATTTTCACTTTTTTGATGTTTTACCATTACATCGCTAAAAGCACCTGGTGTACGTGCAGTTAAAAAAATAAACACAATAGACAAATTGACATCATTTCTTTCCTTTATTCTTCAATGCATCTCAAAATTATTCCCGTAATCATGATGGAAGATATAGCTCTGTTAGTGTCATGACGATTACCCCAGTTATTGTACCATACCAAAAGTATTTTTTGGTTTTAATGGCATTCCTACTTGCCTCGGGAAAAAGCTCCCACAAGGCGACGATTACCATGATACCCGCAACAAAAGCAAGTATATTTTCCAAACTGATTATTGCATCTTGTTTATTTTCCACGCCCCGTAAAAATATGAGTGCAACAAATGCGCCAGCAGGTTCAGCCAAACCAGATACGCTCGCAAGCACGAAAGCCAGAAGAGGTTGGTCTGGTCGTGCTGCTAGACAAGGTACCGCAATTGCAATGCCTTCAGGAATATTATGGATCATGATACCAATAGTGACCGTTATGCCCAGACTGGTTGATTCCAGTGCAGATGCAGCTACTGCTAATCCTTCTGGAAAGTTATGCACCAAAAGGCTTACAAATAAGAGCATGGCAACACGCCATGCTTTTCGTTGTTCTTTATTTTTCAAATCACCTCCGGTTGACCATTCACTGAACCCTGAAGACGAAGTGACTGTTTTGATGCTTCCTAGTGGCGGATCTTTCTGCGATAGTTGAGGTATTTGTTTCCTTGACCGCGTCGTTGGAGATAAATTTCGATCTCCCCCTGCGCTGTTATTGTAAAATGTCAAAGGTTTGATCTCTGATTGGTCGATGTGGTTCATTTCTACATCTCTGCCTGCGAGGACCTTTAAGTTTTCTGAATTTAGCAAATCTTCAGGATCGGGAACATTCAACAACCAACTCAACCCACAATATAAGGCTGCTCCCAATAAAAAGAAAAAGACTCTCCAAAACATCATGATACTAAAGAATGGAATCATGTGAAATCTTCCGTCATCTTTAGAATCATCCTGTAAACACTCTGGGATGATGGAAATGATACTGACAGTCACCATCACTGATCCAGCTAGGGCAAGTGAGAATGCCATCATTCCTGGAGGGACAACTCTCTTACCGTTATAAGTAGGTTGGCAGAATACTACAGCAGCACCTATGCATGTTGAAGCTCCTGCTATGCACGATAGATACAGAGGTTGCCACTGCGATGGTGGTAATAAAGAGGTCGACATTGTATTATTGTATTTACAATGGCATCACCTGGTGCACAGAGGGGTAAGATCTTGTACGTTGTTGTTGCTAAGACTCTCTACTCTACTGTATGTATTGATAGCTTCTACAGTACTCATTGACTGTAGAGTTAACAAGCATAGAGTCAGATTGAGTGTTATTTTTCGTATCGATAGTGAGTACACGCGTAGTGAAGTTGCGCACAAACTGTGTTTGCTAGAGGCCACGCAGTCACAGTGACGTGGAAGAAGAAAATTATCGGACAAACCTGAAACCCCAAGAAGCGGAAATTATAAAAATTCTACTTCTTCTGAACCATAGTAACATATTACCATACTCGTAGTACATAGGGTAAGCACATTTCCCTCAAGTGGCGGCCTTGATGTGTAACTTCTTGATGAGGGCCAATAAACTGTACTAGCGCACTTGCCTGCCAAAGAATCAACCACCACCTTTGCGTCTGGTGTACAGAAATAGCACTACACGTACACGTAGCATGAGGAGATCACTATTTTTAAATTTCTTGTGAGACAATACTCTATCGTACATTAAAAAGTATCGGTTTGACATGGGGGACCAGTTTTCTCCCCCTTCCCACCATCTTTCGAAGATCGGACTTATTTGAAAACACAGCCCAGATTTTGTTCTGTGTTTTCAAATATGTTTTATGACAAAACTACGAAATACTGTTGGGGCCGAAACTTGCTCGCCGACGTCATATGAAATTGTCGTATTACGCCTAAGATCATTCTCTCTCAATGTACGATCTTTGGGAAACACTTACGAGAGTGGCATAAAAATCGTAGATTATTTGCCCCTCCAATCACCTCCTCACCCCTTCGAACCAGGAGATGCGGTGAGGGACTGAATTAGCCCAAAAATCAAAAATCAAAAGTAAGAGGAAAGCCGCCAATAGTTTTTATTTTTTATAGCTAGCCGCCAAGTAGAAAATAACCAGAAATGATACGTTTTTGTGGGAATGTAATACTTATCCGTTCGCATTGGAACGGCACAAAAAAACATCGTTATTAATTTCAAATTAAGACCCAGGGTGTCCGTCCTAAAAATCGGCAATCTAAATCTAAATCTAAAAACAAAATGGAAAAAAATAGCTCTAGATAAA
>Ga0115005_10004953_pt1 | contig 10532 bp, 5 predicted proteins | sample ArcOceMetagenome_FD_87163 | JGI IMG/M metagenome (GOLD analysis project Ga0115005, IMG submission 87163) | Marine eukaryotic phytoplankton communities from Arctic Ocean - Arctic Ocean - Greenland ARC118M Metagenome | ecosystem: Environmental > Aquatic > Marine > Oceanic | place: Arctic Ocean...
CCGACAAAGGCATCTAACGGAGACAACAAAGATATTATCGTCACCAACGATGTGGTAGCTCGAACAATACCGGTACTTGACCGTCTTTCTTGACATTTTTGTGTTGATTTTGTTTTCATGGTTGGTTCCTATAAAAAAATTTCCTTCGGATACTCTCGTAGACCTCTGTTGTACCTTTATCCAAAAGTTTTCCAAGGATGAAAGTTATGTTTCTCTTTATGGATTGACGAGGTTCTGAGTTCTGAGTTCTGTAGTTCTGTTTTCTATGTTCTGTGAATTCTGTCATGTCGTCGTTGCGTTGTTCTTACTTATCGCTCTATCTTCTGTTCTCAACTCTTGCTGTTGTGAAGAATGGGGGTGAGAATAGTGAACCCCTCCTAAATCTTGGGTGATCAATCCAGGCTCACTTTTTCTGTCGAATAAAACAAATGAATGATGAATACATGTTCTTGTTTCCACAATACATTATCATCTGCTGACTATTTTAAATTTGATTAAACCAGTAAAACGAATGACTTGCGGTTATGACGCTTCCGCAAAAAATGGAGTTGCCCCAGCAAAGCGATAATGATACTTGTTGTTGGTTTGTATGGAGTGACTGCAGCTTTACGTGTACGTTGAACGTGTACGAGTAGTACTAGATAAGATTGTTTTTTTTATAAATAACATCAGTCACTTTGTACACTGGAATTATTATTTTGTTTCGTGATGGTTAGTGTGAAAGAAAAAAAGTTGGTCTTGTGTGTATGATATGAGGTGCAATTCACCCCTTTCGTATATCACATTTGTTTTTGTTTGGGGTTTCCATACATTAAAAAAGTATTTTCAACAGTTTCGAAGCCCCCCCCCCCAATTTTGTACATTACTTCTCCGTATCAATAACCCTCCTTATGTTGGTACCCATTCGTCTGCATCGACATCAACTTTTAACTTTTGTATTGTGTGGACCTTATCACTTTTGTTTTTCGAAAGGTTGTTAAACTTTGTGATTATTGTCATTTCTTCTTCGTCGCGACTACGTACATTGGAGGTTTCGTCTATAGCCAGGCGCTTCAATATGGCAACTCTTGCGTTGTTCTCTTTATGTTTGTCAGATAATTTCATTTGCATTTTCCGTATAGTAGCGTCAATGCTATCATGTACAAACTTGGGCGCCTCCGATTCTTCTTTTTCCACCACAGATGCTACCATTGAAGGTAGGAGAGACTGGTCTATAAGGTGAATAGATCTAAGTTGTATATATGTTCTCTGGTCTAAAGATAGCTCTGAAAAGTCGACAAGACCAGAATCTTTCTCGTTTGATTCGTTCATGCCAACGATTGAGACAACATCATCGTCATCATCATCTGCATCTTCGTCACTGCTATCTTCATCGTTGTCGTCAACGTCTTCTTCGACTAACAGAGACTGCAGACGACTAAAAATGGATCCACTCTTTGGCCCATCCGTCGAATTCGCACCATTCTTTGATTTGATAATAACTGGCGTAGGGGGTTCGGACCAATGCATCTTGCGCTTGGATAATTCGGGTTGCCAGACTGGCGACAAATCTGCAATAATATCTTGCTTACTTTGGTTCTGCCAGTGGGATAAGGCAGTTGACATTTCCCAAAAATCTTCATTAGTCATGGCATGGTCGACGTGCTTCTCCAGTATTTTTGATACTTTACCCAGCCGCTTGTCGACTTTGCTTTGTCTTTTGGAGTCAGCCTTGCGTACACTTTGTTCAAACGCAAACGCCCTCTCGGCAAGAAGTTTGTTAATGAGTTTCCGCCTGTCGGAATGATTCATGCTCTCGTACGTGTAGCTACGTTTCTTCCCCTTAACAACGGCACCGGTTGGTTTCGTAGTAGTAGAGGAGCGACTTTGTACTGGTTGTACTTTCTTTCGTCTCTGAGGCTGTACAGCCTTTGGTTGCACACGTTGGGCGACAAGTGGTGGTTCCTTCTTTGGCCGCTTAAAAATTGGCACACCGCAAGTTATCAAAGCAGTACTAGTTCCAGAAGTAGGCATTATGTGGGCATCTAATGGTAAAATGTGGGGTTTCTTCAACCCGATGCATTTGATCTTTACCTTCACTGACAGCAGGGGAGGATCTTTGACATTGATGATATCATCAACGGCATCTTGTGAAACTCCCACAGAAAGAGCCAATTGAGAAGCAGAAGCGTGAAAATTCGAAATCGCACCATGAGATGAATGGGAAGACGAGCTGCCAATACCGCTTGTGCTGCCCATTCCATAATTCTCCTTGCACCATGTATTCATTTGGTGAATTTGTTTCTTTAGAAAATTCGACTGGTGCTTCACTTTCGCCAACAGACCGCGGAGTTCTGTAACCACGTGCATACAGTTCATTTCGCGAAGGAAATTTTTGGAAAGACCAATGGACGCTTCATCAATTCCAATGTGAACATCACGATTCTTTAATGAATTGACATAGTTTGGATCAAGTTGGGCAGCGGGATCAAGCTGGGCCTCGCTAATTTCAATTCTAGTCCCTACGAATTGAAACACGACATTCATTAAAGTATTGGGGTTCCCGTTCGAGTGCAATGACTGTCCTTCAGAACTGCTGCTTGAAAATATTTTGTACAAGTTTGGGTACATGGTATTGAACGGCTCCGATTCATTCACGGGAGCATTCGAAAATGGAAAGAATGCATTCTCTTCTTTCTTTGACGATGCACGAATAGGCTTTGGTGTGGACAGCTTATTGTTTCTCCTGGCCTTTGTTGTGTTTGATGATGAGGTAGTGCCGCTGGAAGGGTTTAATGACATGGGAGGTTCTCCTGATGTTCGTTTCTGATTCGTCGGCAAACTCCTCCGTTTGCTAGTTTTCTTTTTATTAGCAGGACTCGCGACGTCCAGCTGCATATAAGGATCCTTCGGTGTGATGCATGCAGTAGAATTATTTTGAGACTGCTTCTTCTTGCGCTTTTTCTTTGCGCCACTTGCGCTTGCGCTTGTGTTCGGTGGATAGTATTCCCCTCCACCTCCTGCTGATCGTTGCCGCTTGGTATTAGCACCTGTGCGATTAGTTTTCTTTTTTGTACCCGATTGCACAGACTTGTTATCCTCAAAAAGAGGCTGCCCCATTGGGATTGGGTGCAAACCTAGAGGGTCGACACCCCTTTTAGTTCTGCTAATGGGTGAAGGGCAAGGAACATTGTCCGCGGGTGATCGATCAGAATTTGGATGTCGGGGTTGTGTAGCTTGTGCAACAGGTTCGATAATGGAATAGTCGAGCGACATATCAGGCGGGGGAAGATCACCTATTTCATCAAAATCCAAGAATCCTTCATCAAAATCCAAGAATCCTTCATCTAAATCAATATTGACCTCGTCGAGCGCCGCAACATCGTCAGCACGATTTGTTTTCGCCATTCAATGAGTTTTTGTGGCTTCAAAAATACCGGTATGTTTTTAAGAATTCTGTCTCCTCTCAGACGATAAGGCTGTCGTTCTGGGCCGGTTTCTCTCAATGAGAACTTGTAGTAGCTGATGCTGTGGCTGGACAAACCACCTACGACCTACAGTACGATGCGCTGCGGCGTGAAGAAGAGCATCTTCATGACGTAATAATTAAAATTAATAATGACTAAAATAGTATGCCATTCTCCAATGTGGGTGATTATGCTACAAACGTCTCGTCGTGGCAACAGCGCGAAAACTGCGAAAACTGCATAAAAACGAATCTTATTAGATACGCTAGAAGCTCTTGTAGTTTACATTGGCCATATCATATCATACACGTACGTTTACTCTAGCTTGATGAAACAATAGAGATCCAAACTACGTGTGGTATGAAATGCAATATCTCATCTTCCACTGTCATACTCGGTGAGATCTTGTTATTGCTTACTGCTCTCAAATCCTGTCTCGGCTTTTCCTCTCCGAAACATCAAGAACTTCGACAAACACTTTCACGTGTGTCACCAAGGACAGCAGCGACAGAACTTTCCATGACATCGAAACATATCGTTATTGCTGGTGCCGGTGTCATCGGAACCAGTACCGCCTACTTCCTTTCACAGCATGAGGACGTGGCTTCCATCACCATCGTCGATCCAACAGGATCCATTGCTCCAGCTGCATCCGGAAAAGCGGGAGGATTCCTTGCACTAGATTGGAACGATTATTCCCCAGTTGGGCCTCTGGCGAGAAGGAGTTTTCAGCTCCATTCTGACCTTGCAGAGGAACTCGGAGCGGAGAAAATAATGTACAGGAGGCTGACCTGTGCTTCCATAAGTGTCAGGGACAAACCAAGGAGGCCCAGTGGGAAGAAACTCGCGGGGGTAGAGTGGGCTAGTGATGTCAATACAGAGTCAGATAAGAGTGGAATTGCGGTTGGGTTCAGACCACTTGGGGATGAAAATACGATTGCACAGGTCCATCCTAAAATGCTGTGCGATGCCATGTGGGAAAAAGTGCAGAGCACTTTTCGGGCTGCCCATGCGCATGGGAACAACAACAACAACAACTTTGGAGCTAAAATACAAAAGGGAACGGTGGAATCAGCCGTGCACGATGTAGCGGGGAACTTGACTGGTGCGAAATTGGACGACGGCACCATTGTAAATGCAGATGCTATTCTCTATGCGTGCGGACCATGGACCAAGTACGGTGATTGTATGGTAGGCGTGAAATACCATAGTGCCATCATACCGACGGAAAAAGTGCTCACTCAATCAGTTTTCTACGATGGTTTCGGAGATCCAGAGATCTATCCTCGTCCAGATGGAACTGCATATTGCTGTGGGTTTCCTGATCCTGCTGTCAAGGTTGCCGAAAGCCCTGGAGAGGAGGAAGTTAGGCAGGAGAAGGTTGATGAAATTGTCGAAGGTGTGAGGGCAGCAAGTGGAGGAGTTGATGGTGTGCTGGGGAAAGATCCGACCATCACACAAAGTTGTTATTTACCCACTACGCCTGATAATTTGCCAATGATGGGTGCCATTGATGATCAGAAGGGATGCTTTGTGGCAGCTGGTCATGGGTGCTGGGGGATTCTCATGGGCCCAGCATCTGGCGAGGCCATGGCATCCTTGATCGTCAATGGCGAAAGCAGCATTGATTTACGGCCATTCCGTCCTGGTCGGTTTTCAAATATGCGAATGTGATAACTGTATCATCAAACGCACTTGTAGTTAGTGTAGTATCGATAACAATTAAAATAATACACGCTACTGTAACTCATGACATTTTCAATTTGGTATGATACCCAATCTGATGTTTGATTATCTCTCTACAGTTGGGATTTCCAAGGAAACCATTTTTTTATGAAGATGATGGCGGTACGTACATACGGTACCTACCGTATCATACGAGTACATTTATTAGTGGTTAGTGCATATCATCAGTTACCAGAGGTACCACCAGTTTATCCAATAGACTATTAAAAACGATAAGGTGTACGGTCGAACAAAATCCTCTTTCTTCACTCTCGCAACCATGTCATTCCTAGCGCGATCATGTCAACGTTCATTGAGATCTCTGAGATCTCATGGCACAAAACCTTTCACCAACAGTTCTGTTTTCGGAGGAGGCGAACATCATGTAATAAGCCTACAAGTACAACTACAAGTACAACTACTGACAACATCAAATCAAACAAGCCAAGCCCGCCTCCTCTCAAGTTCCACAAAACAACCTAAACAACGGGGATTCATTCCACGCAAGGCAGCGCTCAATTTCACATCAGCTGCTAGAAAATTTTGCAAGCTGCTCCTCAAGAATGCTCCTCAAGATGTGAAGGGGATCATGCTCAAGTACCAGCCTTCATCAGGGGGAGATATGAGGATGGTCTTTTTGCTTGATTTTGCAAGGCAAGCTAATATCGGTCCTGAGGATGAGGGGTAAGTTCAAAATATTTACCGATGCAATTACTGTACTTTGGATGCACCGTGCATCATTCATTAACCATTACGTGTATTGCTTCTTTGTTCGTCCAGAGTTTCACTGGAAGTATTAGAAGACGGGTCGCCAAAACCTCCATCGGAAAGTGATTCAGATGATCTGCCCAAACTTTACATTCATCATACTGCATTTATGAAGGTACTCGGGGGTACGATGGACATCGAAATACAGAAAGATGGTTCGTTTGATCCGACCTTTAAAGATAGGGAGGGCAATGAACTAGATCCAAATAATTAGATAGGACGTTGGTACACTAGCTGAAACTGAAACTGAAACTGAAATCGCATTTTAATATTACCGTTGTTCAGTACATATTAAATACTCGTACCGTACATTGCATGTGTACAATTCACCAAGATGGCGATCATGATTGATTACTCCTTTGAATGTATTGTGTAAAGTGTATAATACCATTACTTATTTTCAGTGAGATAATCTTTGAGCGGAAATCCCAGACCTTTTGCAATCCGTTGAGCTCGTTATCTCGATAGATTGCAAGCGAATTTGGTGTAGGTTATGCTCTTTGAATATGCCTTGCTGGTACATATCTGCCGTATGAAACCCTCCAGATGCAGATGCTTCATGTACGAGGCCATGCTGCCGCAGCTCTGATATGCATTTCATCAAAGATAATGATCCCAACTGAATACTATTGATCGGTGCATTTGTACTACGTGTAGCATCATATAGGAGATCGTGTTGCGATTTATTTTTAGTTTCATCGTTTGCATATTTGTTGCAAATGGAGCTAAACACAGAGAGAATTCGTTCGAAAAGAAACGACACAATTCTGTCCGACCGTAATTGTTGTAGCGCCTTTTGAGACGATGCGTGAGTCTTTGGTGAGTCAATGACTCGCTGTGGGAATTATCTCCTCTTGTCTTTCTTCTTCTCCCGCTTCTTTCGTTGATGTACAAATTCTTATCCTGATCGGCTTTATTTGTTTGACAAAGATAAGTGCCAGAAGCAAAAACTTTGCTAGGTAAGGGAGCTCATCCGTGGAGGAGGCCACTTCGTTCCTATCAGCGGTTGCTGGCGGGATTGTTATTGTTCTCCCCGGGCGAAGCAAGCATCGCTGTAGCATCAGGCGAGTATGCGGTCTCAGTGCCTGCCCTAGTTTTTCTAAAGTATTCCGAGTGAGGAAGGCATTCTTGGAATCTACCGACCCGTCAATGCTGTCTTCATATGTCAACTCTATTTGGTCATATTTGCTCAAGGGCTCGACATAAATTGGCCAAAGCATACGTGTCAAACGTAATACTTCGCGAACATCGCGTGTCGTGCTTTCGACAGATTGAATAACGATATCAATCAAAGATTTGTACAATTGAGTGATGATAGTTGAAGGCAGACCTGTACCGCTAGCTTGTGGTATGCCAGTGGCAAGGCGCATCAGACGCGGAGTAGCGAGGATCTTCACGGAGGAAAAGGATCGAAGAAAGTGATAATTTGAGCACAAAACAAATATATGATATCAGAAATCACCCTTAAAGATGACCACAATCATTGTATTGCACGATGACTTACATCGCGAAACATCTGTTTATCCCGGTATGCTCCAAAGTGACATTTGAGTGGCGCAACAGCAGCCACAATAGTACCAAAAGTATTCATTGGATGTTCAATATTATTGATTCTCGTATTTTCCAGAAATAGTTTGTCTGTGATTACGATGATTGTCAGATTCAACTTCATCACTTTTGGAAGTAGTAACAATTCTGACAGAAAGTTCGTCCGTGCCGAATCCCGTTGTTTGGTATTAGAGAACGACAAGAGATTGCTGGCCTGGTCCAGAACTAGGAATGCGCATCCTCGTTGAAAGGAGTTGAACCCAGATACTCCACAGAATTGAGAAATAGATCGACCAAATACTGCTGGAGTAGAAAGCAAACCTTTCAGTGCGGATCCCTTTTTCCTCACTCGAGGTATACTTGCATTGACCTTGGAAGGTTCATCTCCTCCTTTAAGCCGAGAACTTCTTCTACGCGCTTCTTGCGGTACTTGATCCTTCCCCCGTGATGTCTTGGATGCCCTTGATACCACAGATGATGATGAAGTGGCACGCGCTTCTTTGCGATAGGCACCTCGCTCTCGAGCAGCGGTTTTCTCCATAAGGTCCTCTTCATCACCTACAAACTGATTGTCATCATCCACATCATCATCATCGCCTCCTCCAGCGCTCAAAGAGTCCGTATCCAAGGAGCTATCCGTGTAGGAGTCATCATCCGTTCCTAAATCGAAAGAATCAGAGCCACTTGCTAAACTATCATTATCCAGCAGAGAAAGACTACCCCCTCCCCGTGAAACCTTACTCAAACCCCCCTTCCGAGACGATCTCCTAGTTTTATCCTTCTCCGGACAGAAACATTTCGCAAGCTGACTGTATGTATTTTCAAGTACGGCACCGACACCAGAACCATACGCTTCGATGGTGGAACAATCTATATATGCCACACCTAAACGTATCGATTTGTTCCGGTTTCTGCCATTGCCATTTCCTTTTCCATGTCTACTTCCAATGATACTACTCGTAGACATTGATTCCCGTATCTTGTTCGTTCGCTCCACTTCTCGCTGCATTTGCTTCAGAACCCCCCTCACCACGCTTGTTTTTCCACTCCCCGACGGCCCCGTGACAAAAATTGGAGGTGGAATGTAGGAATCCATCATTGAACCGGTTACATACGAGAACTTTCCACAGCTGGAGCTGGAGCTGTAGCTTGCGTTGGTGATTTCCGTCTGTCTCACTGCATTCTTGAGACAACTCTGCAGCAAATTAATCTCCTTTTCTCTATGCGGAAACATGTCAAACAGTGATTGAACCTGGTCCTGAACCTGAACCTGAACCTGGTCTTGTACGTGTACCGGTACATGTACGTTCTCCCGTTCACTGCCATCTGGAATGGAGATATGCAGCGGTCCCGCCCTTTCTCGAATGGAATTATGACTCGTGGCAAAGAGCATACCCGTTGCCTCCCTTCCTGATTCTACACTTGAACTTGATTCATTACCATCCCCATCCCCATCCCCATCACCGTCACCAATTCCATCACCACCATCGTCATGAACCGCACTGCCAGCCCCTTCTTTGGATAAACCGAGATCGACCAATCGCTGCTGATTGCGTTTGCGGTTGGCAGCCACCCTCTGGCAATAATCTGCTTGTTTCTTCTCGGGGCTCTCGTCTTCTTCGTCGTCTTCATGGACATTGACATTAACATTGTCATTTTCTGATTCTTTTGTGTCGAATGGAGTATGGAAGACTTGAACTGATTCTTTTGTGTCGAATGGAGTATGGAATACCTCAACGGCGTCAGTGTCAAAGCCAAAGTCAGCGTTAACGTTAACGTCAACGTTAGCAATTGCGCCAATGTTGTTGGGAATGTTGGAGGATAATTGTAATTTTTGCGTTCCTGATCTGCGAGGAGTAGCAAAATCCATGTCTTCCAAATGTTTCCTCATAGTCTGATTGTTATGGAAAGAGACGCCATTGGCATTGGCATTGGAATTGGAATTGCCATTGGCATTGGGAGTAATATTGAGAGTTATACCTTGATTCATGGGAGAAATGCATGCTTCAAATTCATGCATGGATTCTTGTACACCATGGACATGACTTCGGTCCATGTCCATGTCCATGTCCATGTCCATGTCCATGTCCATGTCATCAACATCATTGCCAGTGGGTTGTGTGAGGATTCCGAGATCATTCGCGACGGCATTGGTTTCGTCCTCATCGTCGTCGTCGTCCTCATCTATATCGTAAGAGATCCGCGGTCGTTTGTTGCATGACGATTGGGATGCTTTACCCATTTCAGTACGTGTACTCGTACTCGTACTCGTATTCTCAATACCGTTTTTACAACTATTGGGTGTTCCCCTTGCGATTGTGGCTCCAGCTTCGGTGCGAATCTCCCCCTCTGAATTTTGAGCTGCCTTTTTCTTGTCAATTTCCTGTTCAGTCGCTGGTTCAGTCGCTGTCCCTTGAGATTGACTTTTAAATTGACTTTGAGACTGACTTTGATCTCGCAGATTCCGTTGCCGCTTCCTCTTGGTTCTTCTATTTTGGGTCAAACTCAGCCTACTCAATTTAGTAGGGGTCGTCTGAATCTGTTTCTGCGGAGTACTCGTACTCGTATTAATACTCGTATCAATACACGTAGGAATAGGAATACTGGTTGAAGTGGCAATGGCAATGGCCCTCATTGGTGTATCGTGATGATTGATGGTATCCGCATTCGCTTTCGCATTCGCATCCGCATCCGCATCCGCATTTTGGGACATTGGTTGACAGAAATGATGTGATGTGGGGCAATGCAATACCGGTCGTTAGTGTAGTGTACAATGATGTTCACCAATGTGATTGATTAGATTGTGCTGTTGTTTGTTTGTTTGTTTGTTTGTTTTATGATAATATGTTGTATTGGTGGATGTTCGCTTGTCTTTTTGCTTTGGTTGCTACCGCCGGTATTATGTATGCTTTGGAATCGAATCTTGGTAAAAATGTGTGGAGAAGGCAAAAATCAATCTTGCAACGGTTTAGTGACGAATCGATCGGAGTAAACGTCTATAAGTACCAAATACATAAGCCCCATTCAGACTGCACGAGACACATC
>Ga0115005_10004954_pt1 | contig 10528 bp, 5 predicted proteins | sample ArcOceMetagenome_FD_87163 | JGI IMG/M metagenome (GOLD analysis project Ga0115005, IMG submission 87163) | Marine eukaryotic phytoplankton communities from Arctic Ocean - Arctic Ocean - Greenland ARC118M Metagenome | ecosystem: Environmental > Aquatic > Marine > Oceanic | place: Arctic Ocean...
AAAATACGTTGGCTAAAAAACCCTTAGGGGCTATTGTAAAGGGGCTTTTGTGCAAATGGCGGAGAAATATTCAGCTAAACATTCGGATAAATATTTGATCAAACCGCCGCGGCGCGCGGTATCCAATCTCTATGGCTCAAAGATAATGTTCTATAAAAGCACGATGACGCTCATTTTCATTCATCTCAAAAGTATTTCCCAAATGTATCAACTCTATCCTTCCATTGAATCATCTTATGTTGTTACCAATTATCTAACAATAGCATGTTGACCCCAATACCATCTCTGGGATTAGAGACCGCTGTCATCGAGTTCTTTGAGCATTACTTTGAATCTATCAGTTTTTCTGATTCTCGCAACCAAATCAGCAAAAGTAGAACAGCTGTGAAAAGTGACATAATTTTTTTGAGAAGAAAGGCAAAACAATAGATATCCGTGAGGAACAAGCGAAACTTACTTCATCGAATCTGTAACAAGCGACAGTACAATCATGACCCTGGCAGCACTCTTGACCCATTCTTGCATTCTTTCAAGTTCTGCTCCTTTCTTGCTTCCCATTTTCTTATTCATAGTCTTTTCCAGTGGCACTACAAAAGATTCCACCGCAGCAGCAGTTTCACCAGGGTAGCGAGAGCACACTGACATTACTATCTGATGGGCCTGAAGTTGAACGTCCTGCTCTTTATCCTCAAGCGCCCCTGCAAGAACTGGCATAAATTCCGTGATATCAATGGCACTGGGACATTTATCTAAGCAAGTAGAGAAGATACTGAGTGCGGACTTCCTGACTGGAAGCGCATCATCAATTTTTTTCTTGAACGGACCAAGATCCAATATTCTCTCCTTCTTGAGCTGAGCGAGCTGTTGGGAAGAAAAAGAAAGAAAATGTCAGAGAACTGATTCAGAATGATTACGTCCAGATCCGTGTCTTATTCTAATTCTACACACGTACCTGATGGAGTGCGGGGACAATTGTTTCCTCCATAAAAACAAGAACAAGTTGAGGATTGTGGTGAACAGCTGAATAAATCATCAAAAGAGTAGCGTTCTTGACGTCTAAATCTTGCTCGTTGAGCAAACCTAGGAACGTGGGCATGAAAGGCAGGGTTTGCTGGGTATCGCATTTCCCAGCAATTGCATACTTCATCGCAGTAGCAACTGTAGCGCACACTGTAGGTTCTTTTCCATTCCCATTTTCAACAACAAGATTCTGAAGCCGAGGAAGGATTACTCCTGGTTCCAAGCAAGCGAGGCATCCCATGCAATCAGCAACCATGGTGCGAACACCCTCCTCTTTATCAGCCAGATGGATATTCAAATGTGGTAATATTTGATCGATACTAGAAGTAATGTCGCCACCGAAACCTTGCTGGTGACAGAAGATCAATTCACGCAGCGAGGATAGGAGAAGGTATTGCTTCTTTTGATCATTTTCTTCAAGGGCAGAAAGGATTTTAGGTAAAAATTCAGGTTTGGAGCAAACACAAGAGCGACCCAAGCCATACGCGGCCGAGTTTTTGATATCTTCAAAAGGAGATTCAAACATGGCCATGTAGATATTCTGAAGACGTTCTGCGACTCCTGGCATCGAACCTAGACTAACAATGCGCCCGAGATCTCCAGCTACGCGCAACGCAAGCTGGATTTTGGGCGATGTTTCTGCTGATTGTGTTGTACTCAAAGACTCAAGTGAAGTGAGAAGTTCTGAAACAACAGCGTTTGTTTCGGGTTCCGTAGCAGCAGCTGTGATGGCAGCAATACACTTTGCAATATTAGCAATAGACTGTCTTGTTCCACCTCCATGAACATGACTTTCTTGAACACCCGGTAGTCCAGTATTCAAGGCGATAAGCAACTCCTGGAAAACGACGGCTTTTCTACTAACTAGCTTTTCAAATACTGCTAACAAGGAGTCGAGCGCCTTATCCTGAAGCAATGGCGACTTTGAAAGATTCAAGAGGGCAGGAAGGAGATTCTCCTTGATTTCAATTTCGGACGATACACTAACATTCAAAATTGAGAGGCATACTTGCAGACTCAAGTGGCTGATGTGGAGATCACTATCCACGATAATATTGCTAAGCTCCTTGAGGACCAAACCAAAAATACCATCATTTAATCCTGAAGCGCGAGACTTTACAATCGTATCAAGGCACTGCAGAGAGTTTTGTTTGACCGAACGACTATTTTGACGTAGAAGGGAAGACAGTTCTGTAACAACATCGTTGATAATTGTAGTCATATCCACTGCGCCCACAATCGTCGATATGGTTTTAATAGCAGGAATGCGAGTAGTTTCACTTTTCAAACGTAAAAGAATTAGTGCCAGGAGCCTTTCTGTTGCGGTGCGCTCCAGGCTGCCATGCAAGACAGACAGCAAAGATGCAGTCGATACAAGTGAGCACTCTTTGATTTCTTGGTCTGCATCATGAATCGCGAGACGGGGTTCGATAGCTTCGTAGAGTGCCTTTGAGACTGTACTTTTCTCGGAGTCACTAGCATTGGCTTCTGCCAAAAGGGTTGGAATCTCTGCCAACACCCTCAAAGTTTCAGACGTAATTTTATACCAAGTTTCTCGCAGGGTGCCGCACAACTCGGGCAAAAGAATATTGATGGTTGTATTTTTCACATCTTCTGGTGAATGATTCGTAGAGGTAATAATGACATGGACCAATTGAAGACTATCCAATTTCAATGTTTTATTCGTCGCATGATTTCCGCTCGCAGTATCGCCCAAGATAACTTTAATGTACTCAAATAGAGTATTGAGTTGTTCCGCATTTCCAATACCACCAGGTGCTTTACAAAGAGCCGATAGAAGGGCAAGAGCAGCAGACTTTGTGCGATTTCCGGCCTTCTTTGCGCTAAGTTGTTTCTCGCATCCCTTGACGCTACTAGGAACAACTTTGGTTCGAAGATCAATGACGGTTTGTGACGCATCCGAAGTAACATCCATGGAATCAGGAGTAGTCAAAATAATATCCCCCCTCGATGCAGCTTCTACAGTATTAGTGAGTAGATGGGTGAAGCACTCAATAATATCAACTCTGCAGTTTTCATCACGCTCCTTAAATCTCTTGACCAAGGCCCCTCCCACAGTAGTCTTCCACTTTTTGTTCTTTCTCCAGCAGAATTCTTCCTTCCACAGTTTGGATGGGTCCTTTGCCGAAGTCTTGACCACGGCCGTCAGAGTCCGAATGGCACTTCGTCTAACCTTCCAGCTATCATCGTCGTCATCTGAGTCATCGTCGAAGTCATCGTCTTCATATTCTTCGTCCTCCCCGTCCATATCATAGTCATCATCCTCTTCACTTCCATTTTCACCATCGTTATCGCCACCATCTTTATCGTCCACATTCTCATCTCCATAAGAATAATTTGGATCATGGCGCATGAAAGCAAGTGCAGCATGAATAATCTGTGGCAAATGAGGTTGAATCTGAACAGGACGCCTCATCACAAACGACTCAAATCCGGACAAACAAGCTTCCCTCAACTCATTCGCCAGAATAATGGCAGCTTCATCCTGCTCCTCTTCCATATCATCATTCTCCTCTCCCTCACCATTGTCGTTACTATCATCATCATCGTCATCGTACAAGTCATCCCCCGATACGGCATCCGCAGGATCACAAAACCTTGAAAAAATCGGAACGAGGCGATCAATCTGCTCCTGCCCTAACCGATGCCCTACCAATCCTGCCACCGTACACATGGTCCTAATCAAAGCCCTCGTATCCTTAGGCTTGACTTCCCCGGAAGTATCCTGCTCCTTCTGCTGCTTGGCCAATCTCCTCGATTTGCGCCTCCCGCTCTTAATCTCTGCACGATCAATTTGGGATAAGAGGCTCTCGACGAGCCGGTAGAGGATTGGGTCTGAGATGACAACTGCCAGACATCCAATAGTCGTCCCGGCCCTTTTACGAACAAGCTGCGATTCAGAAGCAAGTTGACGCATGGTAACTTCAAGCAAAATCTCGTGCTGGCGAGTAATGAACGAAAGCGCTCCAAAGCGCGTCAAGAGCTCCGTGAGAATTTCCAAACACGCCAAAGTAATTTCTTCCGCCACCTGACTCTTTTCCTTGGCAGCCTTGTTCCCTACAGTAGCAGAGGGTGACAGAATATCCTGACTTCTCTTCCGGATTCCATCCATTAATTCCGCCGCGAGGCGATTGGAGACTATATCCCCCATATTCATCGGAACGGTCTTGACCAATGTCCGAAGTCCAATCGTATACACATCCCTCAATGCACTCTTTGTTTCATCCAATACTAGAGCACCGAGCCGGGCGGCGATGGCGACTACCTGATCTTCATGGACGCAGGTAACGAGGATCCCCAAGGTTTTGACAGCGATGGCCTGGACGTCATTGCTAGAGTCATCGACGAGACGAAGGATGGATTCGCATATTTTCTTTTCTGATGCTGCGTCAATCATTTGGGTGGTGTTCATGTCGGATGAGATGTCGGTTTTGGAGGTGAGGGAGGATAGCTTGGACGAAGTGGAGTGGAGCGTGAGAGCGTGCTTCTTGAGAGCGTCGCAGAGGTCGCTGGTTGCCATGTATCTCTCGTCCTGAAAAAAAGTTTTGTACGGAGTAGTTGTGATGTTTAGTGATGATAGATTGATAGATTGATTGCATGATTGAATGCAAAATAGAAGACCGTTGTACCATTCAACATCGAACATTGAACGTTACATAGATTTGTCGGCTACGAACTACACGTACTCACCTTATCATAATGCTCCGTCTTTGTCAATAGATCAGCAATAGAAACTTGTGACATAATAAATTTTTGGCTATCTTTTCAATTGTAGGTCTGGAGTTCGAGAATATACAATCAGCACAATGCGGGATGAATTGTAGTTGTACTGGAGAACTCTTTGCTGTGTCCTTTGGATTGTTGATTGATTGATCTTGGCTGATCTTTTGACATTAAAAATGGAGAAGGCGAAAGAAGATCCCAACAAAGAAAGCCAGCTAGAAGACCGCCAAAACATCGGGGGGCAATCTTGAAATCTTTAGAGACTGTCCCCCTTCGAGAACCGTAGTCTACTGGCTGCTATACATCTCACAAAACCAATATGATAATGAATCAAAGACCTTCATGTTTACAACGTTCAAAGCTTATTTATTAATTTTAAATGTTTCGATGTCCTATGAAAGTAAACTTCCGACTTTAGTGAAGTCCACCATTCTCTCTCCCAAAGCACAACAAATTGCAGAAGGCCTCGCTCAATGAACGGCAGCAACTTTGGATCTTCTGCCGAACGGCGTCCTCTTTGGCTTATTTGTATCTGCCTCTTTCCATTTCTGAAGGACATTCAACCAGTCAGCATCCCGGGAATACCACGAGGTTTGCGCCCACCTAGAGCTCATTTTAACATCACGCACATCTTCTACAGTAGTTGCTGTTACAAGCAGAGAGCCTTCCGGTACAACTCTCATCATGCTCTTTGTCTGGAAACCAACAACATAAAATTCGCCGCTGTTGATTCTGTAGGATAAACTTAAAATCTCGTGTTTGCCATCGACGGACTTGGAGCAAGAGCTCTTGTCGAGCTCTTGTCCCTGTAATGGTCTACTATATCCAAGCTTGAGTTTGAAAGATTTGCCCGCTGCCACAGATACAACAATTTGTCCTTTGCTGATAACGATTGATTCAAACTTTGGATGATTTAGTTGCGATAGGGGATGATCAATAACGCACTGTTGCCACCATTCGACGTCCCAACCCTGTTGCTCTGTGGATTTCTTCAACATTTCGGTGATGGTAATGTGCAAGTTATCTGGTGCAACCTTGCCAGGAGAAATTGGACCAAAGACATCTGTATTAGATTGTAGCAAGGTAGAAAAGGAGGCGCAGAATCCATCTTCCACTCTTGTATAATTGGCATTCTCTAAATTGTCGAGAGCGGCTAATACCTTCATGGCCATACGATGCGCAGGATTAGCATCGTCCATACGCAGAGAAATAACCTTTTCGACTGCCTCATTTATGAGGTTTTCATTCAGTTCTCGATCTTCTATAAAGAATACAAAGGCACTCTGGTTATCAGCCAAGTTTCTCGCTCTCCACAATGCATCAATTGCAAATTTGATAACTTCGTTTACATTCCTCTCCTTTGGTTCAAAAAATCCATCGTCAATCAGACACCTTACAACTTCCGAACCTGTCTTAATCAACTCCACTAGTAAAGTGACGGCTTGAGCACCTTTGGGTGTCACATCTGGACCTGTGAATGCGATTTCTTGCCAGATCCACCCTCGAGTGATGCAGGAAAGGAGGTTAGAAAGCCCCTTACAATCCGTCGATGAGGTAAAGTCGTGTAAATACTTTGCATGGACTGGTCTAGAGTTATACAAGTTGCCCATATTGTTGATGACACCTGCCTTGAGCTCATCATGATTCAAGTGGTTGAGATAGTCCACCCACACCTTTTCAGTTGCCGAAATGCGCAAGAAATCAATGGGAGCATCGTTTCCTGGTCGAAGTGGCTGCCCATAAGCACCTGCCCAACGATAGGAAAGCACGTGCTTTATATCATTTGTTTCGCAGAAAGAGATCGGGACCAGGACGGAAGTCTGCGCATAGGGTATTTGAACGAGATAGTCACCTTTCTTGTCGAAGGTGACCCATCTGTTTTTGCTGCGTTCGTGTTTAATCCGCTCTACAGTCACCAAACTTTTGGTGGTACCGTCTGTGGTTATATTTCCTTGTGCAGTGAGGCAATCAGAACATGATTTGTATATATCTTGAACCCATTCCATGATTATTTATTGTACGTGTAGTTGGTTTGGTTTGGTTGGACAGAATATTATGTTAAAATTTTCATGATGGGGACAATTTCATTGTTTTTGGCGATCTTTGCAAGATATTTGTGGAACATTTTCGAAATTAATTAGCCACTACAGCAAACTACAGCCCCTTTATGTCAACAATACAACAACTGAAGTGTTCTCATCACTCACAACTTCGTCTTCGCATCCTGATTGTAACAATGAGATCGAAGATTCGAAGGCGAGCATCACACGATAACCACCAGAGGTTTCTGTTGAATTCTTGAAACTACAATACACATTGAAATCTCACTCTTTCTATCTCGTGGCTCAATAAAAGATAACACAGTTCGTAGAATGGCAAACTCTTTTTTCCAAAAGACAAGAACCAGAGGAAGAGATATTAAAGTACATGCAATTTATGTAGGTGCAGTCGTTGCAACCTTCATCCTACTTCCCATGACCGCGAAAGAAGTATTTTTCACTCCTTTCACGGTTGTGGTTGCAGGAACTGTGTACCCGATTTATGAATCTCTTCGAGCTGTGTGCACGATCGGATCAGAAGACGATACAGTGTGGCTATCTTACTGGATTTCTCAGGGAATAGTTTCATTTACCACAGAATGGGTTGATGGAATTGGACAAAAGGTGCAAATCCATTGGAATATGTTAGAATTTTTCTTATTTCTTTGGCTTTTATTGCCCTGGACCGATGGAGCTACTCTAGTGTTTGATTTTATCATGACCCCTTTTGTGGCGCCAGTCATTCAGCCCCTTGTGAAGAAGATGGATGGTTATATCAACAAAATAGTGATGGTTGTGATGAATGGTGCACATCTGTCAATCGTGTGGATCGCATTTGTCTTCTTGGACCCAACCTTGAAGCGCGCCATTTGGATCATGATTGGAACGGTTTTCCCATTACTGTCATCCATCGTCAGTGTGACAACTTTCGATGGTGGCGATGATACTTATTGGTTGACGTACTGGAGTTGCTTTGGACTTTTGTTTATCGTTACAGACTTCATCGAGAACTTCCTTGGACAAATTCCAGGGTTCTACACGATTGTAATAGCTGTAACCGTATACCTGATGCTTCCTTTGTTCCGTGGAGCTGAACAGGTAAGAAATTCTATCCATGGTTATTACGTTGAATTTCCTTAGCTAAATTTGCAGCCTTTCATTCATCCCGTTAGGTTTTCCGAAACATTCTTGTTCCGATCGCTGGATTACAAGAGATGTTGGTTCTTCGTGATGCCGAGGCAGTGAAGTGTGCAGCTCTTGCCAATGTTCCACCGGAACGTAGAAAATTAGTGTTGAAATCCATCGCTGAAACTTTTGAAAAGGGATCAAAAGAGGCTTAGCCCTTATTTGAGCTGATGTGTACGGCATGCAGGGCAGTAATATTTATTTATATATATATAGCTTTTATCTAAGGCACGAAAATAGTTGATAATAGTTGATTTGAGGAGATGCCAGATGCCACGTCCGACTACAATTCCTACTTGATTACACTTCAAATTCAAGCCTTTCGTTCAATGAATATGTACACCGCGTATTATTACTATTTACATATTTTCAGTGTGGCGCTGCGTGCCAGCGAAAAGTAGCAAGTGCACACTCGCGATGTCTTTCATCACGAATTGCACTTCGCCAACTTATATTCATCCACCCATTCACACACAATTACGCAGTGAGATATACACTGATCGAACACCTCATTTTGTTTTGTGTTTCGATTTAATCATAGCCATGCATGTGTACTTCCTTCCAAAGGTTGTCCATGCCCCATTAATTGCATATTCCTAATTTGAAGTCATTCTTATTCAAAACAATCAATAGTCAAAGTGGAACATCTAGTTCCACTCCCCAGTCTAAAATATGAATTGTATGCGGCACATATCCATACTCGTCCACATTACACAAATCTTCAATCAAGGTAAAGCATTGTCACCAACATCTCCAGCTTCTTCGCCTCTTTCCTAGCCTCAATCACAGTCTTACTCTCATGAAAGGCAAATGCAATCAACTGATCAGTCTCACTCAATAGCTTCGAGTTACATATACGACTCGCCACATCCAAATTCATTTCATCATTCTGAGGCATGGTGATCAAATCTGTCACATCCCTCAGAATCTCCTGGATATCGTCGGGTTGCTTCTCGAGGGACTGGGGTAGGATGACAGTCAGGAGATCAGGGCGTTCGGCGCGGAGTGCTCCTTTGATTGCAGCAGCGTTGGTTCCGCCCGCTCCGGATGTGTAGACGTGGTTCTCGGATAGGACGAGTGCATAGGACCTGGAAGGATAGATGATCGTGAGTCGATGGTCGCAATGGATTGGATTTCATATTTATATATGCAGGTCATAAAGAAAACGTGACAGTACAATTCAATTCGAGCACCGGTAGTATCGAAGCCATAATCAAAATCACAAAAATGTGTTTCCCCGAAACATACCACAAGTCACTTACAATAATTCAATAATCTGTTGATGAAGATAAGAACAATGCCGGGTCCCCAAAATGCAATACTTCCTTGGTCCTTTTTGTTGAATCGCTGCAAGTTCCTGCATAATGTCCGTGACGCTCTTCTCCTTCTTCTTGATCTTGAGCTGGGGATTCCCAACTAGTACTTCACGTTTCATGGGTAGCTTTTTGGACGGGTCGAATCCTCCTAGTTCGCTCAAGTCTACTATAGGGTCAATTTCGGTTTCTATTTTGTCGCTTTTGCCATAGTTGCCGATAGCCTTGGGGCTAGTCTTTGCATCAGATGGGATCTGTTTCTCGTCGGGTTGACTTTCTTTTTCTTTCTCTTGCATGTCTTTATCAGCGGAAGCTGAGAGAATTGTACATTTATTACGTGTACAAGGATAACAGGCAAATCTCATGGAATCATTCAATCTTCTGAGACCTTTCATTTCGAGAGGACCACACGCACGAACAGCTTCAGCATTATTGGTGCTGATGCGAGGAGAAGAGACGCTGGTTCCCCGTAGGGTGAAGCAGGAAACGGTCTGAATCTCCGACAATGTGCTTAAAATTGCTGTGAGCACTAAAGAAAATCGCATCATCTGTACTAGCTAGCAGGATTTCCCCTAACGATATTTCTGCACTGGTGTCGAACTTGTGGGTTGGATTATGAGTTCAGATGTGTCAAAGGTTTCGTTTTACACTACTATGTTATGATTGGTTGTTGATTGGCTTCCAAATCCGATATCCAATGAAATCGAAAAGAATACTTGAAAGTGGACGTCTAAAACTGTGAAGATTTCCGGTGGGGTTGAACCACCGTATTGGAAATGATTCACCCTCTTCCAATCAAAATTGAGATGGGATGTCATAGAAATTCTGATGTCATTCAACTTGAATTAACTTTGTCATGTAGCGTAGACGGTCACAAGAACAATGAAACTTACTAACAGTAAAAATAACAACAGCCTCGCATTAATCATTCATTCATGCTTGTTTCTTCAGCTCCTTGCCACTGTCCATGACGTAGTGTAGATCTTCAACAAATGTTTCAGAAAATGGAGGACGACACAAAATCATTCGCGAAGGAAATGGAACAATTCTTGCTGCCCGACAACAAGTTCAAGTGTTCTGAACTTGCAATCAAGTCTTGTGCTGAAGCAAATTATAATACATGCAGCAGTGAGCTTCCTAGCGCAACATGCCCTGGTTTTGATTATGCCATTCCAGCCTGTGGAAGAGGCCAAGAAGGTGGGTGCTCCGGTCTCTATGATTTCACTG
>Ga0115005_10004956_pt1 | contig 10527 bp, 12 predicted proteins | sample ArcOceMetagenome_FD_87163 | JGI IMG/M metagenome (GOLD analysis project Ga0115005, IMG submission 87163) | Marine eukaryotic phytoplankton communities from Arctic Ocean - Arctic Ocean - Greenland ARC118M Metagenome | ecosystem: Environmental > Aquatic > Marine > Oceanic | place: Arctic Ocean...
AACCCCATGAAGAATATTGCCTTTGAAAATGTAACCATGACGGTCCCATACAAGTATTATCTCACACATGGCAGACTCCCTTTTCATACAAAGTGGTTTCCGTTCACAGGAAGGTATAAGTGTCAGCATACACAAGGTACATGCAAAGACTGTAATCCAGTCCCAGACTGTTTCGAAGTACTAAAGTAATTTCATTTATTGACCATGCCGAGGAATGACTGTAGACTAGTTCTAAGAAAGTGTGAAAATAAATTAAAATCAAGCGGTGAAATTAGAGGCAATTCAAGTATTTTTATAAATATTATTGTACAAGTTCAAAGTGTGAACGATTGAGTAAGTTGTGGAAAAGTGTACCTAGGACAAGTAGGCAAGGCAAAAGTGATTTGGAATACAAGTCAAATTCATCTAGAGCTACCCTCGTCCTCGCTGTCGTCGCCTCCTTCCAGATCCTGGTTGCTGCCGCGGGCAGTGGCAGTACCTTCATCGACATCTACTTTTGTCAACTCCTTCATAATATTTTTTGTTTCGTTTTCAAGCTTGACATGTGTCCGCTTTCCTACATCCAAAGCAGTCATTACGATCTGCTTGGCATTTAGGTCTCTAGCTCTGCCCTTGGCTTCCTTTGAGGCCTGAAAAAGGGATTTCAGGCACTGGGCAGAGAGACAGGCATCGTGAGGCTTCGATTCCGCCTTTCCTAGTACGTTTAGAAGTGTCGATAGCAATTCCCGTTTTGATATTTCCTTCGACTCTTGCAAAAATGAATTAGCTGATGGTTTGGCATCTTCTGGTGCCGCCATCTTGTTTCCGTGTGCTTCAAGGACTTCCAGGGCGTTTGCAAGAACGGCAAGGGCAAGGTTGTGAAGAACTTCGTTGAATTCGGCTTCAACACCGGAAGCATTTTCCTCCTCTTCATCGTCACTTTCAAAATCACAGTATTCGCCGAGTCTACCAAATTGCACTAGCGACAAGATAGCCTCTCTAATTCCAAGTTCATCAGGTATGAAATCTGCTTCATCTCCAGATTCCTCCTGCACAGATCCAAAAAGTACAATTTGGCTCGCCAAAAGTGCAGTTTCCATCCCTGCTTTGGATGGATCTGTTAGCAGGCATAAGCTCTCCATACCAAGTCTTCTCGCATCCATACGATCTTTTTTGAGTAAACTGGCTGCAATCTCAATGGCCAGGAGTGAATTTTCACCTTCATCATCCTTCTTCTCAACTTCTACTCGATGAAACTGCTTGATAGCACTATCGTCCTTCACCTCAAAACACCCCTGTGCCGCATCGAGTAAATTCCTGCAATACCGATGGAAGACAACTGCACAACCTTTTCTCCTCTGTGCCTCAACAATAGTAATCTTACTTTCCTCCGAGGGTTCAGGAGCAGCAGATGCATCCGTACCTTCAGCTCCAGATCCGGCACCTCTCCAAAGCGTCAAATGTATCTCTACATGTTCTTCCGTTACCAAATCAGCAGTCGCTAGGGCATCATCATAAGTAGCCTGCACACTCATGAGACGACAGGCATCTGATATCCGGCTTGCAATATTATCTGGTGCATCACGAATAAACCGAGATGACTTCTCGAGGGGATAAAACGAGGGAACTTCGCGTAATTCCGTTGCAACAGTCCAATTTGTGCTGTCTGGCGGAGGCATCTTTAGCTCGGCGCTTGGTCTCTTTGCAAGAGGAGATGGTCTCATTATAGCGGAACTATATGTTGGTAATGAATGCAGTAGTCAGAGGGGGTTAGAGACAGTGGGATGTGGGATGCACGGGTGGGAATGGATGGAAATTGTCGGTGAGTTGAAATCATTTTAACTCGTGTTGCAAGTTTTACTCTCAAACGGTTGGACGAATTTAGCCAACAAGAAAAGAGCGATGAGCGATGAGTTCTTACCTCAAACGTGGTTCGCCGTCTACCATCACTGGAGTTACAGCCCGTACTCTCTTGGTGTCCATAGAGTTATCGGAGGAAGGTTGTTGGTTCAGCTTTGACGAGTTCATGTTTGAACAACGCTCTGGGTGTGTTTGCAGGTAGTGTGTATGTGTGTGTGAGCTTGGTGTGTGTTGTGAGTTGGAAAGAGTGGGAGTTGTTTTGCGATGATATTTTGATCAAAAGTTGAAAAACGGCTTTTGCTGTCGTAGAAATATGCTCCACGACTCAGGTCTATCCCTAACAAGTAGGTGATTGGAAATTCGAAAATGTAAAGTTCTTTTTTTAGGATGCGCTTCATTCTTCATATAAAACTTGAAATTGTCCACAGCGAGCGAGCGGTACACGTAGTCTATCATTTGCAATATTTGATTTTTACTGGTACATTGCCATTGATTTTTAATTTAAATTCTAAATTCCATTGCCCCCCATTGCTGCGTGAGCTAGTTGCGCTTCCAGCTCTAAAGCGCGATGACTTCTCGAACCAGCTATACGGGCTCTATCCAACAATCCAATGACCGATCTTGGTGGATTGCCAACAGCAGGACCGTTGACAAAATTATGACCCCTCTCGGAATATATCGAAATCAAGCGTAGGAACTTTGCAGCATAAGTTGCTTCATGTGCCGACCCGAGAGATGCCAAAGGTGGACGATTTGCACCTGCGAGATCATCGCCAATTCTCTCGAGCATATCTATACTTATAAAGTCGTCACAAGATGGTTTTGGGAGCAATGGAAAGTCATCGCTGTGTTGAACAATGATTTCGAGGGAGTTCGTCAGTACAAGCATTGCACATCGGCGTATTCTCACGCGGTATTCGGTTACAATATCACAGTCTTCGTTGTGTGTGTCTGCATCGTCATCTTCTGAATCATTATCTGCAATCAAATGACATTCAGTGGCAGTCTGCGTTAATTTTCCAGTCACTAAAGCCTTGATTCTTTCGTGTAGTGTTCGGGATAACGCCCGTATTTCTTTCTGATCTGGTCCACTTGCGACATTGTCCCATTTCTTATTGGACGGGCCTAAAACAGAGAGACTTGTCAGGTAAGCGCGTTCTAATCCTGATGATTCGGCATCCGTTAGCTTTGATAAACTCTCCAATCCCAATAGTGTAGCATCTAAACGGTCTTTCTCCAGTTTGTCGAGTGCACTTTCAAGCGATTTGAAAGTAGCTTGTGATCCAGCAAGTGCATTATTGTTCATTCGTGCCATTTGATTTAGTTTCCGTACATCAATCAATGTGGGCATATTATCCTGCTCAAATTGGAGAATTTCACTTGTTTTCAGCGGTCCAAATGATTTACAGGCTCTAGATCTCTTGCAACCAAATCCTGGTAATGAATGCAGTAACTTTACATTGGGAGATCGCAAATCATCCAGACCGTCGGAATCGCCCCTTGCACTTGATAATATTGCTCGACAATCTCGATGGAATGAAATAGTATCCCCCCGTATTCTCATGCATTCCACAATAACTCCATGAGAAAAATCAGCCATTGCACTACGATTAGTCGAAGACCTTGGACTTCCAAAACTGACATCTAATGATGCACTCAGACTATCGTCAACACTCTTCCCTCTGCGCTGACCAGTGATGGTTCCTTTGCCGCCTTGATAAAGACATACCTCAAATAAAACCCCATCTTGATTCAAGCAAGTTGCATTCGGAGTTGCTCCATCGCTTACGTATTCCACGACTATACTTCTTTTTCGTAAGCATTCTGATATTCGACTCGCTATTATCGATGGAGTGGAAGATGTATCACCTATATACGTCATACAATTGGGAGGTATCGGTGGATGAAGCGGCGGGATTGCGCTCAATTTTGAATCATGTACGTCCCAATTGGATTTACATGATTGACTGAGGAAAGCAGAGGATGCAGAGTTTGAATGATTATCGGCAGAATCATAACAACCGTATTCAAAAGCGGGAAGTCCTTTCGATAAACGAGGGATGGATGTCGAAAGTGAAGGTTTCAGCGACGAGAGCAAAGAAGGTCTAGACGTCTTTTTAATTAAGGAAACAGAAGCAGCTGTCATGGTTTCGGAATGTTGGGAATCTTTTGTCTTGGCTGCTGCCTTTGAGGAGTTCCCAGATTTCAGTGATTTGTTTGTGTTGGAGTCCGATGCGTCCTTTGCTGGTCTATTCGTGGTTTGGTTTCATTTTATTCGTGAGAGAATTTTTAATATGAGTCATTGTAAGAAATCGATCAATAAACTGACGACACACATGGCTGTAACTACCAAGTCACAAGGAGTATCAGGACGTTACTCCAATCATCTTCGAACAAGTCTTGGATAAGATAATCCTCATCTTTCAACATTACATACCGTGTGGATGCTCTACTAGTACCCTTGGACAAATCTTTTCTGTTATCACCGTCATCTTGCAGCTTATTGAACGCTTTTTTATTTTCTCGCTTCTTCTTGAATCGCTTCATCTTGTAGGTACGACCGCCACAAGGAGCTGATGTGGGATCTGCTGTCTTAAAGTGTTGCAAGACCGAAGAGAAAGGTTCTTTCTGGTTTGCAAGTTGCAACTCACAATTTTTCACAAATGGAATTAAGCTAGTTTTGCAAATAAATAAGCCTATATGGCTGTCAATTCACCCATCTTGAAGTTTTTACATGAAAATCTGAGCCGGGAAAAATACACAAGATTTGTGGTCGCTGATGATTATTGAGTGGAGGCAGCGAGCGCAACTGAATGCATTTTACTGGAGTAGCAACAACGATTTGAGGTAAGCTGCCTGTCTGCGCTACAAATTCTAAAGTGTATGAACTCAAATCCTGCTGTAAGCATTTAAATGATAACACATTTGTCAAGGTGCAGGGACGTTGGGGTTGCGGTGGAAGCAAACTATACGACTCGTATCATTTGCGAATGCGACCAACGGCTGCTGCTGCTTTTTTAATGCAGAAGAGAAGGGTCGCGGAGATATTCCCGCACGTAGTAGTCATTGGTCCATTCTAGATCTTGTACAAGAATCAAACCAAAAAGAATAGCTTCAAATATTTCTCTGGATTAAATGCTGTGCTGCACCTCTTACGTGGAACTGATCTATGACCTGACCAGTACTGATTTATGCCTCGCTCACCTAATTATTCGCCTTTCCCCCTTCAGTTGGAACTGGATCTTGCGGTACGACTACCGATTCGAATAATTTGATAGAGTGTGAGAATGATTCGTCAAAATAGTCATACTCATCAAACAGACGAGGTGTGGGTAGATGGAATCATTGATACGCTTCTTTCCGCCCGGACTAAAAAGCCTGGTACTCCCACTGATTTGCCCGTGAACGATGTCATGACTTTGTGTAATTTGGCGAGGGAAATTTTGTTGAGTCAGCCCATGTTGTTGGAACTTGGGGCCCCTATTAAAATTTGTGGTGATATTCATGGACAATATAATGATTTGTTGAGGTTGTTTGAATACGGTGGTTTTCCTCCCGAGGTACGTGACATTATGTCCGATGCATTTTAAATACTTTGTAGACAACCCATCCGGTGCGATGAACCTGGTACTGGTTAGATGATTGGCGGAGCCATTTTCATTGAAATTAGCTCCTACAGAGCTCTCTCGCAATATGCTAGGCGTTCAGGTGTACCTCCTTTCATACATAGTCCACGACTGTCACTAACATTTATCGCCCGCTCGCTATAGTCGAACTACCTTTTTCTTGGGGACTACGTAGACCGTGGAAAACAATCTATTGAGGTTGTCAGTCTCCTCTTTGCCTACAAAATCAAGTATCCTGAAAACTTCTTCATCCTAAGGGGAAACCACGAATGCGCGGGAATTAACCGCATATATGGATTCTACGATGAATGCCGTCGTCGCTACAGCGTCAAGGTCTGGAAGCATTTTTGCAACACCTTCAACTGTTTGCCTTGCACTGCCATCATTGATGATAAGATTATTTGCATGCATGGAGGTTTGAGTCCTCAGTTGAGCAATGTGGATCAAATACAGAACATTAGCAGACCCTGTGAGGTCCCCGATACAGGATTGCTGTGTGATTTGTTGTGGTCCGATCCTGATGTTGATCAGTCGGTGAGTATTGATTAATGCGAGCCTGAATGATTCCTATACGGAATGATTTTGATTTTTAGGCGCAAAAGCTGACTTTCCCATACCTTTTTCTCACAATTTGTAATGCATTTTGACGATTTCAGGGATGGAATGAAAACGATCGTGGTGTATCATTTACGTTCGGAATAGATGTTGTTCACGAATTCCTTCATCGTCACGACCTTGATCTTGTCGTAAGAGCTCATCAAGTGGTCGAAGATGGGTATGAATTCTTTGCGAACCGTGAATTGGTAACTGTTTTTTCGGCTCCCAACTATTGTGGAGAGTTTGATAATGCTGGAGCTATGATGACTGTGGATGATACCTTGATGTGCTCTTTCCAGATTTTGAAGCCAGCAAGTGCAACCCAACAAGCGAGAAATGCACAAAGCAATAGAGGGGGGAGAAGGTAATTTGTAGTCTCAACAATATGAAAAAAGAAGATTGATGGAGGAGGATAAAGTGCACAGCAAAGCTCATACTCAATTCGTTGTTATCACAAGGGTGGGAAAGATTTTATTAAAGCGATCAACGAAAATTAATATATGCACAAATCGTACAAATGCTCCCTCCCTCTACAATGAGCTTGATCACAAGTATTGGCGTAGGTTGCAACTGTTTAGCGTGTTATAATCTAAGTAAATGGTTAGCACCGCATAGGTATGCTGTCGTTCTTCCTTATAACGGATTTTATAGCGCTTAGACCTACTACTAGTAGACACAGTTTGCATTCTTTATTGCGGTGACAACTCCGGGGTTGCAGGTTGTTTTGAATGTTAGAAAGGCCTTATTGGCGTCTGGCGTCGTCCTAAAACATTACCCTGGCCACTGGATGGATGATGAAAAATGCAGAATTGCCACGCAGCCCGCGTTTTTGGCAAAAATCGTGTCTCAAGTCTCAAGCCTGAAGCAGACAAGCGAGCGTTTCTCACCACAGACTTTAGGGAATGGCAGGGCTCACGCATTCAACTAAAGAGCGACACCTACGTAAGAAATTAAAACCACCATTGGTTTAATAGTATCGGTATGACTGAAGGACAGGATGAACAATGGCTAGATGGCATCATTAGCAACCTTATATCAGCGAAGAATACGAAAGCTGGGACTCCAGTCTCGCTCAGCGCGAATGATTGCATACAACTGTGCGATCAGGCCAGAAATATACTGTTGGGCCAGCCGATGCTATTGGAACTTGGTGCTCCAATCAAGATCTGCGGAGACATTCATGGGCAGTTCAATGATTTGTTGAGATTGTTTGAATATGGAGGATTTCCTCCAGAGGTGAGTCTTTTATGTGTCAAATCAACAGGCCCAGGCCCAAAATCCAATGAACATGGCAATCACCATTTTCGCAGTGGAAAATCATCCCCCCCTCATAGTATCTATCGTATCGCTTTTGCTAACTTTCTGTTGATGGTAATTTTAGTCAAACTATCTCTTCCTTGGAGACTATGTGGATAGAGGAAAGCAATCCATTGAGGTTATTTGTCTACTCTTTGCTTACAAAATCAAGTACCCAGAAAACTTCTTCATTCTTCGTGGTAACCATGAAGCATCTGGTATCAATCGCATTTATGGATTCTACGATGAATGCCGTCGTCGCTACAGCGTTAAAATCTGGAAGACGTTCTGCAGTGTCTTCGACTGTCTTCCCTGTACAGCTGTGATCGATGATAAGATCATCTGTATGCACGGAGGATTGAGTCCCGAGTTGCAGAAGTTGGACCAGATTAGCGATATCAGGAGACCATGCGATGTGCCTGATGTCGGTCTTCTTTGTGATTTGTTATGGTCAGATCCCGATGCATCAAGTGAAGTAAGTTTTTGCAGAATTTTCATTTTCCAACTCTTCTAGTTGAACTGTTTTGGCTTACAACCATTTTTTTGTTTCAGACCTATCAACATAATGACAGAGGAGTCTCTTTTACGTTTGGATCGAAGATTGTGAAAGAGTTCTTGAATAAGCATGATCTTGATCTCGTCGTCAGAGCCCACCAAGTGGTCGAAGATGGGTATGAATTCTTTGCCGGAAGAGAACTTGTGACCGTATTCTCTGCACCTAACTATTGTGGAGAATTTGACAATGCCGGGGCTATGATGACTGTCGACGATACATTGATGTGCTCTTTCCAGATTTTGAAACCAGCCACCAATGCGCAGCAGAGAAAACGTTTTGATGGATTTTAGATAAGAGAGAACAAAATGAAGTAGAGATACATACTGTTGTTTTGGGGATAATAAAATTGGATTAGTTAGGACTAATATTCCTATCTTTACATTTGTTGTGAAAGACAGTGCGTAAAGTAGTCGCAAGTATGATGGTTTCAACCGCTTGGAAAGAAATTTCTCTTCCTGAAATGAAATACTAATGGTACAATCTAGTGCAATCAATCGTCATACAGTAGAAAGTAAAGTTTGTTATTACATACCGCGGGTACATACCACGGTTTGGGTGGTGACGACATACAAAAGCTGGTTTCAAAAATCAACACTCAATTATGCTTGAGAAGCTAGCTTGGTGGAACTAAACTCATTTTATTGTTGCCAATTTTGGTCTAATTGACTCCCTCATTGAAATGGATGACGGTCACAATAAAAATGTATTGGCAGTCAGGGTCATATCATTTTATAATCTAACACAGTCATAAGTTTGATGATGGAAATGATTCATAGTATACTTCAAACCGCACTCGCAACTAGACTACCGCTCATTTGTTACAGTCAGATACAGGCATGGTGTGCCATTCACCTTCCCACTCTTGAGGATTTCTAAACTGCTTAAAAGTATCCGTTCGTTGAAAACCACTCACGTTGAACCAACCAAAATATCCCTCACCTGGTAAAGAGCTCACATTAAATATCACTTTCTCATCCGGGACCCTATGCTTGTGGAAAACATCCATGCGTATTTCCTCTGATGTACCTGCACCATGGTATGCGATGAAATCTTCACGCTTTATAATCCTACCTTTTTTGGCTTTGGCATTGGATACTCGGAATCTGACTGCTGGGATGGAGTACATCCAATGGAAAATTGCGTTGCCAACATCGTGCGTAACTTTGTACTCCAAGCACTGTTTCACAAGACCGTTGTTCTGCAGACCAGGAATCACCATTTCAAAAGCAGCCTTGTTGTAAAGTACTACCCCCCCCCATGGATAGACGAATTGTTCATCCTTAGAGCATTGATAATCAGATCTATTTCGCAGGTATCCAAACTTTCCTAGAGATGGAGTTCCATTATTACCCAAAAGCAGCAAGGGGTTCTTGCCATTTGCAAAAATGTATTCCTTTTTGTTCGGCAATCCTGCAGGTAACACCTTGATAAAATCGTTCAAGAGTCTAGCATTGACATACATATCATCATCCATATACATTACCCAATCATAGTTCAACGCTTGATAATATGTCTTGTGAAACTGTATCAATCCTTGCTCTTGCTTGCAACATGGTGATTCTCCAAACTTGGCTTCGGGGCAATCAACATAAATGGGTTGAATACGTGTCAAGCCAGCGCTCTTCCTGATACCTCCATTTTCAGTGTTTTTACGGATTTGTTGTTTCCATTGGTTGAAGGTATCTTCCCATCTCCGATTAAGAACGACGTAGTACGTTGCATCTGCTGGGAGCCATGTTTCTGCAGCTGCGAGTATTGTTGCATTGAACTGAGGTAGGTCGGACATGTGCGAGAATGTAATGAATGCAATCTTCGCATCATTTGCACTGGGAGTACTATACGTAGACACGCTGGTTACATTAAGAAGGTTGTCGACTTGGTGCTCTTTTCGCAGGGATGAGCCTGCAGCTGAATTATGTGTTTGATCCGATTTCCCGGCGGAGGTTGATATTTTTGGTGGTGTGTTGAAATCTCCTTTATCTTCGCTATTCAGGTGGTAAGCGTGGGATCGAACAATGTGTATGTGCTGAAAGAATTGCAGAAGGACGGGTATCATCATGAGGAGCAATGATATTTTGATCCACTTCATATTGGAAGTATCGTACTACTACTACACAACACTAGCTAGGTTGATCTTTAAGATGGTATTCTGTCGTTGTTGTTATTGTTGTGTGATCTGTGATATCGCATGGAATGGAATGCTACTACATGTATGGAACCTAGATAATTTTTTTTTTGATATATTGAGATTCTCAGAGACATACTGAGATTCTCATATTAATAGTTAAATATATAGAATATAACGTCTGTTATAACCTTCTAAAAAAGTAGACTTTGATTGGGGGTGCATAACCTAATTACTAAAAAGTTAAAGTTAGCACTCGCCCCCCCGAATTGTGGTGGAAGTCTTTAAAAATGTGGTTCGAGTCTTCGAATGTTAATACGTTCGTTAACTCGTCCTCGTTGGATGCGGACAGTACCATTCGTATTAGTTTCTGTTATGACGAACGGACCGAGTTTAGGGGAGTCTAACTTTCTGAAGATCCCATCTTTGACAATATAAATTTGTTGTCCAACAGAATAGTCATAGTCTATGCGATTTCTGTTTTCTCT
>Ga0115005_10004958_pt1 | contig 10526 bp, 14 predicted proteins | sample ArcOceMetagenome_FD_87163 | JGI IMG/M metagenome (GOLD analysis project Ga0115005, IMG submission 87163) | Marine eukaryotic phytoplankton communities from Arctic Ocean - Arctic Ocean - Greenland ARC118M Metagenome | ecosystem: Environmental > Aquatic > Marine > Oceanic | place: Arctic Ocean...
TCAATATAAGATGTTAGGTACTTTGAGTTGCTGTAAAGGCGGTTAAGAGTAAAAAGACCCAACACAAAAACCAAGTAAAATTTTGTAGTGTAACATCAGTGTTTTTTGGACTTCCGAGTAGAGAAGCTGATATTTCAAAATTTTGCGAGGTTGTATCTTTTTGCGGAATACGAACTAAAATTAAACAAATTATAATTAAGCTACAGATAGTTATTATGGTTTCAATCATTTTAAAATAAATTAAATTAAATTGTAATGGAAATACATTGACATAGAGCACAATAAATTAAACGATCAATATCCTGCTTTCCACTACAAAATTCAAAAAGCTTACGCTTTATTTTTCTAGTCACCTTGAATTTTAAGAAGTCCAAACCCTAAAGATAAACCAAGCAATGTCATCATAAAACATGTCGCTGATGTTGTTAAAATTTCTGCTAACATAAGAGATTCCTTTACGTAATAATTATGAATAATATTAATTGAAAATTTTTAAGACAAATTTTGCCAACGAATTAGTGGGATATTAAAAACCATTTCGACCCCAAACTACAAGCGATAACGAAAAAGTAAAAACCGTCATTAAAGTTGCCCACCCTAAACTTAAAACATCCATTTGAAAGATACTCCTTTTTTATCGTTAAATTAATTTAGTCTATTTGCTTTAACCGAGGATAAAAAACATGTCAAAATAAAAATTTATAGTTAGAAATTTTACCAAAATATAAATTTAATTTAGAAATTATTACAGACATAAATACACCTAGATAAGCTTGATAAAAATATTATACATAGATATAAAGATCATGTCACTTAAATTATACTTAAAATTAAGGTATTTTTTGAAAATCATTAAGAGTGGGAACTAGACTTAATATAGCGTTATGTGTTAAGATCTTAGTAATAGTTGACGCATAATTAAAGATGAAAAACAAATTAAAAACAAGAAGTTCAGCTGCCAAACGTTTCCAAAAAACAAAAACGGGGAAAATTTTACGTAGAAAAGCTTTCCGTGGTCATATACTGGAAAAAAAATCACAAAAACGCAAACGTAACTTACGCCAAAAAGGTCTAGTAAGTGACGGTGAAAGAAGAGCAATACGTTTAATGTTACCAAACTAAAACTACTAAAAAAATTTAAACTATGGTACGTATAAAAAGAGGAAATGTTGCACGTAAAAGACGAAAAAAAGTTCTATCCTTAGCCAAAGGTTTTCGAGGAACGCATTCAAAATTATTTCGTGTTGCTAATGCACAAGTAATAAAAGCATTAAAATATTCCTATGTGGGGCGCAAACAAAAAAAACGTCAATTTCGTAAACTTTGGATTACACGTTTAAATGCTGCAAGCCGTTCAATGGGAGATATTAATTACTCAACATTTATAAATCGTGTAAAAAAATCAAAAATTGAATTGAATCGAAAAATGTTATCACAACTCGCAATTCTTGATCCAAAAACATTTAAACAACTTCAAAATGAAATCGCAGATTAAAAAAATTATTAAAATTTAATTTAATTTTCGAAATTTAAGATATAATTAACATAATTAATTATATTTTTATTATTCGTATTATGGCTATAAAACGTGGTTCAAACGTAAAAATTTTAAGAGAAGAATCTTATTGGTTTCAAGAAACTGGTAAAGTTGCATCACTTGACGAATCAGAAGTACGCTATGGAGTTACAGTTCGTTTTGAAAAAGTAAATTATAATGGTGTGAATACAGCAAATTTTAATTTATCAGAATTAATAGAAGCGAAATAAAAAATCCGCCTCGCTTGTATAAGATCGCTTGTATAAGAATTATACAAGCGAGGGATAATTAGAAAAAACAAACATAAAAATAATCAATCAATATATGTTATTACAGCCTCAAACCTTAATACCACATTTATTAATAATAGATTTCCACTATAGTATAGCAATTTTTCGGGTTATCATTTTCTTCGTATGGCTTATTTTAAATGTGTATCTTGTGGCAGTTGAAATGCGCTTTTTAGTACAATGGTGTTTAAATGTTAACCCCTACTATGAACCATATGTAGGTTTATGGAACTTGACGAACCCAGTGTTCATATTTGGTCGTAGATTGTACCCTAAGGTTTTAGGAATCGATTTAGCACCTCTAGTTAATTTTAAAATAATATCTATTGTAATTGATGCAGCGGAACAAATAGCATTTGATCGTTATTAAAAAATCGAAATGTTACAATAACGTTAATTAACAGCGTCAATTAATTATGTAACATTTTAAACTTCCACCCCCAAAGAGAACACTAAAAAACCATATATTTTAACCTTAGTCTAATTATTAACAACAATACACTCAGTAGTTAAAATCATCCCCGCGATTGATGTCGCATTTTGTAAAGCAGAACGACTAACTTTCGCTGGATCAACAATACCTAAATCATACATATTACCAAACGTCTCATCAGCAGCATTGTAGCCAAGTGTAAAATCACCTTGTTCTATTTTTTCCAAAACTATAGAACTATTTTTACCTGAATTTTCGACAATTCGACGTAAAGGTGCAATTATGGCATTGCTTAAAATAAGTGCACCAATTAATTCATCTTCGCGTAAATTTAATTTTGCCCATTGTTTTAGACTTTCGGAAAGATGCACAAACATAGTACCGCCACCCGGAACAATACCCTCTTCAACAGCCGCACGAGTAGCATTGATAGCATCTTCAAGACGTAATTTTTTATCTTTCATTTCGGTTTCGGTAACCGCCCCTACTTTAATAATGGCAACACCCCCAGAAAGTTTTGCAATACGATCTTGCAATTGTTCTTTTTGATATGAATCATCCGTAAGTTTAATTTGTTTACGTAAATTTTCACAGTGTTGTGAAACAAGATTTTCGGTACCTTCATTGACGATTGTAGTATCATCTTTAGTTACGATAATACGACGTGCTTGACCTAATTGGGTTAATTTTACATTCTCGAGACTTAAACCAGTATCTTCAGTAATTACCTGACCTTGAGTTAAGATTGCAATGTCTTCTAAAATAGGCTTTCGACGTGCTCCAAAACTTGGTGCACGTACAGCCGCAACATTAACAACATTTTTTAATTTATTTAAGATTAAAGTAGTTAATGCTTCTTTTTCAACATCAGCAGCAATTATTAACAATGATCGCTTTGTACGTGCTACTTGTTCCAAAATAGGAATTAAATCTTGTTTAACTAATGTAATTTTTTTATCCGTTATAAGAATATAAGGGTTATCAAAAATAGCTTCCATCCGTTCAGGATTTGTAATAAAATAGGGAGAAATAAACCCTTTCTCAAAACGCATTCCTTCCGAAATTTCTAATTCAATTAGCGTAGATTTTCCTTCTTCAAGTGAAATAACACCATCTTTTCCAACTTTTTCTAAAGCACTAGCAAGCATCTCTCCAATTTCCTTATCATTTCCTGCTGAAATTGAAGCTACTTGGGCAATAGCCTTTAAATCTTCAACCGGACGGGAATACTCATTAATATTTGCGATTAAAAATTGCAAACCCTTTTCCATACCGATTTTTAGTGAAATCGGATTTGCTCCAGCAGTTAAATTTTTCATCCCTTCTTTTACCATTGCAAATGCTAAAACGGTCGCTGTTGTTGTACCATCCCCAGCAACATCATTAGTTTTTGACGCAGCTTGTCGAATTAATGAGACACCTGTATTTTCAATATTATCTGATAATTCAATTTCACGTGCAATTGTAACACCATCATTAATAATTTGAGGTGAACCATATTTTTTTTCAAGAACAACATTCCGCCCTTTTGGCCCAAGAGTAACAGAAACTGCTTCCACCATAATACCCATACCGTGTAATAAAGCACGACGTGCATCATCTTTATATAAAATTTTCTTACCGTTCATTAAAATATTATTTAATTGTTAAAAACTATTAGTAAAACTATGCTAGATACTTTATTAAAAAAAAAATAGATAAGCAACCTTTAGAAATAATAAAAAGTATAGTTACGTTTTACTTGTTAAAAAAAGCTAAATTTGTTATTGTTATCTAGTCGAAGCCTGGATAGCTCAGTTGGTAGAGCAGTGGACTGAAGATCCTCGTGTCACCAGTTCGAATCTGGTTCCGGGCATTAAGATTTATAATAACCCTATAGATAATAATAATTTTAATTTATATACTTGTCGTTTAAACTATAATATCTTTATATTACATAACAACCATTTAGTAAAATATTTTTTTATAAGGAATTAATAGTGAAGCGAATTATTATATCATTGTCTTTAGTTTTCATGATGATTTTTAATGACCCAACAGTTTCATTAGCAAACGTTGGAACGTTAGTTGATTGTGATAAATCACCCGCATTTACAAAACGCCTTAATGCTAGTGTAAAAAAATTGGAAGGTCGTCTAGCTAAATACGAAGTTGGTACTCCTCCTGCCTTGGCTTTACAACAACAAATTGACAACACTAAAACCCGTTTTACGCGTTATAGTGAATCTGGTTTACTTTGTGGTGCAGATGGTTTGCCACATTTAGTTGCAGATGGAGATTGGGCTCATGCTCCAGAGTTTATTATTCCTGGTCTGATATTTTTATATACAACAGGTTGGATTGGCTGGGCTGGTCGTAAATACGTTCAAACGGTTGCCACTACAAAAAATCCAACAGAAAAAGAAATTATTATTGATGTTCCTGTTGCTTTAAATATTATGTTTTCAGGATATCTTTGGCCTGTTAATGCATGGGGCGAATTCGTGAGTGGAGATTTTGTTGCAGAGCCTGAAGATATTACAGTTTCTCCGCGTTAGTTTATTTAGTGTGTTAGTGTGTATAATGTAATCAAATAAAATTTTACATTAAGTTTTAGTTTTTTATAATTTTTGAATCAGGTACAAATGACTTTAAATAACTTTTTTAAAAAGATTTTTGTTGTGGGAATTGCGTTTTCTTTTAGTTTTAATGTATTTGCTATTGAATTAGATGATGCAACACGAACTGTAGCTTTAGATGGATCCGGAAATGGTGTTGTATTAACGCCGGAACAAGTAAAACGTGGAAAACGTCTATTTAATGCTTCGTGTGGTTCATGTCATACTGGTGGTATTACAAAAACAAACCCAAATGTAGGGCTTGATACAGAAGGTTTAACATTAGCTACACCAAACCGTAATAGTATTGCAGGTTTAGTTGATTATATGAAAAATCCGACAACTTATGATGGTTTAGAATCGATTGCGGAGGTTCACCCAAGTATTGCTAGTGCTGATATATTTCCAAAAATGCGTTCATTGTCAGAAGAAGATTTATTTGCAATTGCAGGGCATATTTTAGTTCAACCTCAGATTATCTCAGAAAAATGGGGTGGTGGCAAAATTTACTATTAATTAATTTAACACTAATAATAAAAAAAAGTTTATGAATGATCTCAAAACCTATTTATCAACAGCTCCAGTCTTATTAACTCTTTGGATGTCATTTACTGCAGGGTTACTTATTGAAATGAATCGTTTTTATCCTGATGCGTTATATTTCCCCGCGTATTAACACGTAGCTACTTGGTGGTTTAAAAAGTTAAGTATTGTTTTTTTTATTATAATTCAGTATTATAGGCTAAGCTCAATCTTACCTCAGAAAAATAAAAAAAATGTGCCAGAATTTTACGAATAGCAGCACCTTTTTATTTTTTGTGATATAAGGTTGAGTCTTTTTTATTCTATTTTTCTTCACTTAATAACATTTTAGTTAAAACGTTGTTTTAGACGTGTGGCCTTACCAGATAATTTACGTAAATAATAAAGTTTTGATCGTCTTACTTTTGATGATCGTAATATTGTTATTGATTCAATTTTTGGTGAATGAATTAAAAAACAGCGTTCAATCCCTATTCCTTGAAATATCCGCCTAACTGTAATTGTCTGGTTTAGAGCCGAATTTTTTTTTGAAATAATAATTCCCTCATAAAACTGAACCCTTGTTTTTTGACCTTCCGTAATTCTTATCCCTAATTTTACACTATCTCCAACTCTAATTTTAGGATTGTCTAATTTTAAATAATTAGCTTCGACTATATTTAATAGTTCTTGATTTTTAGTTTTCGTAATTTCTACATTTGCCATGATAATCTTTATTATATGAATATTTAAATTTTACAGACCTAACTTTACTTTATTTATTACTATAAAGTAACCCCTAACTTTTTATTTTTATGGTAATAGAAGATTTATACAGATTTTTAGATTTTTGCATGTTTGAACGTTTTACAGAGAAAGCAATTAAAGTAGTCATGCTTTCGCAAGAAGAATCACGTCGTTTAGGTCATAATTTTGTTGGTACCGAGCAAATTTTATTAGGCTTAATCGGTGAAGGTACAGGTGTTGCATTTAAAGTTTTACGCGATGAAGGTCTTAATTTAAAAGATGCGCGTCTCGAAATTGAACGTATTATTGGTCGTGGTTCTGGTTTTGTTGCTGTTGAAATTCCTTTTACTCCACGTGCAAAACGTGTTTTAGAACATAGCATAGAAGAATCTCGTGACCTTGCACATGGTTATATTGGTACAGAACATCTTCTTTTAGCTTTACTAGAGGAAGATAACGGTGTCGCTTGGCGTTTATTTGAAGATTTAGAAATTGATATTACTAAATTACGTTCAAAGGTTTTAGTTGCCATGGGTAACGATACTTTAGATTTAAATCCTGTTGCGGTTGGTCGTGGACGTGGCGATGGTAATGAACGTGAATATTCTTTTGAAGACTACACTACAAATTTAACCGAACAGGCTCGTGATGGAAAGTTAGATCCTGTTGTGGGTCGTGCGAAAGAAATTGAACGTGTTGTTCAAATTTTAGTACGTCGTAAAAAGAATAACCCAATCCTTATTGGTGAGCCAGGTGTCGGTAAAACTGCAGTAGCGGAAGGCTTAGCTCAAAGAATTTTGGATGGAGAGGTGCCAACTATTTTAGGAGATAAAGAAATTATTTCGCTTGATATTGGTCTTCTTTTAGCGGGTACTAAATATCGTGGAGAATTTGAAGATCGTTTAAAGCGTGTAATGGAAGAAGTTCAGACTTCTACTACTATTATTCTTGTCATTGATGAAGTTCATAATTTGATTGGTGCGGGAGCAGCGGAGGGTGCAGTTGATGCTGCAAATATTTTAAAGCCAGCGTTAGCACGTGGTGAATTACAATGTGTTGGTGCAACAACAATTGAAGAATATAGAAAACATATTGAAAAAGACCCTGCGCTTGAACGTCGTTTTCAACCTGTTAAAATTCCTGAACCAACAATTGAAGAAACGGTAGAAATTTTAACTGGTTTACGGAATCGTTATCAACAACACCATCAATTAACTATTACGGGAGAGGCCCTGGAAGCAGCGGCAAAATTAGGTGCACAGTTTATCGCTGATCGTTTTTTACCTGATAAGGCAATTGATCTTATTGATGAGTCATGCGCTCGTGTTCGTTTATTAAATTGTGTCTCACTTCCTGCCGTAAAAAATTTTGATATAGAATTACGTGAGATTGTGCGACTAAAAGACACGGCTGTTTCAAATCAAGATTTTGAAGCTGCTTCGAAACTTAGAGGACAAGAGATAGAAATACGTAATCAAAAGAATTCGATTCTTAATATGCGTGATGAGGCGAAGATTAAGGCAGATAGTGTTGAATTGAAGGTTTCAGCAGCAGATGTTGCTGATGTTGTCGCTGCGTGGACTGGTATTCCTGTAAGTAAAGTTTCCAAAAATGAAACTGAAAAACTTATTAAAATGGAAGAGTTACTACATGCACGTGTAATTGGTCAAGATGTTGCTGTTGCGTCGATTTCTAGAGCTATACGTCGGGCACGTGTAGGTTTAAAAAATCCAAATCGCCCAATTGCTAGTTTCATTTTTTCCGGTCCAACTGGAGTTGGAAAAACGGAATTAACGAAAGCTTTGGCTTCATACTTTTTCGGTTCGGAAGAGTCTATGGTGCGACTTGATATGTCGGAATATATGGAACGCCATAATATTGCAAAATTAATTGGTTCTCCACCAGGCTATGTTGGTTTTTCTGAAGGGGGTTTATTGACAGAACAAGTTCGTCGAAAACCATACACAGTAGTTCTTTTTGATGAAGTTGAAAAAGCTCACCCTGATGTTTTTAATCTCTTATTACAAATTTTAGAAGATGGACGTTTAACTGATGCGCAAGGTCGTTTAATTGATTTTAAAAATACACTTATAATCTTAACGTCGAATATTGGAGCGAAAGTGATCGAAAAAGGTCTAACTGATAATTCGCAAAAGGATATTGGGTTTGATAATTTATTAACAGCAGACTTAGCTAAAGCTGAATACGAAAAAATGGCAAAAGGGGTTCAAGAAGAACTAAAACAATATTTTAGACCTGAATTTTTAAATCGTTTAGACGAAATTATCGTTTTTCAACAATTAACGCAAAATGATGTTCGTAAAATTACTGATATCATGATTGCTACTTTATGTGCCCAAGTAAAAACACAACAGGAAATTAATTTAATTGTTAATAATGAAGTAAAGGATAAACTTGCTAAAGATGGTTTTGACCCAATTTATGGTGCACGCCCATTACGTCGTGTAATTATGAGTTCTCTAGAAGACCGTCTTGCGAATAAATTTTTAGAACAACCATCGGAACCGGGAACAGATATTCAAGTATCTTTAAATTCCCAAAAAATGATTACACTTAATGTCACAGGCATAACCCCTATCAAAAAAAAGGATGATAAGAATGATGATAAGATTAAAATAGAAACTAGAATTGCTAAAATAGCTGCTGAAAAACTTGCAATGAAAGAGCGACACACGGCTCTTTCAATTATGCTTAAGCGACGTCTCGTAGAGAAATAAAGTATAATCAAACAAAATTAATCATCGCTGCTGAATAACCTTAAATTTTTTTTAATTCAAGAAATTTATTCGTGAATCACAAAATTACGTATATAATAAATTTTTATAGTATTCGTCAAATTATTATACTATAAAAAAAACTTAACAACATTAAAATACTTATGACTAGTTCAGAGATTATAATCAGAATTATTTGCTTTTTGGTCATTGTAATATAAAAATAATTACTATATTCTATGTTAAATGACTCGCAAATTTTATTAGCACTTGCTATTGCTATCGTTCCATCTCTTTTAGCAATTAGACTTGGAACAGCTTTAAATGATTCCTAGTAATAGGATTTTTTATCTATTTTTTTACGTTCAATCTACATCTATGATATATATTGAACATAAAAAATAGATACTTTATATTCTTATTGATTTTTACTATCTTTTAATTATATTTAAATGAATAAAAAAACTAATTTACCTATTTTTCCTTTTAGTGCGATTATTGGACAAGAAGAAATGAAATTAGCCTTGCAACTAAATGTTATTGATCCAAAAATTGGTGGTGTTATGATTATGGGTGACCGTGGTACTGGCAAATCGACTACTATTCGAGCAATTGCTGATTTATTACCTAAGATTGATATTGTTAAAGATGATCCGTTTAATTCTCACCCTAATGACCTAGAATTAATGAGTGCTGAGGTTTTAGCCCGTTATCGTAATGATGAAAAACTTGAGACTGAAGGTATTAAAATTCCTATGATCGATTTACCATTAGGGGCAACCGAAGATCGCGTGTGTGGTACTATCGATATTGAAAAAGCGTTAACTGAAGGAGTAAAAGCTTTTGAACCAGGTCTTTTAGCTAAAGCAAATCGTGGTATCCTTTATGTAGATGAAGTAAATTTATTAGATGATCATTTAGTCGATATCTTATTAGATTCAGCTGCATCAGGATGGAATACTGTCGAGCGTGAGGGTATTTCAATTCGTCATCCTGCACGATTCGTTTTAGTTGGTTCAGGTAATCCCGAAGAAGGGGAATTACGTCCTCAATTATTAGATCGATTTGGCATGCATGCTGAAATTCGAACAGTAAAAGATCCCGTTTTAAGAGTAAAAATTGTTGAAGAACGTACCTCTTTTGATTTAAATCCTCAAGAATGGTTAGATAAATACGCTAATGAGCAAGCAGCGATAACAAATCGGATTATTGAAGCACAAAATTTATTATCAAATATTGAAATCGAGTATGATTTACGAGTAAAAATCTCTGAAATTTGTAGTATTCTTGATGTTGACGGCTTACGTGGTGATATCGTAACAAATCGTGCAGCAAAAGCTTTTGCTGCTTATAATGGTCGTCAGAAAGTAGAACTTGATGATATTAAAACTATTATTACTTTATGTTTAAGACATCGTTTACGGAAAGATCCTTTAGAAACAATTGACTCTGGTGATAAAGTTCAACAAGTTTTTAATGACGTTTTTGAAATTAGTGAATAATTTACACTTGACATTTTTTTGTAACTATTGCTATAGTCGGTTACGTAGGAATTTATAACTTATATGTTATAATAAAAAACAAAATTGGGGAAATTTTTAGAGAGTTTGATCCTGGCTCAGGATGAACGCTGGCGGTATGCTTAACACATGCAAGTCGAACGGA
>Ga0115005_10004960_pt1 | contig 10525 bp, 6 predicted proteins | sample ArcOceMetagenome_FD_87163 | JGI IMG/M metagenome (GOLD analysis project Ga0115005, IMG submission 87163) | Marine eukaryotic phytoplankton communities from Arctic Ocean - Arctic Ocean - Greenland ARC118M Metagenome | ecosystem: Environmental > Aquatic > Marine > Oceanic | place: Arctic Ocean...
AATGCCAATGCCAATGGTAAAGGCTTTATTAATAATCGTTTTTTGACTGAAGAAGAAACTAAGAAAATACTCACGCCTTTTGCTTTTAAAATTGATGAAAATCTTTTTGGCATTCCTTTAGCTGTTCCTTGGCGTAGAGGATTCGCCTTATTCATTGATTTTATTTTGATTGCTATTCTGAGTGGAGCCCCTGGTGAGTTATTAGCGATTGTGGTTGCTATTACGTCTTATCGAATGGGCAATGCGAATAGCAGTAATAAAATTGGACAATTAAAAAAGCTTAAACGTATATCATTGCGTCTTTTAGGCGCATTTATTATTTTTGTCATATTGATTGATACACTGCCTCGTTTGTTTGAAGACTCGTCCTCTGACAGTCTTGCTGCGGCAGATAATGGTGAACTTTCATTAAACTGGTCAGATGGCCTTGCTTTAGGTGCATTATCAACAGAGACTTTTCAAAAAATAAATGCAAGTTCATGTATAGATATCTCCTGTTGGAAATCTGAGTTATTACCTTTTGTTGAACAGCTTCCAACATTTACCCGAAATAATGAAACTGTTAAAACTTTAGTTGAAACTATGGTGGCAACCGTTGATGAAAAACATAAGCTTAATAAAGAGGCTAGAAAAATATTAGAGCAATACTTTTTCAGTGAATATTTACTATTTAAAGCAAAAATCGTTTCTGAGGATTTAGCTGAAAGCTCTAAAAATATTAAAAGCGGTGAAAGGTTAGATAGGTTAGAACCAGCCGAAGAACCAAAACCACAAGAAGATAAAAACGCTTTTGGGTATAAAGGGGTTGAATGGATGAGAGGTGTTATTGAAGATTTAGGGTTGGGCTTTGGTTGGGCTGCTTTTTATTTTACGGTATTAACCTCTATTTGGAATGGACAAACGCCAGGTAAGAAATTTTTTAAGATACGTGTTGTCCAATTAGACGGCACTAAATTATCTGTGTGGGATAGTTTTGGTCGATATGGTGGATATGGGGCAGGATTAGCGACAGGCTTATTAGGTTTTTTACAAATTTACTGGGATCCAAATCGCCAAGCTATTCACGATAAAATATCTTCAACAATAGTTATTGATGTAACAAAGTTTGAGCACATGAAAAGATGTGATATCAATAAAAACTAAGTTTGGTAACCGTACTATCAAACTTAGCTTTTATCTTGCTTAGTTAGCTATTAAGGCATCCAAGCGTAGCTGAATTTTGTAAACAAAGTACGTTCTTCTCGTCTTAATTCTTTTAAGTTGTCATCTCTATAACTGATATCAGAATAACCTAAGAAAAACACAGTTTGTGGGTTGAGTTTGTAGCTATATATTAATTGTGTTGATAAATCGCTGTTCGTTTCTGAATAGGCTGAAACGTTGTTATCAATATTTTTATCAACATCTGAGTAAACAACATTCAGTTTAAGGTAGCTGTTTACGTCAAATTGATAAGAGACTCTTAATTCAACCAAGTTAGCATCATAAACATTAGCACTTTTAGAATCGAGGGTTTCATAGGTATAAGAAAAATCAATTTCTAAATGGCTAGTAGGGTTAAGGCGAGTGTTAGCATAAAACTCTCGATAGTCAGCAATACGATTATTTTGGTAATCTATTTTTTCACCGAAGGAAAAATAGAGTTCGCCGTATAAATATCTTGTTGGCTGCATGAAGGCAAACAGTGTGACTAATTTTTCGGTGAAACGATCAGTGTTGCCATCAATCGAATCATCAAAAACATCACCAGTACTGTCATGAATCAAATCATTTAGTTCATTATGTCGTAAACCTATTTTATCAGCATAAGTAAACATGATATCGAATGTTGATAGTTTAGGGCCGTCAATGGTGAAGCTTGAGGCTAAACTCTTTTCAAGTAATTCACCCTTTTCATTGTGCTTAATTTGCCATTGCCCAGATAACTTAGCTTCTTGCCAAAAACTCTCCCCTTCACTATAAAAGTAGCGATCAACTAAAAGCCTCTTATCTTGATAATCAGCTTTGGGCATAAAACCTAAATCAGCACGAAAATCTTTACCTATTCTCTGATGTTCGGCGTTTACCGACCAATATTCAGAATCATGTTCATAACTCAGCTTTACAGCTTGATCAGAAAGTTCATCAGTCTGCGTTATTGAGTAATCACTCTTTGAATGCACTACTTGAGCAAGTACTGCATTTGAGTCGTTCACTTTGTATTTGGTATTTACACCAGCAACCGTATTTTCATAACTATCAGACTTTCTTAACGTACTTATAGCGCCCAAAGAAAAGTCTTCTGAAAAGTCGTAACGATATTTAAAAGCACCCGAATGACTCTCTTCTTGTAGAGATTTTAAACTTGATCCAGTATTCCCTGGCACAATAAAATTGGTTTCTGTGTCATGACTGATAAAAGCACCGTAAGTATGACTGTCACTCGTACCTGTTAACTTTGCGCCATAATCAGGATCGGCAATATTTCGTGTATACACCAAATTAAAATTTGAAGAAAAGTAGTCAGAATTTTCAACAAAGAAAGGTCGAGCTTCTTGATAAAAGAGGGAATATGTTTTATTGACGCTTAGCTGCCCTGCATCAGACTCAACGGTTGAGAAATCAGGATTTACCGTCACGTTTAATAACGTATTAGCATTTATTCCCCAGCGTAAATCTACACCAGATTCAGTGGTGTTATCGCCATGCAAATCATCTTTGGGGTCATAAATATCACGCGTGTCATTTTTACTGGCAACGACTGTGGGGGCAATCGTAACGTTGTTGCCCGTTTTAGCGTGTTTAAAGCCTTTTGCTTCTGGAATTTGGCATAACCAACAATCATTGTCTCGATCAAGTGGGATATGAGAGATACGTAAGCGAGAATCCCGAGGATAAAGACGAATAAACTCAATCGCCCATGTTTTTTCTTCATCGGTGTCGGCAAAATTTAATGTATGGTACGGCACGGCCATTTCTACTTGATAACCTGTAGATGTTCTTTTTCCAAACGACTGCCACATTCCATCCCAAGCGGAATTTACATCGCCAGTCAATTCGTTTTTTATGCGATCTATTTGTGCGCCGTAAGGGTTAACAAATAACTCATAGCTTAAACGGCGATTGTTATACGTGTCGAGTTTGATACCTACGACATCGTCTTCGAGTCGTGTATCTCGGTCACCTAAGTAGGCAAGAATCTCTTCAGGGTTAGGATCTTGGGCGATAAAGGAAATATAGATTGTATCGCCGTTTTCGAAAATTTTAGCTGTAGTTTTAACAGGACTTGGTTTGTTATTCCATGGACTGTTAACAATATTTAGTTCAATTGATAGTGCTTGTGACCACTCGTCATCGGTGATGTCGCCATCAATCGTTATTTGTTTTTTAGCATAAGGTATCGATAAATGATCGATTTCATTGGTTTTTTGTCCACCAATCTCTTTTGCAGCAAAACTATTTTGTGAAACTAGTAAGAACAAACCAGCTACTAGGGCTTTGTAGCTATTTCTTAACAACATTTTATCTCCATCGGTAATATTTTATTATTTTTATAAGATTACTCAAGTAAATTGTGTCAAAAAAAACCAGGTATCACAATCATTAGTTACTTTAGTTTAATTAACAGTTAACAAAAAAAAGTCGCCAGAAGGCGACTTTACGTTAAATTAGATAATTTATTTTCAGTTTATATTACTTTATCCACGCGTAGCTAAATTTCATAAACACACTACGCTGGTTTTGGTCTAAGTCGCTGAATTCTTCTTCGGTATAGCTACTGTCAGAATAACCTAAATAAAACACTGTTTGCGGATTCAACTTATAGGCGTACAACAATTCAGTTGTAACGTTTTTACTATTCTCAGTAATGTCAGCCGGCGCACTATAAATATAGTTATAAGCATTTCTGTTGGTATTTTCATAAATGAAGCTAAACCGCAGAAAACTTAACACATTGAACTGATATGTTGCTCTGAAATCGGTTAACCTAGCGTTAAAAACATTGGCTCCAGCAGCATCTAATTGATTAAAAGTATGTTTTATCTTTAGTTCTAAATGTTTATCTATATTCCAGTTAACGCTTGAAAAAAATCGTTTAGTGCGACCCAGACGATTATTTCTATAATCGATAGCATCGCCATAGGTAACACGACTGTTAATGTATAACCCTAATATTGGTTTAAATTCACCAAACAGTGAAAATTGATTTTCTGTAAATAATGTTGTATTTCCATCAATAGCTATATTACTTTTATCTTTCCTTAAGCCAACTAAATCGCGGTTTGAATAAGAAAGACGGAAGTATGAATTCATACTCGAATTCAGTTGAGCATTAATATCAAACTCTTTTTCAATGAGTTCATCGTCATCATTGTGGGTGATATCCCAATCAGAATATATTTTAAATTTCGTCCACCAATCTCCAGGTTTTGCATACCACTTTCTATCACCACCAATAGAAAATCTATTATAGTCAACATTAGGAATGAACCCTAAGTCACCACGAAAACCTGCATTTTGTTTGTCATACGTAACGCGGTAGTACCAGTCTCTGTCATTGTGTGAATAACTTGTTTTAAAGGCGCTTCCACTAAATTCATCTTCTTTATTTGTGCGGAGTACTTGTTCATTGTAAACACACGCTTTTTGTTTAACTTCTCCTTCAAGTGTCTCTGAAGCTTCATGTTCACAGGCGTTTGTTACGGGGGGCTTTTCACAATCATCAGGATCATCGGAATTACAAAATTGTTTGAATAAATCATTAGGGTATTCAGTATTTGAATGCAGAACTTGAAACTTAAATACATCAGCCGTTGAAACTCTTATACGTGTTCCTAAACTATGAACCACATTTTGATAATCTTTAGCCGTTCTTATTGTGCTTACCGTTCCCATAGTAATGTTTTCATTGTAACTATAGCGATAGCGAAATGCGCTTGCTTTTGATTCACCTTCAATCGTTGCTATCGAAGATCCCCGATTACCCGGGATTAATATATTGGTACTATCGTCATCCGTTACAAATAAACCGAAGGTATGATTATTTTCTCGGCCCGTTAATTTAGCACCATAGTTTGGTGCATTAATATTTCGGGTATAAATTAAATTATAATTTGAATCAAAATAATCAGCATTATCTAAGAAAAAAGGTCTTTTTTCTTGGGTGAATAATGCAAAATTGTTATTAATGTTTAATTGAGCGTTATCTGTTTCAACAGTTGAAAAATCAGGGTTTATCGTGGTATTAAGTAGCCAGTCAGGTGTTATACCCCAACGAACATCTAAACTGGCTTCGGTGTTTTTTTTACTTTGCCAATCATCTTCATGATCGTTTTTAGTCTCATTGATACCGGTCACTAATGAGGGGGTGACTGTTAAGTTATCACCTTGTTTTGCTCCTGAAAAACCTTCAACAGTATGAAGCTGGCAAAGTTCACAGCTGTTATCACGTTCGAGTCTGATGTTTGATAAACGGAAAAATTCGTTTCTTGGATAAAAGCGCATTAATTCAATACCCCAATCTTGAAATGATGATTTTTCAGTAAAATTAAGCATTCGTAGTGGCAAAGCCATTTCTACGATATAGCCTTTCTCATTGATTTTGCCGGCACTGTCCCAAATACCATCCCATGAATCGCTTTCTTTTTTGGTTACTTCATTTTCAACACCATCAATTTGAGAGCCTAAGGGATTCACTAGAAATCGATAAGCTGAACGCTGATCGTTATAAGTGTCTATTTTTATTCCTACGATGTCATCACCCCATGACTTGTCACGGTCACGATAAAAAGCTCTTATTTGACTTGGATCAGGATCTTCTGCAATAAAAGCGATGTAAAAAGTGCCGCCATCTTCCATCAATAAGGCTTCAGTATGCACATGACTTGGAATATTGTCGTATGGACGCGTAATATTATTAATAAGTATTTTTTTCGCATGACGCCATTGTTCTTCATCTAATTTGGCATCTATGGTTATTTTTCCTGAAATTCTTGGAATTTCAGTTGACTCTTGTGCTGTCGCTTTCAAAACGAATGAGAATAATAAAGTGGAAATAGTCAAAATATACTTAAATTTGACAGTGAACATTGGTGCTCCAAAACGACTAAGTGTTTGCATAAAGTTTATTCTACGATTTCGATAATGAACTTAAGCTATAAAGATTAACGGCGATGGTGAACAAAGTTACAATTTCTGTCAAAGGAATTACGACAACTGGGGGAGGGAATAGGTTCAATGGTTTTTTCTAACATCTTTCACACGCTTGTTAGAAAAAAATTTAACTCGAATCTATAAATATTCTACTGCATAATAGAAAAACCATTATTTATTTTCTCACTCTTATGCCATTTACTCTACTCGATATTCTTGCTTTTCTGTGCTTTGTCACCTGTTGGATTGGTTACACTTGGTTTGCTCGTGTTAAAGCAAAAAATACTACTTGCATTGCCAGATGCTTACATCAACATAGAATTCATTGGATGAATGAGTTGATGACCCGGGATATACGTGTTGGCGAAGCTGCCTTACTCGCTAATTTAGAAAGAAATATCGCTTTTTTTGCTTCAACGACGTTACTCGTTTTAGCGGGTGTTTTAACGTTATTTGCTCAAGTAGAACGTTTAGAAGCGGTGATTAGTTCCATTCCTTATGCCGACTTTCCAAATCATGCGGCGATTCAATTAAAGTTGGGTGTTTTAGCCTTCATTTTTGTTATGTCATTTTTTCAATTTACTTGGTCTATGCGTCAGTACGGCTTTTTAAATGTGATGATTGGCGCTGCGCCTTATGATGAAAAAGGAACAGATGAAAACTTACGTGCTTATGCTAAAGAAATGGCTATTGTTCAAGACCAAGCGGCACATTCTTATAATTATGGATTGCGTTCCTATTATTTTTCTATAGCGGCAATGTGTTGGTTTTTTCATCCTATATTATTTATCATTGCGAGCTTGTTTGTCGTTTACACTCTATTTGACCGTGAATTTAGGTCTAGAGCAGTAAAAGCTATTACTTCAGCTCAAGAATATTTAAGAATAAATAAAGTAAAGACGTTAGGTCAAAAGCATTAATGAACAAACATAATTATTCCAATTATTCTGTGCAAGACTTTGACAATTTTGACTGTTTAAAAATATCTAAGTGGGTTTATTTATCATTGATATTCATTTTACGTGGTTATGTTGTTTGGTTGATGTCGGTAACCAATATGAAAGACAAGGTTGGTATCATTCAATGGATATACCCTGAAACATCGTTGTTCTATTTAAGTCTAGGATCGGGGGCCTTAGGTTTTTTTATTGTTGTTGTACTTAGTTTGCGTCGCCCAAACGCGAAAAGTTGGGTAAAATTTTTTTGGAGGCATGTTAAAGCTATTATTATTTTAGCCTTACTTTTTGATTTTATTATCTGTATCACTGGATTTTTTTATTGGCACTTATTGTCATTAACGTGGTTAATTACTCAAGCTATTATTGTTGGAGGGCTTATAATCATGCTAAATATCAGTAAAAAGTTTACGATTAATATTGCTGAATTTCCAGAGACTCTTCCTGAAAAAAAAAGAAAGGTTATTAAATCACAATGAATAATGAACAAGCTGTACAATCCGATGAACGATTAATTATTCTAGATACAGAAACAACCGGTATCAACCCAAGAGAAGGTCACCGCATTGTTGAAATAGGCTGTGTTGAGATGATCAACCGCCAGTTAACAGGTCGCAGTTTTCATGTTTACATAAACCCATTGTTTGAAATGGATCAGGAAGTTATAAATATTCATGGTTTAACCAATGACTTTCTTCGTGATAAACCTCTGTTTACAAAAGTCGCAGATGACTTTATTGAATTTATCAAAGGTGCTCGTCTTGTAATACATAACGCGAAATTTGATATCGGTTTTATGGATAGTGAATTCTCATTACTAAAACGCAATATTCCTAAAACGCGAGACATGTGTACAGTGATTGATACATTACATGTTTCAAAAGATGAATTTGGTTCACCGAAGACACTTGATTACTTAGCTCGTTTTTATCGTGTTGATAAGCTTGTTGACCGAACTTATCACGGTGCATTAATTGATGCTCAGCTTCTAGCCTTTGTTTATATTGAGATGACACGAAAGCAGTCAGTCTTAAATTTATCAGCAGGGAGTGAATCAGGCGATAGTAATACTATTCGTCGTCTATCTTCTGATAGAAGAAAATTAAAGGTTATTCAAGCTTCTGCCGATGAACTTATTAAGCATGATGAAAGATTAGCGGTTGTTGCTGATAAAGGGAGCGAGCCAATATGGCCCAAATAGTTCAAAGTAAAATTTTTCTGTCTATAGTTTGTATTCTGATTTCTATACAAAGTTATGGGCAACAAACTAAAGTGGATTATTACAAGTCAGATAATATTACTAATCAAATACCCTATTTTGATAATCGTTTTAAAATAGATGCTCTGCTTGAAGAAATAACCCTTTTATTCTACCGAAAAAGTGGTACTCAACCCATCATACTTGTTCGTCCTGATGGCAGTAAGCTAAAAATCAATAACCTGCCTGAAGATAAAGTCACATGGTTTGATGATCGTACATTCGATCTCATCACCATTAAAAACCCAATGCCAGGTCCTTGGCAGGCTATCGGTGATATTGTCCCTGAAAGTCGTATAATGGTAGTAACAGACGTCACTATTAAAGTTGATCCTCTGCCTGAAATTCTCCTTTCAGGCGAAACGTTAAAGGTTGAAGGTCGATTGTTCAATGGTGAACTTGCTATAGATGATCCACTCTTTCGAGAGGTTCTCAATTTAAATGTTGATTTTTATAGTACGAATAACTCTGCGTTTGATAATTTTGGTGCTGAACCCGTTAAAATTACGCAATTTCGTGATGATGGCCGAGATTTAGATGAGTATGCTAAGGATGGTTTATTCACTGGGGAGTTTGTGCTTGATTTTGCCCCAGGTGAATGGATACCCACTTATTATGTTCAAATGCCTATGGCTACTCGAGAGTTAAGACAAAAACCAATTATTTTACAGAAAACACCGGTTACTCTCTCCGTAGAGGCTGTTATAGAAGAAGGGCAGTCACATCGTGTTACTTTCACGATTGATCCCACTTATGTTGACGTGAATAGCTTATTATTCCAAGGGAAAGTGATTTTACCTGATCGGCAGGTTAGTCCATTTTCAATTGTGGAAGGCTCAGGGAGTTCGCGGGTATATGAAATAGAATATACTGAATCAGGTATTCATCGATTACAAGTCAATGCCTTTGGTCGAACTATCAAGGGACGAGAGTTTCGTTTAGTATTACCACAATTTACTTTTAATGCAGAGAGAAAAGATAGTTTATTGATGCCGACAATCGGTGCTAGTGGTGAAGGCGTTTTCCCGAGTACAGAAAGTGCTATTAGTGATCAAATGAAATTAGCAGAAGAAAATGCAAGACAATTAGCAATAGTATTTGAAGAAGCTAAAATAGCACAAGAGGTGGAAGCGAAAGAAAAAGAATTTCATACTTATATGATTATTGGCGCTGCAAACCTTGGAATAGTCTTGTTTGCCTTGATATTTTATTTTATATCTCGGCGTAAAAAGAAAAAATAACAATGAATACTGAAATAAATACAGCGTTTTTGAATGGAATTCCTTCGTATTGTTCATCAAATGTGCATCCAGTTAATTATATTAAAAAAGTGGTTGACTGCTCTTCGTCTTAACCGTATTATCTCCGCCGCATTCAACGACTTGTTGTTGTTTGTAGTGATTATGCAGCGGAGTGGTAGTTCAGTTGGTTAGAATACCGGCCTGTCACGCCGGGGGTCGCGGGTTCGAGTCCCGTCCACTCCGCCAAATAATCAAAGGTTAAGCACCTAGTTTACTAAACGTTTAAAACAATACAGCGGAGTGGTAGTTCAGTTGGTTAGAATACCGGCCTGTCACGCCGGGGGTCGCGGGTTCGAGTCCCGTCCACTCCGCCAACATTGTTTACAAGGTTTGAATTACCTATTTATAAAAGGCGTGACTTCTTTTATAAGTCTATTAAAAATTCAGAAGCAATATAGCGGAGTGGTAGTTCAGTTGGTTAGAATACCGGCCTGTCACGCCGGGGGTCGCGGGTTCGAGTCCCGTCCACTCCGCCAACATTGTTTACGGTTCGAATTCCGTATAAAAATTCAGAAAACAATACAGCGGAGTGGTAGTTCAGTTGGTTAGCTTTTTATTAGCGAAGCGGTCTGTCACGACGGATGTTGTATCGCGGGTTCGAGTCCCGTCCACTTGAGTCATACTGTGACTTATGAGGTAACCTCGAAGAAAACAATACAGCGGAGTGGTAGTTCAGTTGGTTAGAATACCGGCCTGTCACGCCGGGGGTCGCGGGTTCGAGTCCCGTCCACTCCGCCAACATTGTTTTATGTATAGAAAAAACTTCAAAACTTCAAAACTTCAAAACTTCAAAACTTCAAAACTTCAAAACTTCAAAACTTCAAAACTTCAAAACTTCAAAACTTCAAAACTTCAAAACTTCAAAACTTCAAAACTTC
>Ga0115005_10004961_pt1 | contig 10525 bp, 9 predicted proteins | sample ArcOceMetagenome_FD_87163 | JGI IMG/M metagenome (GOLD analysis project Ga0115005, IMG submission 87163) | Marine eukaryotic phytoplankton communities from Arctic Ocean - Arctic Ocean - Greenland ARC118M Metagenome | ecosystem: Environmental > Aquatic > Marine > Oceanic | place: Arctic Ocean...
CTGCCATTAAGACCAGCAGCACTGCTGTTCGATTGAACATCCTCACTGGCATTGCCTCTTGCTGCTTGAGCCTTTTCTCTCCTACGAGCTCATTTTACCTGCTGCCTCTCTTTCTCCCTCTCATCCTCGAGTTTCTCAACTTCTTCGAATGTAACTTTCTCGAAATATGCCTTACCGTAGCGTACTCGTTGAACTTAACATTAATATGATGTCCCTCCTCGAGTCTTTGTTGGTTTATGTACGTGACAATCAATATAAGAAAGAATACCGTTCAAATTTGCAGCGTCAAAGTACTTATTTTCTCAAAATGAGCGTCGTCGTCCTCCTCGTGGTTGCCGTCCTCATCCGCAGCATTGCTATGCGTTTCTTATCCTTGTTTACGCGTTGCTTTGATGATACGCAGTACGCTCTCGTTTGGTAGCTTCAGCTTGTACAAGCGAATTCCATTACACCAAGCTATCATGAGTTGCAGTGATGATGTAGAACATTCCAACAAGCTATGTGAAAAATGTGAAGATTGCAAGATTTGTGTTGGATGCGAATGTCCTTGTTCATGTAAACAGAAAAGGTGCGATAAGTGTAACAGAAAATGTTCGAGATGTAAATGTATATGCAAGATGAAGGAACCTCGTCCTAAGAAGAGAGGCAGGCCTAAGAAAAGTGAAAGTGAAAATAACAATGCTTCACGTCAGGGGGATACTACGTGTAGCAGGAACAAAAACAGAAGCCATCGTCGAACAGCAAGAACTCAAGTGCCGCAGTAGCACCATCACCACCACCAGCACGTTTAACTAGTCGAACCAGAAATGCGGCAAGGAAAAATCCGTCCACGACACGAATTTCAGCCAAAAATGCATCGCCAGGTACTATTTCTAATGATATTTGCATTGAAAATAAAACCCCAGCCAAAATAGAATCAAAGGCAGTTTCGCTAGAATTTCTGTAGAGAACAGACGAGGATCGTTTTCATTCATTAGATATGGGTAATGTTACTTCTACTTCAATCAATATCAACGATCCAAACATTATGACTGGCTTTGAACCAAGTTCAGGGAAACAATGTCACACGGTGGGTGATTTGCACATCGCAATGACTGGCAGAAAAGCAGACGCCAATTTGAAAAAGAGGCTGGGATCACTTAGCGATAGGGCATCAAATCCAAATATGCACAAAGAGAACGCAAAGGCTTTCGATTCATTAGTTCGTTTGCTTTATGAATTTGTGACCCATCAGGCAAATATTTTGCACCCTGCCAATCCTGCTGAACTAATGTTGAGAATGTGTCGTTTGGGTCTAGAACTTGGTAATCAAAGAACAAGTACATGCGTCGATTGGTCTACAGCATCAAAGAAACTCGATGAACTTGTACAGGCAGCTCTTCCCGGATCTGCAGAGAGGCGGGCTTTCACTGCGGCCAAAGCTCATGCGTTCCCCAAAGAAAAGGGAAAAAGGAAAAAGAATCAACATAACAAATAAGAACAATCAACAACAAGCTACAACAAGCCTACCGGTACACAATCAAGTAGAACGTTGAATGAACCAGATAGCACATCTTCATTGAGTTTCATTTTCAATTGCGCTTCTACTCTCTTTGGGAGATCCAGCCATGTCTTCTTCACTTGCTTGTTGAGCTGGTGTCTTCTTGAAATGAACATGTGATCTAAAATTGTTCGATTTCTTGCCCTTGTTGTCTCCTCAACTTGCGGACCAGAGTGACGATGCAGAGGATGAAGAGGCTGCAAGAAGCAAACGTTCATATTCTCTTCTACGCTCACTCTCCCATCCTCGTCGGATCAATCCATTGTTTTGCTAAATCAAAAGGGGAGAAGGGTAAGCACAAGAAGAAAGGCAAAACAATCTTGAGAAAGTTGAAGCTCAGGGTCAAACTGAGATCTCGAGTCTCCAAAACAAAACAAGACCCTACTCAGAAACCGTGCACGCAAAAATATAAGGATTCTCATCCATACTCATTTCTCACAACAACTAAACAAGGATCCTCGGGTCCTTGTCTTGTGTTTAGCAACTCTATTGGAGCCGTCAAAAGAGTTGGAGAAACATTGAAGGTATTGGAGCTACGTTCTAGAATGCTCCATGCGCAGATTAAAGATGCAGCAAAAAGCTCTTCTCTATCCTCTCGAGTCATTGAGCCAACTCAACTCACGTGCTGTCTTAGTGGCTACTGATGTTACATCCCGTGATTTGGATGTTCCATCGGTTGCTTCGGTTGTTCATTATGATGTTGCGAGAGCTACTGATATCTTTGTCCATCGTGCTCGTCGAACGGCTCGTGGTGTAGGCGAGAAAGTGATAGGATGGACGAGTGTATACGATTGCTTTGGGTCTGTAATTCTCCACTGTTCTCCATAAGTACGGTATAGTACGGGCCTTGGACATCAGGATGAACAGCGGAAACTTGTCACCTTGAAACAATGCCTTCACCGTTTGTGTGTACCAACACTTCCCCAACGGTGTAGTCTGTTCCGGTTGGAGGGTTCCAGTGGGAACAGAATGAAGTAAATGAGAGTACACGTCCCAGGTAAGGTCCAGATGTTCTGAATGGTGACACACTACTTCGTTACCCTGCTATTCTCGCGCAAAAGGAAGAACAATTGGAATTGGCTAATTTAATAATTGAATACTTTGTATACTAAATTTAATTGCACATATGCATAATTGACCAGCAAATATCAAGTTCTATCTACAACAGTGGCATTGAACTCTTTCTATCAAGCACTTCTTGAAGACAAGATGAAATTGATTTGGTTCTGAAACTTGCCACGCGGTGAAATTCGATGAACAAAGAGAAACTAATGAGTGATAGTGTTGTAAAGTATGTCTCCATGCAATCTGTATCCTTATTTGTTGTGCTCGGCGCTTACATGAGCGTTATTATTTACCCAAAATATTCTTCATCCTAGCATGTCATCGAGAAAGGACAAAGAAGATTTTTGAAGGTCGCCTCCTTTTGCTTCCAATCCACCAGCAGCAAGCCTATTTTTGTTCAAAGGCTGGATCTTTTTCGACTTTACCTGCCGTCCCGTTTTCTCATTTTCCAAAAATGGAGACGATATTTTCCCTTTTGCTTCAGATTTGCCTGATTCAGGCATTTCCTTATCGTCACTTTCAATGCTTTTGCCATCCTTCTTCCACTTTGCCATCAGCTGGGAGAAGTTCTTTCCAGAAGTGCTTACATGTGGTACTGGTTTGATCACACGGGGGCTAGATCGCTCATTCCGATTCTTCGTAAAGAGTTCTGGCATCTTTAGCTTTCCAGGCCCAGTCTCACGCTGCATCAAATGATTTTCCAATTGAGAGCACGGTGATAAAGGCTCTTGGGGAGGTAATGGATCTTCTAATTCCGATGACAGTTTTGACCGTGACTTCAGTTTTGCAAATAATTCTTTCTGAACAGATTGAAATGCAACAGCGGCATTTGCTTGTTTTGCTCCATGTGGCGACGAAAGAGATTTCTGCTGCCAAGTGCTGGTGACATCTTCTGAATTCTGACAGGATTCTAAATCCTTTATCTTTGGAGTTGAGGGATGCTCTGACAGTGACAGTGCCGCAGAGGATTCTTTCCATTCAAGTGGGCGAAGAAAATGTGGACTACCTTTTGCGTATCCTTTTCGATGCGATCTAGCGGTCGAGCAAGGTTCTTCGTCAATAATTATCGAGGGACATGTTTCAACACACGAAATATTATCTTTGTCGGTACACGAGGGAATTAGCAAATGATCTTTGTCGTTTGATGCAGAAAATTGCAATTCGTCATTGCAGCCAATATCTGAAAAACAAACAGATCCGGTGCTCTCGGAGAAAAATGCAACTATACAAGGTGATTTCACTTCAAGACATTTCAGAGGAACGGCGATGGCTTCAGCGGCGTCATCAGAACTATCGCAAATTTGTTCTGCGCCAATAGGATTGCCTCCTGAAGCATCATTTTCGTCGTCTTCGCCTGAAACATTCCTCGTGTATTGTGAAATATCATCATAGTTAGACTGGTCTTGAGGCAAAGCAACAGAACAAGGACCAAATTTTCGAACAGCGTGGCAAGGAATGACAGAGTGTTCAGAAGAATGCTTGGAGCATTCGCTATCATCAACAAATCCATCGCCAGTGCAGTTGTAGCAGTCCGAAAAACCATCCTCTTCACAGGCTCTACTGAGTGGCTGACTTGAAGAAGTTTTTTTTGTCGGCGAAGCGTCTCTTTGTGCATTTTCCGGTCCGGGTGTCCCGATGTTACTACTAGAAGTCGCATCTTCTGTTGTAATTTCATGGCTGCATTTCTCGAGTGCAAAATCAGTATGGTCGCTTGTTATGACTTTAGTACTCTTAAGTCGAGGCACACGATCGACCTTATCATTGCATTCTTTGCTCACACGTATATCTCGTTTATCATGAGAGTCTTTAGGAACTAGAAATCTGCTACTTTGTACATCTTCTATATCCTGGATCTTTTGAAGAGCTTCATTGCACAAAACTTCGCAATCATGAATGGTGGTGTCAGTTTCTTCGACATGAATTTCATTCGAATCGGTGGATAGCCCGATTTCTGAACTGATTTCCTCCTTTTTGCCGCCATTGAATCTAGAGCTATTGCCGACGCTCTGAGAAGTGGACTCGATCTCAGCAAAGGTTTCAACTACTGAATTGCGAACACTATCATTGCCTGGTGAGGGATTTCTTCGTACAGCTGCCTCCTGCAAAGAGTCATCGTAAAAAAGAACAATACTCTCAACAGAACTGTCGCCCTTGATTTCATAACTTTCAAAGTTGTGAGACTCTTTTTCATTAGGGATGGAGTTATCTTCATTGACGAATCCAGCTATGAAAAGAGCATTTTCATCCATATCCGGTCGATCCACGTTCAAATCTGGTGTAGTAGTATCTAAATCGCCCTGAGACACGTCAATAGGAACAGGAATAGAAACTAAGATTTTTGTTTTGGAAGCAGCAGCGGGATTCTTGCCGGCTGAGATATCGTCCTTGACCTCTGAAATATCTGCATCTTTCGGCGTACAGATACACTCCGACGAATCTCTGTCCTCATCAGAATCATCCATGATTGTGGACAATTCATCTGGTAGCAAAGAAAATGAATTTTGATCCCGACAAAAACTATGTTCAGCAATAGAATCACAAGACTCATTGGATACCAGCATACTTTCATAGATGGACAATTGAGCATCGCGCTTATCTCTTTTACTCAAATATTTGTCATTATCGGGCGACGTAATATGCCGACCGACGTGTTCAAATATTTGAGTTGGATGGAACAGAGATGCTTCAGGATTGACATACTGGCGATCGCTATCGACAGCGTCATTGTTGTTGACACGGGGAGAACGCGAGCCAGAAGGCGAGAGTAAACAACTCTTTGCACCCGTATGATCATATGTAACGTCGCACACACTTGGACACGAAGAGTCTTTCTTCATATTTTCAGGGGTAGCCAAGGTGTCAGAGGTTCCACACTCCTCTGTCTCTGTCTCTTCACTACATGATTGCAATCTGAATGAACACTTTTGTTTTGTAGCCTGAAGAGCACTTGAGACACGACGTGCACTTTCAGAAACGAGGTGTTTCAATGAAGTCCCTACATTCTTTACTTTCACCATCGTCGCAATTGGTAAATGCCAAAGAACAGACCATGCAATGAATTCTTTCAATGAAGTTCCTACATTCTTTACTTTCACCATCGTCGCAATTGACAAATGATAAATAATATACCATGAAGCTCTAGCACATCTGATACAGCACGAACCCGCTGAAATGGAGAGACTCATGGCACAGAAAGCTAAATACATAAGACTGCATCGCCCAACAGTAATGTACAAAGTAACAGATGCCCATCCGTACAAGATCGTGCTCCTGACTAACCCGAGTAGTTTTGGGTAAGAATCTGCCTTTGGTTTTGTCTCTCCAAGGAGGAATATCATCAGATCGAAAAACACAACAATCATGATCACAAGAAGTACAACAAGAATTGTGAGTAACGGGTCATTTTTCATCAACTGAAGTGATTGGTCTCTGAAGCCCTGTCCGTTGGCCAAGGAATGGTGCTGAATGAATTCATATTCATAACCTGCATTGGCATTGCGTGTAGCCCCCCCACGACGGGGATAGTTATTTGCGACAAAATCAAAGTCAAATGCAACCTGCAGCGGCATTCCAATCTCTGCAACGGACTGTCCTTCTTCCAGTTCTACGAGATTCCAAGTCTCGGGACTGATTTGGAAATAGGTCGGGTAAGGGTTTACGGTCACAAGACGGTGCAAGTGTAACTGGTCTGTTTCCGGGCTGACGGGCATGGCCCATTCGCAATGTTGGATGAAGATATCCAATGCAAGGACGCTGTCGCTGATATTTCCCTTCTGCTCATCAAGGTAATCGTTCACCGTGAAGGTGATATAGCTGCTTTCTTCGTGCTCGAAGGACATTTCACTGGAAAAAAAATCTGGTCCAATATCATTATCGCCGCTGTTGAAATTTCCGGCGAGGTTGACAATCTCTACGCGGCAGTTCAGTTTGATGTGCGGCAATAGCTCACAAATAGAATAACCCGAGCTAGAGCTGGAAGCGGCGGCGCTCGGTTTGGATTGAGATGGCCAGGAATCATTGAGAGGCGGGTCTTCGTCATCACAGATTGATGGGGTGCGGTAAGTTGAATGGAACTCTATCTTGGCTTCTACCATTGTCAATTGATTGACTGCGCTATGAGTAAGTTCTTCAGAGGAATTTTACGTAATGAGGAGCGGAACAGAGCTGACGCAATGGACAAAAACAGCGGCGACTTGATTGATGAATGTGCTCGTTGTTTGCGTGTGTGTTTTGTTTGATCTGTTTGGATTTCAGATTGTTGATCATCCTCAGCGTTAATCCGCCGCGCCAGAAAGAGACCTTCACACCAGGGGGGCGATTTCAACCCCAAAAACACTTTTTCTCAGAAGAGAGGCCTGGAAAATGATTCCAATAAGTATTCCAACACCTTTGTTCTACCTTTTGGCAACCGGCCGCGGCGTTTGGCATTGCCTCTTATCTTAAGAATAGAGCATAGGTCTTCTGTATCAATAGCACCCAGGTTCAAGGTGTCAGATTTGCTATCCAACGCACTTTTTCCATTCACCGATAGATGCACTAAAGTAGTCATGAGCATTTGTTGACTTTCATTCATTTTCGTCACTTCATCTGCATATTTAGTTCTGCTCTCTTCCACAAGTGTGCCATCATTAGTGTCCCCTGAAAGTGAGAGAGAAAAAGAAAATTCTTTTTCCAGGCGATCTGCAATCAGTTCTGATGCCATGGCTGTCGACTCCGATCGCTTTTCTTCAACAAACTCCAACAGGCGGATATAAACTTTTTTAGCATCCTTGAATCTTTTTCCATAAAGCTTCCGTTCAAGTAACACCTCGCGCTTATCCATCTCATCCTCCTTTCTTTTATAATTCCTCGATGACGATATTGACAGTGTAGGAATTGGACTAGGGAATACCTTGTTTGGAGATGATTCTTCCAGCGGCATAGTTTGCATTCGTAAAGCTCTCAATGCAAGAAATGATGCACGCTCTTCAAGGTTATTACGTTTGATACTTTTTCGACGGAGTTTACGGGTTTGAATGGATTCATTTCGCATTTGACTGACTTTTTCTTTCCACTCTTTTCGAAGGACAACCATTTTTTCATAATCTTGTAATTCACCTAGCAATTCAGACGTATTTTCTTGCTGAGTGGACCGTCCAGAAATTTGTTCAGCTTTGCGTTTTTGCTCTACTCCCAGGCTTTGTTGAAGGAATAATTGCTCGTAATAGGTTTCGTCTGTATCATCCAATTCGTTGAGATCAACAGGCTCTACATTTTGAGAATTGTCCTCATTCCCCTTGTTTGGTTCTTGGGTGCTTTCAAATATGGAATTGAGTTGAATGTCGAAATCGTCGCCATCGTCATCAGCATCCCAGTCCAAGTCATTATCGTCAAAAAGAGTAGAACACAAACTTGACCAACTGGATCTGAGCTGGAGATGTGTCGAAAGTTCTGCAATTTGAATAGCACGTGTACCAGTGAAACCTCCAATATTATTTGATGCATTCTCATGAGTGTTTTGAGTAGGAAGGTACAGATAACTTTTGAAGCCCTTGCATGGACCAATAAGTGACAGAAGAATTAGTACAAGCGCAAGAATTAACATTGTCAGTACGTGTACGTGTAGCGTGGAGTTCGTGTTGTCTTCGATAAAAAAATCGTGTATCCTTTGAGAATCGGAGAGGTATGCATACAATAGATTTAGACGGTTTCTCTCTTGCACATTGATGTATGTGTATTTGGTTATGTACTTCTCTGAAAACGATTAATTCATTTCAGAGGCGAATGGTTTGTATTGTACAGTACCGGTAGGTTTGTTTGGTGGTCGTCGCTTCTGAGTATTGTTTGTTACGAAGTTTGCGCGAGGTCGTCAGAAAGATACAGACATAACAGACAGACAGACCGTAGAGCCACACAAGAACATAACAAATAATAATAACAACACCCACACAACACACCCACACTTTCCTGATAGACATACAACACCGTCAATTCATCCAGTGTTCTAGTCTCTCCTTATCCGTCCAGATATTCAAACGATCAAAATGTCCAACGCACTAGATCTTCTCGACGCCGCCATTATCGATCTGGAGGCACGTCTCAACCTTGCACCAGGAGGATCCATTCCAGTCTCTGATTCTAAATCAGCTCCAACTAAAAAGACCGACGCCAAACAAGTGAAGAAGAAGGAAAAGAAACAGAAGAAACCTCAACAAGCCCAAAAGGAAAAGAATGCTCCAGCTAATCACAACCAACCCGAAATCTGCAAGTTGGAGTTCAAAGTTGGTCAAATTACAAAAGTTTGGGTTCATCCTGATGCAGATAAGCTTTACTGCGAAGAGATTGAATGCGGGGAGGAGAAACCTAGGCAAATTGCATCTGGATTAAGACCGCATTATTCTTTGGAAGAGATGCAGGGTAGAAGATTGCTTGTCGTTTCGAACCTCAAAACAAAGAAATTGGCTGGATTTCCTTCATCTGGCATGGTTTTGTGTGCAGCTGAGAAGAATGAGGATGGATCCGAAAAGGTTGAATTCGTAGAACCACCAGAAGGAGCAAAACTAGGAGAAGTAATTTCATTTGAGGGCTTGCCTCCTCCTGAACCACTTAGTGGTGCACAAGTGGAGAAGAAGAAGGTGTTCCAAGCTTGTGCTGATGGCATGAAAACTACAGAAGAGGGCGTTGCTGCTTGGAACGGGCATGCTTTCATGACTAGTGCCGGGCCTTGTAAGAGCACTACTATCAAGAATGGTGCAATGCGCTAACAATTTTAATGCTAAGGAAACGCCGCATGGCCATGAGATTTGAGACTACGTAAACTCTTTCGTTCAATTATATATATTCGTTCCTTTCTTACGTATTTTAGAAGTGTAAAACTACAACCAGTCAATACTTGAAGAAACAAGTACATGTAACAGAGCAGTTTTTATTTCGGAAGACACTGAAATTTGTAAAATAGATCAAACGTCAAGCCGGCACTGTTGTCAGAACTCAGCCCATATGGGTTCCGATAAGGCCTCCTTTCGAGCGTTCCTAGTAGGAATTGCGTTATTATTTTTAACACCCCGTGACCAAAATTATGTGTATTATCTCATGCCACCAACGTAACGAGATAGAAGATCGTATTTTGGTTCAAAAAATAACGCTAAAGATTAATAGTTACACCCGTATAACACGTAGTATAGACTACAAGTACATACGTTCGACGAGAGGCTGAGAACAATGAGAAATGGGGGTGGAATCCACCATCCATTTTTTGGACCAAACAAATGAAAATGAGCAAAACGAATGGCCATCAGAAAGCGATGAGCCGAAGTACCAATTTTATGTTGATTGAACTAAAGAAGAAGAAAGCTTCAAATGAAAGGAGAGTTAAAAATCCCACATACTCGCCCGGGCAGTCAACTCGGCAGTCCCAACTCTTCAACTGCACCAGACTCCTTACATGCTAGAGTCTACAAAAAGAGTTGTTTTCTTTCGGAAGACAGCATTCCGACCGACAAGGCCTTTCGTTCGAGCGTTCCCAGAAATTAGTCTTTAATTTTTTTATAACAGCTTGTAATTGTGCTGGGCACTGACGTACGTGTAAGTCAAGGCCTTTCGAGCGTTGCGGAATCGAATCAATCAGAATTGCGTTCTTATTTTTGAAACACTGTGTGTGGTACTGTATCAATTGCTGGTATAAAAGTAATTGTGCTCCTGCTGGGGGGCACTGAACTAAATTTAATTTACTGTATTTGTTTTCTCTCATGCGAGCATGCCACCAACATAATGAGATAGAAGATACGTGGTGTAGTATTTTTTTAAATATAAAATTTCTTTTCTAGCGATGTATTATACGAGTAAGTGGAAGTGCACAATTTTGTGAATCTATCTATCTCCTTGCTGATTCAAATCTCCAAAGATTTCACGATGCTCCCGGCCGAGCCGTCACCGCTATTC
>Ga0115005_10004962_pt1 | contig 10524 bp, 10 predicted proteins | sample ArcOceMetagenome_FD_87163 | JGI IMG/M metagenome (GOLD analysis project Ga0115005, IMG submission 87163) | Marine eukaryotic phytoplankton communities from Arctic Ocean - Arctic Ocean - Greenland ARC118M Metagenome | ecosystem: Environmental > Aquatic > Marine > Oceanic | place: Arctic Ocean...
TGTGAAGATGTTGTCAGTGTGAAAGGCAACTCAAGTTCGGTGGTGACTTAGCTTGGGTTGTTTTTATTTCCCTACAATTGCCACGCAATCTAAATCCAGAATCTTTATATTGTGTGTGAAGATATTATTAGTGTGTAAACGGCTTAAATTCAATTATATTGAGTTTAAGCCGTTTTTATTTTTACTCTACCTATGCTTATTTCATCATAAAAACGCTGCAAAACGTGTAAATAATAAACTAAAACATATCAGCAATAGCATGCTTTTTGGCATTAACTAAACTTTTCTTAATTTCCATTCTTATACCTTCAGACTTGTTTTGGCTTAGTTTAAAATTACCGCTCCAATGAATAGGTTTAAAATTTATAAAGCATAGTTGCTGGTAAAGCTGTTCACGTAACTGGATTGGTATTTCATTTAGTTGCCATTTTGGCTCAAAACTTTCTTCAAAATGCGATGTTAGTCTCTGCATAATATGATGTTTTTGATTATTACACTCAACTATTTCAACCTTGGCAAGTACCTCTAACGAGCAGTAAAGCCAGCTTGGCAGAGTTTTATTATTACTATACGAAGGAGATAGATAACAGTTTTCACCGTTAAATAATAATTTTATAGACTGCCCAGCGCAGTACGTTAGCGGGTTACTTTTTGCGATGTGTGCAATAAATACATCGCGTGAGTGTTCATATAATACAGGCACTCGACATACATTATTTAAGTCACTTTGCGAGCAAGGTATTAAAATACTTGCTAGAGGGAACTGCTCAACTAAAGTCTGCAAACGTTTAATATTATGTTCTTGAAAATGCATCGGAGGGTACATTAAAGCCTCCTCTCTAGTTGTGATTTTATATCCGGCCATTGCTCATCGACTATGCTAAATTTTGCTGTGCTTCTAAAGCTACCATCACTTAGTAATCTATCTTTATGAGCCACACCTTCAAAACGTGCACCTAAGCGCGTAATTGCATTGCGTGATTTTTTATTATTTTCGTGGGTATTAAATGAAATACGCACTAAACCTAGCTTTTCAAATGCGTAATTAAGTAATAAGTATTTAGCATGTGAATTTATGTAAGTACGCTGCCAGTCATTACTAATAAATGTATGACCAATTTCAGCGCTTAAATTATGTGTATCTAACTTAAATAACCGTGTTGTGCCCACTACTTGCTGTGTGTTTTTATCAATAATGGCAAAAACAACTTGCTCGTTTTTATTAAATTGCGCCTGAGTTAAAAACCATTCTTTTAATATTTCAGGGCTTTTAGTGTAATTGCTTAATACCCACTGCCATACATCAGGGTGCTGGCCCGCTTTATATAATCCATTTAGGTGCTTATGGTTTAATGGCTCTAAAATGACCTTGTTTGTTTTATGTGTTTGCAGAGTAAACATTATTGGCTCCATTTTTGCAATTTGTGAGCAACAAATGTACGCTTATTTGGGTTGGTAAAAACAACCAGAATGTAACTTTTACCTATACCAGATTAAGGAAACATATGCAGCCGCTGAATATTGAGTTTAATGAGCAGCGCAAAGCAAAGTATTTGCAGTTAGCGCAAGCACTTCGTAGCGCAATTATTAAAGGCGATATTGCGGTAGGCACTAAGCTCAGCTCAGCCAGAAAAATGGCGCAAACCTACCAGCTAAACCGCCATACAATAATGAATGCTTTACAGCTATTAGTAGCTGAAGGCTGGGTTGAGTCTCTTGAGCGCTCAGGATATAAGGTAACCCAAACCCTACCAATTCAAAGCAGTGCTAATACTAAGCAAGTACCTATTGTAACGCCTAAACCCTATAAATTTGCCAAGGAGTTAGCAGTGCCTGCGCCTGCTATGAACCTAAATGATTTCAAATATAACTTCGCAGGAGGGCTTCCTGATCTTAATTGCTTTCCATATAAACAATTTAAACGCTCTTTAAGTTATGTCTTTAATCATGCAGATACCAGTAAGTTTCACTATGGTGATATAAGCGGGGTAAGTGAGCTAAAGCAACAAGTAAGCAGCTATTTACACAAAGCACGTAACCTTAAAGTAACTGATTTACTAATATGTAATGGCTCTCAGGAAGCATTATTTTTAATTTCAAAAGCTTTTATAAATAAAGGTGATTTTGTCGCGGTTGAGACGTTAGGTTATCCGCCAGCTCGTAAAGCTTTTGCGGCATGCGGTGCACAATTAGTAGATATAAGACAAGATGAGCATGGTCTTTGTGTTGACGATTTAAAAGCACAACTTAGTCAATACTCAATTAAAATGTTGTACTTAACTCCACTGCATCAATATCCGACAACCGTAACTTTATCGCCTACACGGCGTATGCAAATTTATCAGCTGTGTTATAAGTATGGCGTGATGATCATAGAAGATGACTACGATCATGAGTTTCACTATAAATGTCAGCCACTACAGCCTATGGCAGCAGATGACCCAGCCGGTATTGTAATTTACCTCTCTACTTTCTCTAAAATTATGTTTTCTGCAGCTCGAATAGGCTACATTAGTGCACCGCCAGAGGTTATTGCGCAGCTAAGTGCTTGGAAACAGTTAATGAATCATAAAAACGATGTTGTTATGCAATTAGCTGTAGCGCACTTTATGAAGGAAGGGAGTTTTGAGACGCACTTAAAGCGAATGACCAAGCTCTACAAGAAAAGATTCGAGGCAATGGACAACGAGTTAAGCCTTATGCAATCAAAGGGTTTACCAATAGAATATGTAAAACCTGATGGTGGTATGGCTATGTGGGTTAATTTAAACAAACCAGTGCATGGCTTAAAAAGCGCATTGCAAATGCAGGGAGTTTATATTCAAGCAGAGCCTGAATTTTATTATCAAAAAGCCGCGCGTAGCCTAATACCAAAAAAGCAAAGTTATATACGGTTAGGATTTGCAGGGCAATCAACTCATGCCGCGCGAGAAGGGCTTGAGTTAATTGCTAAACATGTTTACTAGCTTATTTAAGTAAACTTTCGCCATCGTAAAAAAGAGGCTTTAAGGTTCCGCAGTTTATAAATTTATAAGTAAGTTCGTTTTCAGGAGGAACTCGTTTTGATGTGCGAACTTTCTGCATACAGGCATTAACCAAGTCCACAAAAATTAGGTGGTTGAAGCTTGGTGCTTTTTGAATTTTATGTACATAAATACGCTCTGTACCATTTAGCTCAATCATATCGTACTCATGCCATTGCGAAGATTCGCTTAGCTCATTTAGTTCTCTGGCGTACAGTTGCTTATCAAGCTCAAGCTGTTTAGCTTCATAAATTAAAGTGCCCCCTTGGCGGTAATCACCTTCGTAAATGTCGGCTGTAATTGTTATTTCATCCCCGCGCATTAAATGTTGAATATTAAACTTTTGCGGCTTAATAGTGATCATGTCGGCATTTTTCGCAAAGTTTAAAAAAGCAACGTTTGAATTTTTAACTTCGTAAACAACTTGCAAGTCATGTGGCGATCTATAAGAAGGAAGGTTAATAGCAAAAATAGAAGACCCTCTATTCACAAGTGCCATGGGGTGAACTGCATTATAGCTAGGGTCTAGCGGTGGAAGTTCTACTTTTTCTTCTTCAGCAAGCGCTGTAGTACTTAGTAAAAGCAACAATAAAGTAAATAGTAAACGCATAATAACCCCAATCAATTTATGAGCTTAAATTGTAGTATAAAGTTTATATAACTCATATTTTAATACACATTAACTCCCTTAATTATTATGCTATTTAGCTTTAATTGAGTTTAGTAGAGTGCGGGCTTTCAAATGTATATTTGCATTATCTGGGTCTGATGAATTAGTAGCCCAAACAACATGGCCTTTTTCATTTATAAATAACGTAGTGGGTGTGCCGTGTATTCCTAGTTGTGTCGCAATTTTATCTGCTTGTATTGCGGTTTTAAATGTATAGCCTCTATTGGTTAATGCTTTGGCGGGATAGGCGTTATCATCTTCTTTAAAACTTACCGCTATTACGTTTAAGCCCATGTCGTGTATTTTTTGAAGGGCGGGTTGTAACTTTTTGCAATAAGGGCACCATGTAGCCCAAAAGTGCAGAATATAAGGTTCGCCTAATAGGTTTTGTGTTTTTATACTTGTACCATCGGCCATGTTTAATGTTAAGGCGGGGAGTTCAGGATGGTTTGAGTCTTGAATAGGTTGCTCTGCAAATACCGCAAAACTAAAAATGGTAAGTGTTATAACTATAAAAATGTGTTTCATTGTGGTGTCGTTTTTATTCTAGTTAGCAAATAAGAACGACAATATTAAGTTTTTATTTCATATTAAAAGCGTGCTGCTTGTTCAACTACAATGCCATGGCGCTGTGCAAGGCGAAGATGATCTTTATCGTAACCACCACCAATAACTGTTGCCACTGGTATGTTGTGCTCAAGGCAGCGTTTTAAAACCAAATGATCGCGTTTAGCTATCCCATCCCAACTTATATCTAATTTACCTAAGCCATCGTTTTGCCAAATATCTACACCGGCATCGTACAGTACTAAGCTTGGGTTCAGTTCTTTAAGTAAGTAGCTTAAGGTATCGTCAACAATGGCTAAGTATTCGGCATCTTGCATATGATTTGCTAAGCCAATATCTAAATCGCTAGCCGATTTCCTAAACGGGAAGTTTTTTTCGCAGTGTATTGAACAGGTATAAGCATAGGGCTGATGCGCAAGCATAGCAGCGGTGCCATCACCTTGATGTACGTCTAAATCAAAAATAAGCACGTTGGTTACTTCGCCGCTATTAATCAAGGTCTGGGTGGTAAAGGCTAAGTCGTTCACCATGCAATATCCTGAGCCAAAATCAAAGTGCGCATGGTGCGTGCCTCCTGCTAGATGACAGGCTATGCCGTGTTTTAGTGCTAAGCGAGCGGTTTGTAATGTGCCCTGCGGGGCAGTAAATGTGCGCGCCATTAATTGAGCTGACCAAGGTAATCCTATACGACGCATGGCTTTATCGTCTAAGCGATTGTTCCATAAATCGTGAATGTAGTTGTCGCAATGCACTAACTCTAAAGGCTCGGGAGAGCCTAAAACAGGTTGTGTGAGGTTATTACCAATTAAGCCTAGTTTTTTAACGTGTGTGTATAGATTAGCAAACTTACTCATTGCAAAGCGGTGCTTAGGATCAAAACTAAACGAGTAGTTTGGATGGTACACTAACGGTAAATGAGGGTTTAGAGTCATATTCACACAGGCTATAAAGTTTCCCCTATGGTAATCAACTCCCCTCAAAGTGTCTATTATTGCGAGTCGTGAATAAGCATGGCTAATTCGCGGTGAAGTAATTCATCGTCCGCTAAGTTGAGTTCAATGAGTCTTTTTAGATAGGTAATACTATCAATATCAATATGCTTACACTTTAAACCAATGTGATTGGCTTCTATATGGCAAATCGTTGTCTCCATTTTTATTTCAATTTCGCTGTCGGGTAAAATAAAACGCAGTACGGCATCATTCTCTATTTGGTCATTTAATACATCACATTTACTGACTAGCGCGCCGTGCAATGAAATATCAAGCAAAGTACATGGGTACTCATTTTCTTGAAAAATTATGTGCGCATCGGTTGAAAATAAAATACGTGAAAATTGACGACGTTCTTGCATGACTCTGCCTTATTGTTTTTTTAGTAATATCAATAGCATCAAATTAGTGTTCAGTAATAGTGCGAATAAAACAACTCAATTAATAATCACTAAAATTGCGGCATATGGTTGTTCTATGTAAATAATTTTTTATTTAGTTAGCGAGTGATTCAACATCAATCAAATGCATAATATTTTAAATAAAATTGGTATAAGCATAGCTTTAAATTACACAGTTGCTAGCTACAAACACACATAGTTTATTTAAGGTATAAAAAACCCTGCGAAAAGCAGGGTTTTAAAGGTATTTCAGTTAATTTAGCTATTAACCAATTTTTTTGTATTTTATACGCTTAGGTTGTGCAGCTTCTGCACCGTAGGTCTTTTTGAGCCACTCTTCGTATTCAGTATAGTTACCATCGAAAAAGTTAATTTGTCCTTCGTCGCGGTAATCTAAAATGTGCGTAGCAATACGGTCAAGGAACCAACGGTCATGCGATATACACATTACACAACCTGGGAATTCTAAAATAGCATTCACAAGCGCACGAAGTGTTTCAACGTCTAGATCATTGGTTGGCTCATCCAGTAGCACTACGTTACCACCGGCTTTTAATAATTTAGCAAGGTGTAAACGGTTACGCTCACCGCCCGATAAGTCTTTTACAAACTTTTGCTGATCGTTACCTTTAAAGTTAAAACGGCTAACGTAAGCACGGCTTGGGAATTCAAAGTTACCAATTTTTAAAACGTCTTGTCCGTCAGATATTTCTTGAAAAACTGTTTTGCTTTCGTCCATATCGTCGCGGAACTGATCAACCGTTGCTAGTTGTACGGTTTCACCAACGTTAACACTACCGCTATCTGGCTGCTCTTCACCACTTAACATTTTAAATAGTGTAGATTTACCCGCGCCGTTGGCACCAATAATGCCCACAATAGCGCCTTTAGGCATTGTAAAGCTTAAGTCGTCTATTAATACGCGGTCGCCAAAGCTTTTACGTAAGTTAGTCACTTCTAATACTTGGTCGCCTAAACGTGGGCCAGGTGGAATAAATAGCTCGTTTGTTTCGTTACGTTTTTGGTAATCTGATTGTTGTAGCTCGCTAAACTGCGCCATACGTGCTTTAGACTTAGCCTGACGACCTTTAGGGTTTGAACGCACCCATTCAAGTTCTTGCGCAATTGATTTTTGACGTGCTTTTTCAGATTTTTGTTCTTGCTGTAAGCGCGCGTCTTTTTGTTCAAGCCAAGAAGAGTAGTTACCTTCCCATGGAATACCTTCACCACGGTCAAGCTCTAATATCCAGCCAGCAACATTATCAAGGAAGTAACGGTCATGCGTTACTGCCACAACAGTGCCTTCGTAATCATGTAAGAAGCGCTCTAACCATGCAACCGACTCTGCATCCAAGTGGTTAGTTGGTTCATCAAGAATAAGCATGTCTGGTTTTTCGAGTAACAAACGACAAATAGCAACACGGCGGCGTTCACCACCTGAAAGGTGCTCAATTTTAGCATCCCACTCAGGTAAGCGAAGTGCATCAGCAGCGCGCTCTAGTACGTTATCGATGTTATGGCCATCGTGCGCTTGAATAACTGCTTCTAATTCACCTTGTTCTTTAGCCAGTGCGTCAAAGTCAGCACCTTCCATTGCGTACTCGTTGTACACCTCGTCAAGGCGATTAAGGGCGTGTTTTACTTCGCCAACAGCTTCTTCAACTATTTCTCGTACTGTTTTACTTTCATCTAGTACTGGCTCTTGTGGTAAGTAACCAATTTTAGTACCAGGCTGAGGACGTGCCTCACCTTCAAAGTCTTGGTCAACACCGGCCATAATACGTAGCAATGATGATTTACCAGAACCATTTAAACCAAGCACACCAATTTTGGCGCCAGGAAAAAAGTGCAACGAAATATCTTTTAAAATTGTACGCTTAGGCGGCACAACTTTAGATACTCGACTCATCGAGAAAATAAACTTATCAGGTAAAACCATGGAGGAAAGCCTTCAAATAATAATAAAAATTTTAATGTTGTATTGTAGTTGTTGAGAGGTGAAACAGTCAACGAATGGCGGGTGGGAATATATCTTTATCGTTTTATCTCGTTAAATGTATAGTTTTATTTGGGTGTGCTAACGTATTTAAACCATAGTAAAAATAAGAAAAACCCATGACTATACAAAAAGTAATAACAATGTTGGCTTTGCTTACGTTATTTACCACAAACCCCAAAGCTAGCGCAGTCGATTCTCCTTGGCCCGAAATAAGAAAACAAAGAATAAATAAACTCCTGCCAAACGCTTTAAAAGCAGCTAAGGTAGATGCTTGGCTTATTGTTTGTAGAGAAAATAACAACGACCCATTGGCTGACCATATTGGCTGTGAAAACGCAGGTTCGCCAGCGGCATATTTATTTTATTTTAATAAAGGGGCGTTTCATTCGGTAGCCTACTCACCTTCAAGCGAAGCAAAAGCACTCGACGAGCTAAACATACATGAAAAAGTGATCTCGGTGCCACGCAGTGTGTCTGCGTTAAAATACGCGGCTGAGTTTATAAAAAAACAACCCTTTGAGCGTATAGCAATAAATGTCTCTGATCTTAATGCACAGGCAGATGGGTTATCGCACTCGCAATACAAGCAATTAGCTAACTTATTAGGCGCAAAGCAAACAGCAAAGCTCGTATCTTCCGAAGAAGTCGTTTATCAATGGCTTTCAATTAAGTTACCTGCTGAAGTTGAAATAATGAAAGAGGCCGCAATGCTTTCAGCAACGTGGCAAATAGAGGCTTATAAAACTATTATTCCGGGTAAAACCACCGATGCCGATGTAGCTAAATTTTTAAAAGCTAAAATGAAAGCACAAGGTGTAACCGATGCATGGGCTGCCGATCAAAATCCTAACGTAAATTCAGGTCCCGATCGCGGGCATTCGCATTCTACAAATAAAGTCATTATGCCGGGCGACGTAATTCAAATTGATTTTGGCGTAAAGCTCTACAATCGCTGGGTAAGTGACATTCAGCGTTTTGCTTATGTACTTAAAGAAGGGGAAACCTCTGCACCAGCCAACATTCAGCAATATTGGATTAATGCCCGAGATAGCGGTTTTGCCGCATTTAATGCAATGAAACCCGGCGTAAAGGGTATAGACGTGGATCAAGCTCAAACCGTATTAATGAATAAATACAACTCAGAACCTGTGCCATGGAGTACCGGCCACCCAGTTGGGTATGTTGCACACGATACCGGGCCCAATTTAGGTGGCTCTCGCAGTGCCCAAGTAAGGCCTGCTGCTCATCGTAAACTTAAAGAAGGAATGGTGTTTGCTTTTGATGGCTTTTTTAGTTGGCCTTTAAACAACACCGAGTTTAAAACCATTTCGGTTGAAGAAATGGCTGTAATTACCAAAAACGGCGCTGAGTACTTAATTCCCCCTCAGCAAAATTTAATATTAGTGGGCAATAATTAGTTCATTATTTTAAATGCAGTGAGTTAACCCTCTTTTTAAGGAGGTGACTCATTGCTTGCCACATACTTAAGTAGTAATGAATAAATTTCATTTAGACATCTATACATCTAGAGGTTGATATTTTTTGCTTTCAGTTCATAATTAGCACAAGTTTTTATGAGTAGGAGTTAAAAACATGCCAATTACCGTAAAGGATGAGCTTCCAGCAATTGCACGTTTGCGCCAAGAAAACGTATTCGTCATGCCAAAAAGCCGTGCAAAAACGCAAGAAATCCGCCCAATGCGTTTGGCTATATTAAACTTAATGCCTAATAAAGTAGAAACCGAAGTGCAGTTTATTCGCTTACTTGCAAATTCTCCTTTGCAAGTAAACGTAGAGCTGCTGCGCCTAGACACTCACCGTAGCAGTAATAACTCAGAAGAACACCTAGATACCTTTTATCGCTATTTTTCAGAGGTAAAAAATAACAACTACGATGCGCTTATTGTTACAGGCGCACCGCTTGCGCATTTAGAGTATGAAGATGTTGCCTACTGGGAAGAGCTTAAAGTCATTATTGATTGGGCAGAGCAACACGTTACCTCTACGTTGTTTTCGTGTTGGGCGGCTCATGCAGCGCTATTCCATAGCTACAATTTAAAGCGCGACTTAAAACCCAATAAGCTGTGTGGCGTATTTACTCACCAATGCCATTTTAAACACGGGGCATTAACCCGCGGTTTTGATGATACCTTTTTAGTACCACACTCACGTTATGGGCACATTGACATAAAAAAAATAAATGCGTGTGACGATCTCGTTGTATTAGCAGGCTCTGAACGAGTGGGTGCTTACTTATTAAAAAACAAATCGGGTAGCCAAGTATTTATAACAGGCCACCCAGAATACGATGCCGACACCCTAAAAGGGGAGTACGAGCGTGATTTACAAAAAAGCCCAGATGCGCCAAAACCTGAAAACTATTTTCCCGATGATGATGCAAGCAAGCAACCGTCAAAAACGTGGCAAAGCCATGCTTTTTTACTTTTTTCGAACTGGTTAAATTACTACGTGTATCAAACCACACCGTATGATATTAATTTAGTTAGCCAAGATGTGAGGACTAACAACTATGCCGAATAATACAGCCGCCAACAAACAAGCCGAACTAAGTGAAGCGCTTAAAGAGCGTATTTTAATTTTAGACGGCGCTATGGGCACTATGATCCAAACTCAAAAACTTGAAGAAGAAGACTACCGAGGCGAGCGTTTTAAAGATTGGCACGTGCTAATTAAAGGTAATAACGATTTATTAAGTCTCACTAAGCCAGAGCTAATAACCGATATACATCGCGGCTTTTTAACTGCCGGTGCAGATATTATTGAAACCAATACCTTTAACTCAACCACCATTTCGATGGAAGATTACGACATGGCAAGTATAAGCCGTGAAGTAAACTTAGAGTCGGCAAAA
>Ga0115005_10004963_pt1 | contig 10521 bp, 6 predicted proteins | sample ArcOceMetagenome_FD_87163 | JGI IMG/M metagenome (GOLD analysis project Ga0115005, IMG submission 87163) | Marine eukaryotic phytoplankton communities from Arctic Ocean - Arctic Ocean - Greenland ARC118M Metagenome | ecosystem: Environmental > Aquatic > Marine > Oceanic | place: Arctic Ocean...
CAATGCCATTTACACTAGCAAGTACAATATATTCAACTTTCTCCCAATTGTAAGTAAGGAAGGTCGTAGATTTCCTGTCGTTTTTCATCTGCCATTTCCTCTAATTCAACCTGTTCTCTGTAAATATGTCAATCGCCAGTCTGTCAGAGAACAGTTTCGCAGAAACGGAAATCTTTACTTTTTGGTGATGGGAGCTCTCATGTTTGTTGGAACTTATACACCCATCTTTGAGTCTTCGGTATCACCATGGACCACTTTAGGACCGTTGGCAGTTGTAGTTGCTATTTCACTCGCACAGGAAGGTGCAGCAGATGCTAAACGTCATCGCAGTGATAGTGAAACGAACAACCACCCTTGTGTCGTTCTTCGCCGGGCGGATCGTTTAGAAGAAAACGCGGAAAGAGATGAGAATATTATGGACGGAAATGATGTAGAGGTTGAAGTAAACAGCGGATCTAGTGCCCCAAAGGTCACGCGAAAATCAATCAGTACCGTTGAGGAAGGCCGTAATATAAATGTTCGGACTGAGCTTGTCAGAGTTGCATTTCTATCTATTAGGAGAAAGAATATGAGAGCTGGTGACATTGTCCTCATGAAAAATAGGGAAATGGTACCCGCGGATGTTATTCTGCTTGGAAGCAGCGGAGAGAATGGCGCAGCCTACATCGAGACAAGCCCGATTGACGGAGAGACGAATCTGAAGTTGAGAAGCGTACCGCAACTTCCAATTGAGATTTCTGAAGCTTCAACACCAAGGAATCTCGGCAAAGGCAAAAGCGGAAATCAAGCTCCCGTACGCCATCCAAAGTTCGAGACAATTGAAAGAGCAGTGAAAAGAGTCACCCGCATTTCATTGCTTGGTTTTCCGGAAGGAGTTGGAGCATCCTGCAATCCCAAGAATCCTGGATATATGCAGGATACGTTTGTTCCTTCTCCTTCGCCCAAATCATTTCGAAGAACAGCGTCGGACGTCAATGCGACACCGATCGTTGATGATAATACAACATTTGTAACTTCAATTACCTCAGAAGCTCCAAATGCGTCAGTCAATACATTTTCAGGAAAGATCACACTTCCTCCATTGCCGGGAAATTCTGCCAGTACTGATATCCCCCTCGGCGCAGAAAATATCTTGCTTCGTGGCGCTGTTCTAAGGAATACCGAGTGGGCAATTGGAGTAGCATGCTTCACTGGCGCGGATACAAAACTCGCTCGCAACTCTATCAAGACGCCGTCAAAATTTAGCAAATTAGATGTGTTGATGAATAGAACTGTCGTTGTTATTCTTTTCATCATGCTCGTTTGCGTCTTGGGGCTCTCAGTGCTTGCTGACGCTGAACACGAGAGGAGATTCGATGAGATGTGGTACGCAAGTTACAACACAGAAGGGGAAAAATGGCCATATTTACCAGATCTCGAAGCTCCAGTGTGGAGAACCAAGAAACCTCCGTTATTTTCTTTTATCTTCACATTTATCACATTGCTGAACAATTTTGTCCCTCTCAGTCTTTATGTAACTGTTGAAGTGATTACATTATTTATGATGCAACTCATTAATTGGGACAAAGACATGTACCACAAGGAGACCGACACACCTGCTGCTGCAAGAAGCACGATTGTAACTGATTTGGGACAAGTGAAATATGTATTCTCGGATAAAACAGGAACCTTGACGCAAAACGTAATGAAGTTCAAGCGCTGCTCAGTAGACGGATTGATTTTTGGTGCACCTGTGGAAAAGTCAGCACCTGGAGACAGCTTCAATGCTGCAATACAAAGCGACTTGGAAGTTCAAGCAAATGTTTTTCATCCTCTCCAGCGACTTTTGGTTGGAAGTGTTGGTGTTGAAAGTGTCGACGACGGCGAAGACGGCGTTTCCATTGAATTGTCCACTACCACAGCAAAGAATCAACTGTCCGAAGACAAACGCGGGTTTCTCACGTTTAATGCTGAAATGTTTTTAAGGGTCATGTCCATTTGCCATACAGTTGTCGTCGAGAAGGAGATCGACGCTTCTAACATCAACAAGTGTGACGACTCAGTGGCATCAAGTGGTATTGGATCCTTCCTGAAATTCAAGACTCGTAGTAGAAACAATACAGATGACATAGATTCGATTCGCGCCACCTCTAGATTAGGCACGCTGATTGAAGCTCCTGACAGTGGAGATCGTCTAGAGTTTGACAGTGCACGCACTCCGTTTTCCCTAGCAGGTGACTCGAATCATGAACATAGTACAGGTCGGAGTGTGGCTACGGATACATCCAACAGAACCAGACCTCGAGCTAAAGATGGCGCCCCTGGCGGATACGCATACCAGGCAGAAAGTCCAGACGAGGGGGCACTTGTCGAAGCTGCTAGTAACGAATACGATTTTCAGCTCATTGGTCGAGATTCGGATGGCGTGAAAGTATCATGCTCTTCGCCATCTTTGCTATCAGTGGCAGCGATTTCAAATGGTTTGAGAAATGGTAAGCTAAGCGCAAAACAAATTGCAGCAGAGACGGCTTCTCCCACCATTGGAAATAATACTAGCCAACTGCAGAAACTAATTTCTGCGTCAGAAAAGAAATTGAGTGGAGAACTTCCAGGATCAGCACACGAGACGTGGAAAGTTCTTGCTGTTAATAAGTTTGATTCAGACAGGAAACGGATGTCAGTTTTGGTTAGGTCGCCTGCAAATATGGGTTCTATTCCAATGCTCATGTGCAAGGGAGCCGACTCTTCAATGCTAGAACCCGAAATATGTGAAGGTGGTATGCATTTGATGTCTGCAAATGGGCAGTTAGGGCAAAGTTTGAGCTCTTCAGAAAGCAAAGAAGACACCTCCGCTGGAGACGAATGGGAAGTTTTAACTTTGCTCAACATGCAGTCCCAGCTAGGCATGTTTGCATCTGAAGGTCTGAGAACATTGGTTTTGGGCGTTCGTTTTTTAACCGAAAATGAGTGTGCAGATTGGCTTGCACAATACGAACAGGCATCTACCTCTATTAAAGATAGGAATAAACTTCTTCGAGCAGCCGCGAAAGCAATCGAGACTAAATTGCACATTGTTGGTGCTACAGCAATTGAGGATAAGCTTCAAGACGGAGTACCTGAGGCTATCTATAACATTGGAAGGGCTGGAATCAAACTATGGGTTCTGACAGGAGACAAACGCGAAACTGCGATTGAAATAGGCTATTCCACGAAGGTGCTACATCCAAAAATGCATTTAACTGATGTTGCGGACGGTTCCGAAAAAAGGGTTAAAGCGTTGGTTGCCATGGAATTCATGCGACTTGTCAAGATAGGAAAGTTACTCCAGTATCAAAAAGAAGCGATCCAGGCAAAAGAGAAAACCACGCTGTGGTCATTGATGAAAGGCTTCTTCAAAGCATTTGGTAAAGGCTGGAGGTCCATGTCAAGAGCGAGACGCCGATTTTATCACAAGTATATTAGGACGGTTTTTGGTATGTTTTTCAAGGAAAGGTCAACAATTGAATTAGCAAATATTGTCGAAGAAGAGAAACAGGAAAAGATGAACGAGGCAAAGTTTCAGCAGGTCAGACAATTAGCCGAAAAATTGTTGGACCAGTATTTGGAAAGCTCTGAAGGAAGACAAGAGCTTGCATGGAGACGGCGAACTTCCACAATACATGCAACCAGTATAGATTTTGACGGAGGCGCGGATTTGCTCCCAGCTGTTTTCAATCGTGCAGAATCTGCCAGGGCTAGCATGGACCTTCAAGAAGGGCGGTTATCGCAGTCTGTCCTGAGAAACCTCACACTTGGTTCTTTTACCGCAGATTCTCTTCTCAGTCAAAATAAACCTGTCGTGGATGAAGATACTCTGTCTTTGATGAGTTTCGTACCAGGAAAGTCTGGACCACCAGACAAGATCTTTAACAAAAAGAAACGTACATTGTTGGAAAAGCTTTTTGCAGTTGATCGCGATGTGCGGAAGGGGAATTTAGTGAAGCATCTGACAAAAGAAAAGAAGGCCGAATACTACTCCCAATTCGACATACTACCTCAAGCCTCTACAAAGGATGCCCCAGATGGAAACAGTACCATTACTGAGAGAGCCCTTGTAATTGAAGGTTCTGCTCTCATTCACTTTTTGGATGACGAGCTTCTGAAGGAGATGCTATTTGCTGTTGCTAGTAATTGCCAGTCTGTAATTGCTTGCAGAGTCAGTCCAAAACAAAAAGCCCTTTTAGTCAACTTGGTGAAACAGTTTGTTCAACCCGAGCCAGTGACCCTTGCCATCGGAGACGGTGCCAACGATGTTGGTATGATTCAAGAAGCTCAAGTAGGCATTGGTATTTCTGGATTGGAAGGACAACAGGCAGTGAATGCTTCCGACTTCTCTATAGCTCAGTTCCGATTCCTCGAAGATTTGCTCCTAATTCATGGTCGTTGGAATTTTATGCGGCTGAGTAAAACAGTTTTGTTTTCTTTCTACAAGAATGCTGTCCTTGCTGGATTATTAATGGCATACTGCAGGACTTCATTCTATAGTGGAACTCCGCTATTTGACATGGTAAGTTTCGCCCTACTCCACTCTATGTTTGCCCTTCTTACAGCGAAACGTGACAATCTCACCAACATTATTTTTTTCTTTCGACCTTCAGTGGGAACTTTCTGCTTTCAATTTCGTTTGTGGGTGGCCCATCATGCTTTTTGGAATGTTTGATAGGGATCTGGAGAAAGAGTACGTAAAGAAGCATCCGCACCTTTACGCATCAGGTCCAAATAATGAACATATGGCATTGAGAACTACATTTCGCTGGATCGCATTGGTACTTGTACATGCGAATGTGATTTATTACCTCTGTGGTGCTTCCTTTGATCTAGGTGGGACGATGACTGCTTATAACAAAGGGCTCATGTTTAACGAATACACCCCTGGAGACGGAGAAGGTGGAGAGATCAAAAGTTTTGGAACGGCTATCTTCATGGTTCTCAACTGGACTCTTGGGATTAAGGTATTTTTCGAGTCTGGCTCTATTATTCATGGTAAATGGCCAGCCTGGACCTGTCGAAAAGACGTCGGTGAAGGGTTTTGGAGTCGTGTGGGTTACTCCTGGTATGGCCTGATTTACCTCTCCATCGCATTCAACTTTTTCTTTGTATATACCTATCAATACATTGGAACCTCAGGAGCCTCAAGTTTTTCTCCATTTGTTATGGTAACAAATCATCTCTTTCATACAAGAAGTATTGTTTGGGTTGTTATTGCAATGTCAACTGTTGCCGCGACTGGTATTGATGTCATTGGGAAGGTGTTTAGTAATATGTTTTACCCAACACAAACCCAGATCCATATGGAGATTCAGAAATTGCACTTTTTACCTGAAAGAAGAAAAGCCAAGAAAGCAGCTCGAGCAGGGGGTACCGAGATGGAAATCTAAGTTTTGTTATTAAGAGTTTTAAATGATTTACTTTACACTATGTCACTGTTGGTATATTGTACGGCCCTCTTTATATGGGCTTGTTATAAGGGTATAAATGGGAATGATATGGTCATTATGGTATTGTCCAAGGTCCCCTTTATAAAGGAAGGGTGCGTCTGTTTACATGTTTGCTTTCTAGAAAAGAGAGCGTACCTCTATAAAGAGGCATTGTTTGTATGCGAAGCGAAGCGCAACATCGGAATTCAACAGAGAAATGAAATACAATACGAAAGAGTGTTTCAATCCTTGTGACGGCGGTAACAGTGGTTAGAATAACGTCTGCGATAGATATGTCCTAATTCGACCGCAACATCGGAATTCAACAGAGAAATGAAATACAATACGAAAGAGTGTTTCAATCCTTGTGACGGCGGTAACAGTGGTTAGAATAACGTCTGCGATAGATATTGAATATGTCCTAATTCGACCACCCGCGACGGACGTTACCTGGTAGGTACCATACCCGGGTATGCCACCGATACCGACCGATGAGGTATCGTATGAGACACCACCGTAGACCTTACCCCGGGTACACATACAAACAGTAGTAGTATCATTGATCCATCAATACAAGAGTATGCATACCATCAATACACAAAGGACTCATCCTGCCCTTCTCCTAGTATGAAGACTAAGAATATACTTCTTATCATCGCATTCTTCACGCCTTTTATATCCCTAGTCTCATCAACTTCTTCGTTTAATGTGTATAACTATGATCTCAATACTCCAGTTTTCACTCCAGACGGTGAACTAAAACAAGTTGAGTACGCAGCGGAAGCATCATCCCATAGTTATCCAATGATAATCGTACCGTGCGCATTGAATGGTGACGAAACCCTTATTATCATGGCAACTCGAAACAAACCGCAAAGAGCGCAGAGTCGCATAATTCAAATGCCTATCTCGCACGGTTCTCAAAACTCTGGAGAGGCTTCGTTGCTTTTTGGCGTCAATGGCATTATCTCAGACTGCGTGTCGCTACTTCAAACCGCAAGGGAGGAAGTCCAATCTATTCAACGTTCATATGGTGCTCCAAGTATGTCTTTTGCACTCGTTTCTTCCACATCACGGCCCCCGCTACCCTCAGTGAAATGCGCAAAGAAGGTCGCATTGGCAATTGCTGACAAGTGTCAACAGCATAGTTTCGGAGGTGGCATTCGGCCATTTGGAGCCGAAATTGCTGTTTGCGGCATGGACAATACTGGTAACATTGCCATTTTTGTGACAGAACCTTCTGGATCGATTTTGGAACTTACCAGCCATGCAAACGATGGAGGGTACGTAATCGGTGGCGAGTCGCGAAAACGGGAGCATCTTAAGCTTGCATTGCAAAGCAAAGAAACGTCGAGCACGGATCACAACGACTGGAAAGACGACGATGATGGAAGTATAATACGAGAGAAGATACATCAGACAATCAATGCATTTGTTCAAGTTTACAAGGATGAGGAAGTTGACGAGAGCAGAGGTGTTAAAACAGCACAGGAGATTATACTCGACGAGATAGATTTGGTTATGGCCCATTCCTCTAAAGGAGTATTCCGCATGACTGGCATAATGCTAAAGAACGTGATGGAGAAACATGCACTATCAGCTACCAAGGATTGAAAATAATGAGTAATCCTTATTTATAAAATATTCAATAATTTCTGCTTGTGCTATCGACTTCTATCATGTTCAATGTGTAGCCATATAAGATTTATAACGAGGACTCAATTATCAGATCCAAGCACACTGCACACGCAAAAAAGGTTAAGCCCACATGCTCTTTGAATTTGACACTGTGAATGTTCAATCTTCTCAATCTTTTTCTTGGGTGTACCCTTTTTTCTTACTATACAAATTATCAGCATGCCTTGTGTCTCTCATGCCCTCGATCATAACTAATCCCCCCATCTTGCGGTATGATACCGCGCATCACCATGACATTACACCACTTCTTTTTCAACATCATTCACGGGTGTACTCGGTCTACTCCCTTTCTTAATCAACGGCTCAACCTTACGAAAAGCAAGACTTGCGGCTTCATCCGCAAGAGCCATCTTTTTCTTCCTTTGCTTTTCCTCTTTAGAGTCCAATGCTTCATTTGCATCATGATTTTCTAGCGCGATGGAGAGTGCAAACTGACGTATCATCTGAAGGGCCACATATCCAACTATAACAACTAGGATGAGAGTAAGGATGACGGACTTGGCATTAATTATCATGGCTGAATTGAAGGTTAGTTCTTCTGATTCTTGTAAGAATTAATCGGGTGGGATATCTGGGTACTCTTCGGGTTTCACTACTGAATATACTTAGCTTGCTGTGCTGTTGTGCTGTTATTAGGGTATGGAGTTATTTTTTGAAAGTCATGGACGTAAAAGTCATTGTACTTTTAGAAGAAGAATAGTACCGGTAACAAACCGTCCTAAAAAGAATACCGTTACATAAAAAAGTAAAAAGAAACAGAGAAAGGAAAAAAAGGGATACTCCTGTCATCTACCTTGCATCTACCGTACAAGTACTGAGACGACCCTTCTACATTATTTGAACATAAAACAAAACATAATACCACCACTAATCGTACACTACTCTAGTAGAAAGTGGCATTGCTGTACATACCTTCTTCATCAAAGATACACAATCACAATCACAATCAATTACGATGAGAACAGGAAGAAGAAGTCTATTCGAGATTGCATTGATCTTTATCATTTGCTACACAGTAATCTTTCTCTTCATTTATGAACATCAAACAACGCATCTTCAAGAAACGTCCAATCATTTTTCTCCTTATGGGTTGCTCTCGTCATTTTCCCATTCATTGATTGCCGAACACGCCCATGATTCCTCCTATAATGCCAACGATGAAAACCATGATCGGCACACTCATCTTCCCCTCGTCGCGCATCTATACATCAATGACAATCATACACCCATCAGCTTCCAACCCCAGCAGAAGCCGAAACGTGACAAGAACGCACAATCGCATGCAATTCATGATATCAGACAATTTCCAATCATAGACGAATATCCAGATGGAGATGCATATCTTCCTTGGATACACGATATATTTCCATCTCCACTAGACAACTCCAAAATCATCATTCTAGCACAAAATAGGAGGCGGTGCCACACAGGAAAGAAAAATGAACACATCATGAAACAGATGGAACCGCAAATGGCCCTATTCCAGCCTATTTCTCTCAAAGAGAATACAGACCAACCACAACAAGCAAAAGGTGAAACAAAAAGTTACGTTATATCCAATGACGAGGATGCCACCATCAGCGAAACCCGCTTCCAATGTAGATTCAAATTGTATCAACAGGCAAAAGATCAAGTGGGACCTCCTCCTCATCTCAAACTCATTCATCAAGAAATCACATTTAGCCAATATCCATTCAACTATGAATATATTACATGGAGGAAGAAAATGCAAGGAATGTTCGAACCCAATGGGAAAGGAATGGCACAGTTTTGGCTTAGTTCTTTGGAATTTCATTGCCCAATTCCACTTGATATTCAAACTAGAATCTTTGAGAGGAAGAATAATGATTTGCAAATATACTTGGATCTGGCAACTATTCGCACACCTATAAGACAGCCAGGTGAATGGTTCATCAAGGAAGTAGGAGAAGATCGAATGTTTGACGTGTACCGATCGTGGGGGAAGGATATGCCCGTGGCAAAGATTGAAGATACGACGCGATGGGAAAATATTCATATTCCAGTTTCAACGTTCCTGCAGAAAGAAGTTGAAAAGAATGGAAAAGGGAGCGATCTTAATGCGCAGATTCAACCAACAAAGCCGCACAAGTTGGTGGCATGTACCTGGAGCAGTGCTGCTCACAATCGGAGAGGAGATGCAGTCACATTACTAGATGGAAAAGAACGCTTGAAAGAATGGATTGCATTCAATATATTGGTAGGATTTGATCATGTTGTAGTCTATGACAATTCAGCAGCTAATTCAAATACAACAAATTTGAAGGACGTTACAGATATGTTTGACTCAAAGTTTGTCACACATATTGACTGGCCTTGCAAACTTTGCAACAATAATAGACCTGCACACGATGATCCGGGAGAAAGATCGTCTCAGTATGCCGCAGAAGCATCGTGCAGAGCAAGGTTTGGTCCAGGCACGGATTGGATGGTATTTATTGATCCTGACGAATACCTTGTTCCAATGGGAAAGTTTGATAACTGGAAGGAGTTCTTGGACGAAGTGGATACGAAAGAAGGACGAAGCATAATAAAATTTCGATCGACTAGAGCGAGACCACGTCTGGACCTTCTAGAACCTTATTACGATTCTTCCTACGAGGGATGCCCGAGCAGAGAAGAAGTTGCTGATAAGAGCAAAGAAGGAATATCCTCTTGCGTTGTGCCTAGAAATAATGAAACCTTTCTCAAGACATATAACTGCGAATACATCAAGAGCCCCAAACCGGATCGTTTTCAAAGAGCAATGAAACAGCTTTATCGGCCCGATTTTGTCCTGTCACACTTTGTTCATTATTCAACAATCACTGCAGATCTGACCAAAAGAAAAGAAGAAACAATAGGCAAATTCATACAAGCAGCTACCAATAATCCAAAGACAGAGAGGTTTATAGATGATGTGAATGAAGGAGTGATGATCCACGCGAAATCTATTACTCCCAATGACGGTGTTAATCGCGCTACTCGCTGCCTCTATAAAAAAACTCTCTGTAATCTTGGTTACGAGTGTCCTGACGAATTGCCGTTTAGCGACGAAAATCACAAAGACGGGTTTCAATTTGGAAATGGCACATTCTGCAACTGTTGGGTAAATCGAAAGGCAGAATCCTTTTGGATCCCGCAGTTAGAAAAAGCCCTGAGCAAGTTGCCAAAGTAGTAGTAATATGTGGGGGGGGGTCGTGTGCCCAGCGTCCTCAAGACGAAAAGAAGAAACACTTTCAATTCATTTTCAATATGTTCAAATGCCAAACGAGTCGAATCAAGCAAATCATCTGAATTCTCTCTTCCGTTTTTATTCTATCGATCTCCTGCTGTCCAAAATATGGATACGACGAGTACTAACAACTGTACCAAACCTAAAAAATAATAG
>Ga0115005_10004964_pt1 | contig 10520 bp, 10 predicted proteins | sample ArcOceMetagenome_FD_87163 | JGI IMG/M metagenome (GOLD analysis project Ga0115005, IMG submission 87163) | Marine eukaryotic phytoplankton communities from Arctic Ocean - Arctic Ocean - Greenland ARC118M Metagenome | ecosystem: Environmental > Aquatic > Marine > Oceanic | place: Arctic Ocean...
GCTTTTTTGGTTCTATAAGGAAGTCATCGAACGGTTAGATGGACTCGCGCAAAAGCGCTCGGGGTTGCACCCCGCCTTCGCGATGCGAATGCGCCCAAAATGCGGCGCATTTAGTCCGAGACCTAATTCGTACTTAACTATTCTAGAAGTTCAAACCAATACCTCTGTCATCCCGACAGAGCGAAATAACGAGGGATCTACTTGGCTGTGCCACCCGGAGAGATCAATCTATCCTGGATGAGATCCCTCGGCTACGCTCGGGATGACAGGTTTAGCTGGCATGGCAGGTTTGGTTGGGATGACAGGTTTAGCTGGTATGGCAAGTTTGGTTGGGATGACAGGTTTAGCTGGTATGGCAGGTTTGATTGGGATGACAGGTTTAGCTGGTATGGCAGGTTTGCTTGGGATGACAGGTTTAGCTGGTATGGCAGGTTTGGTTGGGATGACAGGTTTAGCTGGTATGGCAGATTTGGTTGGGATGACAGGTTTAGCTGGCATGGCTGGGATGACAGGTTTAGCTGGTATGGCAGGTTTGGTTGGTATGGCAGGTTTAGCTGGTATGGCAGGTTTGGTTGGTATGGCAGGTTTGGTTGGGATGGCAGGTTTGGTTGGGATGACAGGTTTGGTTGGGACGGCAGGCTTGATTAGCGGGTTAGGATGACCTGCTTGGTTTCATATGAGTGAAAGTCGGGAGACTCCACAGTATGTCATCCCGACCGCAGTGGAGGGATCTCCAACCAACCGCAGATTAGCTGGTTAACTTCTCAAGATCCTGCGGAGACGATATCGACAGACTCAGGTCTTTCAACAGTCCATTTTCAATACTGTAAATCCATGCATGCACTGAAAGGTCGGCACCGCGCTTCCAGGCACTCTGAACAACAGTGGAATTGCACACGTTGGCCGCCTGCTCTAGGACATTTAGTTCACAGAGTCTCTTGAACTTTTCGTCACCCTCCAACTGACTCAATTCCTCAGCGTGAAAGCGACTAACGTCTTTAATATGGCCCAACCAGTTGTCAATCAGACCATTCTCTTCATTGCCCATGGCTGCTTTGATGCCGCCACAACCGTAGTGACCGCAGACAACAATATGCTTAACTTTCAGCGCATCCACTGCATATTGAATAACTGATAGGCAATTGAGATCTGAGTGAACGGCAACATTAGCAATATTGCGGTGAACGAAAATTTCACCTGGGGGAAGCGCAACTATCTGATTCGCCGGTACTCGACTATCTGAACAGCCAATCCAAAGATACTCCGGAGCTTGCTGCTTCGACAGCTGAGCAAAAAACTCTGGGTCCTTGTCTTTAATCTCACTGGCCCACTTAACGTTTCTTTCGAACAGATGTGATAGGTTTTTCAAGACGGGGTCATCCTCTTTAGGGCTGCCATAAGGGCGTTTAATCTAGTCGTATTTTACAGATAGCGAGCTCAATTAATAGCCTGTTAGAGGAATAGTCGGCTGAATTAAGTGCACGGCGGCTTAAGTGCAAGGCCAATTAAGTGCACGGCAAATAAAAAGCCCAGAGAATTAAGAGCCACTGAGGAGAATCCCAGCTGGAGTAGTTGGGTCGGGCCGCGCACTAGTGAAGGCACGCATCAATGACCGACTGATATCCTCACCCAGATACTCAGCAAGTTTTTGCTCGCGATACTGCGCCGCCTCTCTAATCATTTGGATACCCTGCTGAGGATTGGACTTGCGCACAAAGTAGCCTTCGATCATCTTTTCCTCACCGTCCGAGATAATTTTGTAAGCCGACAATATCTGGTCTTCATTCAAATAATAGCGCTCGCTCGCCGCCTTGAGCTGTGCAAAGCGGTTGTCCAGATTAGCCAGAATTTTCAACCCGTCGTTATTACCCATTAACTGCTTGAGTTTGTTGCGCTGGGCCATAAGCGTGCCGGCATCAAAGGCATAGCCCTGCTGACTATCATAGATAGGCGCCAAGGCCATATAGCTGTCACGAAAGCTCTGCTCAGTAAAACGTACCCCACAACTAAGCAGTCTGGAGGCCAGCGATGAGTAGCGCAGGCGATATTCTAAGGCGCCACTCTCAGTTAAAATTTCAGCACTGACCAATTCATCAATGCTGGATGCCAGCTCGTCAGCAATGCCATTTTTTTGAGAGCGCAGCTGATACTCACGCAATGCAATCTGATCCCTAGATGATAGAAAGCTCTGAGATACCAGCGGAGAAAAACCCTGACCCAGTGACTTATAGGCATCGCCGAACAAGCTCACCAAAGTACTGCGCAGCGCACGCTCACCTTCTATTTTGGCTTCAATCTGCTGGGCTAATCCATCGGCGCTTCTGGCTTGCCAATACTGATCATCAAAGAGCTGGGATCGGGCGCTATTTTGAGCTCTGAGTTCCTGCAAAATAAGCATTCTTGCCTGTTCGTCGCTCAGACCAACTGCCCGCAACCGCTCTAAGTTGCTGTGCTCATACGGCTGAACCACTGAATCGATTTCAATGTGAGAGGCTGCATAGCTAGAGGGGTCGGCTACTGATGTTGCAGAGCCAGTGTCAGCAGCACTGCCATCTGCAGCATTAGTGGTATAGATATAACAGACCGCTACTAGGTTGAGCAGCAATGACAGCGACAGTATTATTTTGAATTTCATATTCACCCTTTTATACCAAGTTAATTTCCATATAACCTGTAGTGAATATAGGTGAGATTTGCTGAGTCTGCCGAGGGTCTCCGCAAGTGATCCTTAGTACTGACTCCAAGTCTGCTCAGCAGCGCTAAGGGCACCACTGCTGTCACTATCCCAGCCTTTGGCGAAGGTGTTGGTGATTTGTATAAATCCATCTCCAGCTTGGGCATTTTTCGGTGTTGCTTGGAGAGTGTAAGTGGAGGCAGTGGCGGCCTGCACGGTGATGTCATAAGACTTAGTGCCACTGTCACGCGGTGACTCTCGAAGTTGTGCAGGCAGCGCAACGGCGGTGCCTCCAGTGTCCTGATCGTAGCGATTATTTTCAGTGTAAAAGCGCTCCATAAACTGGGTCGCGTCCATGAGTACGGCCTGCGCATCTACACGGCGCGCCTGAGTTACCTGATTGAGATAACTGGGATAGGCGATAGAGCTAAGGATGGCGACAATAACTACCACAATCATTAGCTCTATAAGGCTAAAACCACTGGTCCTTCGTTGCCCTGCTCGACTCTTAGCTTTACTCATGTAGAATTCCTTTTTACTTCACCGCTATCAATTTAATCGCTTTGCTATTGCCGCGCTCGACATACAGCCAGATGCTGTCGCCAATTTTTAAGTTAACCAGAGCGATGGGATTTCCCTGAGGGTTATAAATCGGCGTATTAAAGGGTACAAATAACTCTCGATCGCTGGCCACAAAAAGACGCTTTTCAATATCTATATAACTGATACTGACGCGATGTTTTTGCCAGCTAGGATCTATCCCCGAGTCAGCCACTGCCCCCAAAGAGATCAACGACAACATTAAGGCCAGCCAGAGACTGTTAAAACGACTTAGATAACTGTGCATAAGAGTTTCCCTATTTATCGAATTTCTCGCCATGGCGTCTGGCGATTGCGACCGGAATCTTCGAGTATCGATTCGAGGTTGCCTTTAGAGGTAGTGACATATTTAGATTCTGTGCGACCATCAGGGTGATTGACGATACCCGGGCGCGAGAGGATGCCGGCGTTAATTCTCTGAATGCCGGACCCATGAACATACTCGTCGTTGCCGTCACCGTCTAGATCGCCAACATTAATCATATCGGAATCGTTAAATTGACGGTCTTTATTAAAGTCGAACACTGACTCATCGAGACGACCGCCGTTTAGTGCATCCACTTCCATCAACCAACTGCTGCCCTCTCCATCACAGGGGTCACTGGCTGGGGTCAGAGTAACGAAGATCACTCGACCGCCGCGCAGAGTCGGCGGCTGCTGAACACGCTCTCCGGATTCAGGGAGATCTATATACCAGCCAAGTTTTTCACTGGCATCAACTGGATTGGAGCCGTCGTCCCAGACAATCTCCGTATCCGATACTACTCTAGCGCGCAGATCAGTGGCCGGAGCACTGTAGTTAGTAATGGTTTGCTCAAGCAAACGCGAGCGATCAAAGCCATTAATGTTATTGCCATCACGATCCCAGATGGCGTAAAAAGTCTGCTGACTGCTATCGATTAAATCGCTTTTACCCAGATACTGACCAGTGCCGAAATAAACCATAAAGCCCTCAGAGGTAGGATGACTTTTAACCTTTATGTCAGAGGTTATTGGCTGGGCAACGCCAGAGACTTCGGCGACAAACAGTGGCTGAGGACTGCCGCTGGAACCATAGGCGGTTCCCCAACTATTAATGTTACTGCTGGAGAGATCGAAGGCCCAGACATTGCCAAATAGATCTGCACCATAGACGCGGTCAACAATAAAGTCGCCATCCGCATCCACAACACTGGTGCCAATAATGCCATTGGGCCGCGACAGCCCTTTAGGGTCGTCCGCGGTGCCCACCTTGGTATCGAGTTTTTTAATAATGCTGCCGTCTTCGGCATCGAGAATATAAATCACCCCATTACCAGTGCTACTAGCATTGCCGTCGGCTTCGGTGGAGTTAATGCCATTGCCGACAATAACGCCCCATTTGCCATTGGCCAGACGCACTAGCGAGGGTTTCGAGAAGCTGTAGCCCAAATCTGCATCGTCTTGATCGGTGAATTCCCAGCGCGCGATCGTCGCAGCATTGCTCTCGGCAAAGCCGGCGGGGTTAGTTATATCCAACGCAAAATAGCCCTGCCCACCAGTGCCTAAAGCGGACACTAATAGACTGTGCCAACTGTCAGCATAGAAGACATCATTAGAGGTTATTGGTCCATCGACAAAGTTTTTATGGCTGTAGTCTGGCTGAGATAGTTGCCACAGGTTGTCGAATATAGACGCCGGCACATAGGCGAGTTTTTCTCTGCCATCTAGGGTGTTAAACCCATGCAGCATGCCATCGTTGGCGCCTACATAAACCATAGCTGGGCGACTTGCATAGGTGGTTTTAAAGGCCGCATAGCTGTCGCCTTCGGTGAAATTAGTGGAGGAAAAATAGAACCGCTCTGGGGGACCAACATAGGTCGGAACTGAGGCGATAATATCACCCAACACTGATTTACGGTTGCGGAAACTGCCGCCATTGCCTTTGGCAATCTCTTGGCCTCGGGCGCCGCGCAGATAGTTTAGCCGCGCGCTGCCACGATTATTATCCGGTTGTTTTAATGAGGCCTTACGGACAGACCCTAGCGCCGCTGCCCAGCGAAAGGGGATCGCTGTGCCGTCGTCATGGCGAGTAATAATCACCCGATTTGTGGGTCTGGTTTTGGATACTCTTCGGTTTAACTCAGGACAAAAACCGCCGGTTAAACTACAGGCGGCATCCCATGCAGAGGGACAGATATTACCCAGTGCAATGGGGCCACAGTTGCTGCCATCCGAAATCGGCTGGGCAATCAGGTTGCCAGTCCAATCATTAGTGGTGAAGCGGGCAAAAAACAGTGCCGTATCAGATGAAATAGTGCCTGAGTTAAGTGCTGCAGTGGCAAATGAACCTGTGCGCTCCAATACACTGTTAATGACATCGGTAAAGGCAGACACCAGATCCTGGGGGTTTTGTGCCGATAAATAGGTGCCGCGAGAGTTGATTGAGGCGTGCCAGAGATCATCAACCTTCGCTTGATCATTACCATCACTTGCCGAGGGCCAGGTCTTGGAACCATCGACTAGCTGATCATAGTCATCAGGGAAATCGCGCTCGCCAGACACTCCTAAGCCAATCATAAAGTTGACCATATGCTGCCAATTGGCGGGATCATTGACTGGGTTCCAGAAAATATCACTGTTGTTGGCGTTACCATCACCATCGATAGCCGATGACAGATCACTGACACTCAGCGGCACATTATTGGTCGCCGCGGGTCGCAAATCACGATGCCAATAGTGAAAAGCAACATCTGCCAAGTAGGTGGAGTTATTGTCTTTAAAGGGCGCCCGGGGCACATAGTTATTGACTCCATAATCATTGGCTAGGATGCTGTGACTACTGTTGTCTGCATTGCCAATTCCAGATGGCGAGCCGCTATTCCACTCACCATCAGTCATCATAATATGGAAATTCTGCCGACAAGAGCGCTCTACCGAGGTGCCATCGGAGGGGGCATCTCTATAGGGAGCTGCAGTCTCAAGATACTCTCCCACCTTGTTCATGGCGGTTAACAATGGCGTGCCACCGTTGGCTGGCAGGCTTAGCAACCAATTGAAAAATGTTTCCCTGCGCGTGCCGGAAAATGGCTGCACCCCGGCTAGTGTGCTGTTGTTAATACGCTGATAGCCAACACGAATATTCGAATTAAAATGTGAGAAGGCTAGAGAAGCAGCGGTCTTGGTGACATAAACACGCTTGCGGTAATAGGAGTACCAGTTGGCAAAATTAGTCCGCTCATCCGCACTGTCTGTAACACCACTGCCAGATGTCGCACTAACCACAACCTTTTTATAGCAGTCATCATCGCCCACTGTGCCATTGCAATTATTTAGCGAATCATCGAACAGGTAGTAGTAACCTGGCTCCGACGTCGAGCTAGAATAGCGATAATAGAAGCCATCAGAATAATTCGACGAACCACAGTGAGTCTGATTGATACCGCCCCAGCTCGGTCTATAACTCGTGGAAAGATTCTTAGCACAGCTACCACTGCCAGTTTTATTAAAACCGTCGTCCCAGGCGGCGGTAAATGAAGCATTACCCAAACTGACACCCTCTTCATCGACTGGGGGATCATAGAGAATCTCTGGGTCATAATAAATTTTATTAAATGCCGCGGACTTGGCTCTTTTAGTTGAGCGGTAATCGCCAACGCTGGTTGGCATAAATGACCAAGCCATACTGCCGGAGTCATCCATGGTTAAGATAATATTCGGGTCGACTCCGGCTAGTGTAAATAGCGGTGTGTCACTCAGGTCAAACTGCTCTGCCACAGCCTGCCAGTTGACACTTAAGCTGGTTATCAGCAGAAGGCTCTTTATTAGCAGAAGGCTCTTTATTAGCTGAGGGCTCTTTATCCGCAGAGGGCTCTTTATCCGCAGAGGGCTCAAGAGAAAAAATCGCGCGCTTCTAGATTCTTTTTTCATCAGTTTTATGTCTCAATTATTGTGTTTTTCTAATGTCGTTTGCAGAACCGACCGAGCACCCTGTGAGCGCCCATTACCCAGTGCTGAAACGCGATAATAGAAAACGCCGGTGCGTGTCGCCAAGGTGTCGGGGTCATTGTCCGAAGGTTCAAAACCTGACTCTTCGATAACATATCGCGGCATCCCATAGAGATCGTCAAATAGACTGGTGCCGCTACCCGAGCTACTGCCATAAACAAGCCCGCTATTCGACCAGTCAAAGCTCGATGAGCCGATCGCATCAGAGATAGAACCGGTCTGCCAGACGCCGCTGGTACCATCGGCACTGGACTCAATTAAATCCGGCTGAAATAAAAACCACTGAGCAGCGTCAATCAAGGCTGATTCAGCGGCTTGAAAGGCCCGTGACTGCTCCCACTCATTGGACGCCATGCGCTCTTCCATAGCAGTGCCACGCATTGACGAGATGCCCAGCATGGAGAGGACCAACATATAAATCATCACCGAGATAAGTACCGCACCCCTTTGTGAAATCTGTTGTTTAGGAAGCTGTATTGAAAGCTGTTTTTTACTCATTTAATTAATCCTGTTGCGCAGAGCGGCATAGCTCCAGAAGGCTTTACGGATACGCATATCATCTCCAGCATTGGCTTCAGCACCGTTAAAACTAAATGATCTTGGAGCACTGGCAATGCCATTCGCCGATTGCAGCAACAGACCAACACGCACTCCGATTACCGCTTCCCAATCGATTACCGCGCTGGCATCGACATAGACATCGGGCTCTTGGTCTCCGTCGGTGTCTTCGGCCAGTAATAGCTGCATATCGTCAATACCAGATGTCAGCAGCATGGCGCTATTAGTGTTTAGTGAATATTGATAGAGGCCCGGCTCGCCAGCGGTATCCACAGCGACAAAATAAGTGTGGGCATCGAAGGACAAAATTTGCGCATCAGTCTGATAGGCTTTGGAAAGGCGATTGGTTGTATTGGTGCTATTGGCGTGAGCAATGGTTATGGTCCCACCATTAGAAACTGATGTGGCGCGAAATAAATCAGCACTGGAACAATCGGAAATCAAGATAAAATCGTTGGCCACCAGCCCATCGGGATTAGAGGTAATTTGAATATTGGCATTGTCCGTTCCCATATTGCCGGTTAATGAAATACCACCGCCGCGTATGGACTGCAGGGTAATCACATCAGTACCGGCAACCCTTGTCAGGCTGGTGGGATTAGTCCAGCCAGTGCCGCCTTCAAAGACGGTCAAGCCATCGCTTAAACTGGCAAAGGTCGGCGGTGAATTGGCAATGATATTCGGTGTAATGTCTTCCATACTGCGACAGCCAGCATAGCCAGACATGCGGATATCATAGAGCAGCGCATCGGTGGCATGGCGACCATTTTCCTGCACTCGGGCCATCTGTTCATTAACCGTAAACATCTGCTTGCTGCCACTGAAGACGTAAATCATCGCCGCCAGCAAAATAAACTGAATGACCATGGCGACCAATAATTCGACCATACTCAAACCACTCTGACGAGCAGCCGAATGTTTTAACTGGGCCCTTTTTAACTGGGCCTTTTGCAACTTGCCTTTTTTTAACTGTCCCTTCAGAGACATCGGTAAAGATCCCATTATTGCAACCTCACAGTAAGGCTAAACTGCTGGGCATTACCGCCAGACAACCCGCGACTGTCATCCCACTGCACCACCAAAGTACAGATCTGCGTGGCCGAAACACAGGCGATAGAGCCACCACCGGAGGGCAGTATGGTCGCTAGGTCAGTGCGCCACTGAGTCAGGTCTGCCACTTCAAGTCCACCACTTATAGGAGGTGACGCAGTGAGCGCCAAATTATAATCGCCGCTTAGGGCCCCGTTTGAGTTAGCGCGCAATTGGTCAATCATCGCGTTAGAAACTACTGCCGCCTGACTGCGCAAATAGGCGCTATGGGTATTGGAGACTGCGCTAAGCTGCATTTTCATCACCCCAAACAACCCGATTACCGAAACCAAAATAGCAATCAGCACCTCAATCATGCTGAGCCCAGACTGGCGATAACGCCCCCTACTTAAACTCTTCATTAGCTGCAATCTCCATGGCTGACCGATGCTCGGCCACTGGGCTGAAGGGAGATGATTCTCGAGTCGATCGCATCGCAATCCCCCGGTTCTAAAGTGAAGACAAAGGAGGCATTACTGGGAGAAAGCCCACCGCGAGAGGTGAATGCCATGTAGGTATCAGTGGGAGAATTAGTTGCAGCTATAGCCAGAGAGCCATCGCCATTCAGCGCTTCCCACTGCATTAAAATATCTGCGGGGTCGTCAAAGTCTGAATCATTATTGGTGTCGGCGACCAGATTCCAACCACCGCTCCAGTCACTGCCAGCCACAGACACCAAGCGCACTTCAGTGCCGCGCTTAATAGCTTCGCTGCGCGCCATATTGACGCTATAGAGCATATCGTTAGCTTGAGAGGTGACCCGATTATTATCGATAAATGTGACATAGGAGGGCACGCCAACGGCGAGAAGAATCGCGGCTATAGACACCGTGACCAGTAGTTCTAATAGTGTAAAACCTTTATTCCTGACGGCACTGAGCTGTGCATTCATTGATCTATATCCTACATCCGTTGTAAGAGTAGCCGCGTTTCTCGGTCGCGAGCTGTATGTCACATATTGAGTCTCATCCCGAGACAAAAGTTGCCGCGATAATAACAACTGTTAGGGAGTATAGACGTGATGCTGTTCACAACCATCTCGGATTCAGTCGGTTTTTCAAAAAAAATGGCCGGGTGGCAGTCCGGTGAGTCGAGGGTACTGCGTTTCTAACGCGGTGACGCTAGGTCTACTCAGTGTGAATAAGAATATACCCGCAATTCACTCGGGAGTTGGTCTACTTTTAACAAAAGTAAACGACACCAACTAAGGATGACGAATTTAGGATTCAAGAATCACTTCGAGATAATGGCTAAGTACAATCAACGACTGAATTCACAGCTGTTCTCGATGGCCATGGAGTTGGGCCATTTTGACCTAAGAAGAAATATGGGCGCATTTTTTGATTCTGTCATAGAGACACTCAACCACATATTTATCGGAGATATTCTGTGGCTGTCGAGATTTAAGAGTCACTCAGACAAATACATATCTTTATTATCGCTAGAGCACTACCCAGCACCAAACGCATTAAATGACATACTTTTCAGTGACATCAGAGAGCTTTACAAATCCAGAATAGAGCTGGATAAAACGATTATAAAGTGGATTTCGGAAACGGATGAAAGTGACTTTTAAGAAGACTTTTTATATGGAAACACTTAGGGTTTAGAGTAGCAGAAGAGTATCAGAAGA
>Ga0115005_10004966_pt1 | contig 10519 bp, 5 predicted proteins | sample ArcOceMetagenome_FD_87163 | JGI IMG/M metagenome (GOLD analysis project Ga0115005, IMG submission 87163) | Marine eukaryotic phytoplankton communities from Arctic Ocean - Arctic Ocean - Greenland ARC118M Metagenome | ecosystem: Environmental > Aquatic > Marine > Oceanic | place: Arctic Ocean...
ATCTAAGCTTCGCTTCCTGGCTGAGGGCTGGATGAAATAGTTAGAAAAGAGAAGGGGAGGGGGTGTTAGTTTTTAAGGGTACAGTGCGCTTCTGGAAGCAATAAAAAATTGTACAATGCTACCGTAGCGTACCGGCTACCGCACCGGCGGTACATACAAGAAGTATGTGGTACCTACCGTACAATACCGATGCCCCCCTTACGAATGAACCAGATTTGAAGATACAAATTTCCCCATAAGAGGTACCAACAGAGAGGTATTACTGTAACAGCGGTACCTGCCAGCCATTATCGTTACTGATCGTGATGGAATCAGGAGTTCCTCTCATGGTATCATAATGATAGAGATGTTTGTTATTTTTAAAATATCACGCTCCTGTACTACGTGTACGCGTACTGTAGTACTAGTATAGAAGAAGTTCAAAGTGCATTTAGCTGATGTGGATTAGAAGATACAACTGTAAGATATGTAGAATTTCTTTGTTTTATGGCTCTTCACCCCGGCCGGCATGAATTTGAAGAACAAAGAATGTAATGCTGTTCTTACAACGGAAAACAACGTTAGCTCTATTTTACCATAATAACGCAAAGATTAATAGTTACCATATAATAATATTCACAGACTGACTCAATCTTCCGAAGCAGCCACATCGTTGAGATTGTTTCAAACGTGGGAAGTGCGCTTACATAACACTAAGTAATGAAATTAGTTTTGGTTGAAATGTGAAAGGTGCGCTTTCAACTTCATGCCACTATTATTTGAAAATAATGCGTTGAATCTTTAATCGTAGCAACGTCTAGATAGTTTCAAGAGCGGGGCAAAGCTCTTTCGAAACGTTGAACTGGAACAAATTATTAGTATGGCAATTCTCAGAATGAAATGAGATGAGATGAGAACCTTATTGCGTATTGCTAGCGTTTTATAGCTTTCGGTGTTATAAATAATTTAAAAAAATGTCCCATAAAATGAGGCCTTGTCGGTTGAATCTTGGTTGAATTTATCCAAACAGAACCGGACAGTCTAGTCAAAGGACATGACATAGAGTAAGGACAACAACACAGGTGTCCGCAACATATTGTACAACTTTCTATCAAGATGGGCAGTGACATGAGTTTGAGCAAAGCAAACAAATCGGTTTGTGGATGTATTCCTTATCATCTCATTACGGATGAAAATTCAATTTTGAAGGCTGACTCTGATGCTGGCGGCAAGGAACCACGACGAAGAATGTTGTCAGTCTCTCTGTTCACTGCTTCCGTTTCTTCGAATACTGTGGACAGTATCCCTCAAGATAGCGAGAGGAAGATTGAAGAACTGCGTATAAACCAAAGATATAATCAGAGCGTAGGATACCATTTTCAAAACGAAGCATTTTGTGAAACGAGAAATGATGCTGCGGAATGTTGCTATTATTCTACGTGTGACAAGGAGACGCGAGAGTGACAAAATGTTGGGATGCTATATTTTAAAGAGGGATCCATTGCTGCACGTGATGTAAACGAGAAGGATGAGGACGAACACAAATGAAAGTTGAATCCAACGAATCTAGCTCACATTGTCTAATATATCTCCATATTTGAGCCGGAAGAGCAACCATATTAACATTCAGTTACATAAAGTAATAAGTTGCCATTTTTAATTTACAATGCATTGAGAACATGGAATATTCTACGAGCTACAACAGTACTGTACGTGTACGTGCACTGCAGTGAATCAAAAAATCGCAAATAAACAAACTTCAAAGACACACCCCCTTCGGTTTGAAAACTCCGTGATAATGTGGTATCTGGTATCTAAATGAAAAAAGAAAGGGATCTTGTGAAACTTTTATACAGTACTACAGTACCGTAACGTTATTCTTGTGACTTGGTCGGCCCAAGAAAATTAAATAAAATCATCATCCCGTGGGACTTTGAACTGGACTCACTCGCTCTGCGTCTTTGTTTTCTTTGGGTTAAGTCACAGGGTTTCATGTCCTCAAATCCATTGCAGTTGAAAAGCCCATGAAAATTCAAAATTGATTGCAGAAAAGAAGCACGACAAGATCTTGGAGACCGACAATTTGCAGTCCCAGGAATGAATTTATTCAACGCTCACGAAACACACCTCCCCCAACGTAGAGATACAAATTTCAGGTCTTCATTTTTTATTTCTTCCGTTAAACGGATGTCCACGGCTATTTATTATAATATTTTTACTTATAGCAATGACTATCGGGATATAAAATGTTTTATCCGGCGACGCCGGCAACGATCTCCTGTTCTCAACTGCCAAATTGCCAAATTGCACAATTGTCAAAAGAACACAATATAAAATTTAGTACCAGAGTGATCATCAAGGCAACATGGGAAACGCAACATCTCTCGAAATCACCAGCAGAAGCGTTTGCTGCATTTCTCTTGAAGACACACAGCTGTCTGACGAGAACACAATTAAAATCACATCCAATCCAAGAGGTTCGGCAGCGAATCTCTTCACTCGTGAAGAAAAAGCCGCATTGCAATCATCATTCAAGGCCACACCAGAAAGTATCAAGATAGAGAATGAGAACTCTTTCTCTTCCATCTCGTCTAAATCTAGCAGCAAAAGTATCCAACAAGAAGATAAGCTCCAGAAAATGAAGAAGAACAGGTTCACAAATTCTAACAGAAATCGCATTGAGATAGACGAAATGAGAAATGATAACACAGAATGCTACAAGGTTATGAGTGAAGAGGAAAGAGTCGGTATAAGTAGCTACGAAGAAGTTTTGACCGAGGACGTAGATTTTTACTACTACTCGGCGGGATCTGGCAGAACAAGGAGGCGTTCACGAGATTTTCACAACTCCAACTTTCGGAATTTAGCTGACGAAAGACGGGAATGAATGTTGTGATACCTCAAATATCGGCTTCATGACTACTTCATGTACTCGTATGATTCTTGACAGTAAAGAATCTCATATATTTATTTTACATACCGGTCCAATTGATGTCGTTTCCACTTGCTATCTCGCGAGCCGTAATCGCAAGTAGGTTCAATTTTTCATCTACACGTAGCTTTTGCTTAATTTGAAATTGTCAAACAAATATTTAAAGCAGATTATCATTTATGAAACTATTTCTATTTGTTTTGCTTGGTAGCAATCCGCCTTCGTTTGTCCCCCTCCGAGATGATTATGCGAAAATCCAAAATTACTTTTGCGCGTATCCTAGATACTTTAACTCACACTAGCTTTGTGCAGCCCACGCGATTGTATGTTTGATTTGAATGTTCGTAATATATCTTGTAATATTGATGAGTTTGAAGCTTCCTCCGTCCTGGAATGGGACGAGGTTTGCATTCATTTTTAAAATAAGTTTTGTATTAATACGTTCAACGCTAAAAACTGGAAAGATTTGTTTAATAAATAAAAAGTCATCTCAGAAAAATGATTTTGAACAGCCCATTACATGAATCTCATCACGCTTTGACGATAAACAGTATCTGGCGCTGAATGTAAGACATCTACATCCCTGTACCTCAAAATCTCTCGCCCTGGCAAAAATTCTGGTCTGATGATGAATTCTTCATCAGCGGTGCCCTGAAACAGTACTGGTTCGTTATCATTATGACCATCGGGAGCCAAGTGTTCATGTTTCAACTTAATAGCGTGGCTGAATACGCCACAACCACAGTATTGATTTTCAATCGGAAATCCAAGCATGACTGTATACCGGGAACTCTCTAATTCGCTTTGTCCTTCATAGCTACCTCCAGTGTCTTGATGCCATGAATGAGAAACGATTCTATCCTTGACACCGATAATATCAATCCAATGCGCAGAAGGTTTTTGTCCACACAGATTACCAAGAGCCATCATAAAATCATCACCAGTAGGGGCATCTGGACCCAGAGTTTCTTTCAATACTTTGGTAAGCCTAGCCATTCGTAGTGGCAAAGATTCTTTCAATTCTTCAGGCACAGACTTGGGGATGCAATTCCAAGTTCCCTGAAGAGACGAATCATCATCTAACATCATTGCTGCAACTTTTGGAGAAAGATCAGCATATGCAGGAGTTGTGAAAAATATGTCTTTTCTCGTGGCTACTCGAATAGCTTGTCTAAATTCACCATTTATGAAAAATTGCTTGCTGAAATCAAGCCCGGGGAATAAATCATCAAGTGACAATTGCTCAAAATGTGCATGGTTAATTTCTGGGCCTTTGCATTGTTCGCTGTCAACATCACTATCGCAGCTAGCATCATCCTCACTGACAATAACATCCGCATTAGGAGATATGTGTACCACTGAGGATGAAGACCGCCTTCTGATAAATGATGGATCACTTTGATAAGACGGGACATACATATCCAATGCATTTGCATTTTCGTTGGGCTTTTGCTCACTAGTTATTTTCTTTGGGTCGAATACCTGCTGCTGCTGTCTACTTGCAGGTCGACGAGGTTGTCTTTGACTTCTTGTGGACTCTGATTTTGGGCCGGAACTTTGACTTTCATCCTCACCACGGCTTCTGCTGCTAGATGACCTCCTCCTCTCTCCCGAAGTTGTGGTTGTTCTTCGGCGTTGCGGAGTCCCACTACTATTAGGAGCAGAAAACGCATCAATACACCTCAAGAACAAAAGTAGAAAAAAGGTCGGGCGAGAAAGGATGCATTTCTTCATGGATTCATTCACTGTTTTTTCGTAATTGCTCTAATGTTCTTTTCTAAATGTGAATTAGTAGTGGAATTTAGATGTAAGCAAGCAGAGCATTTTATAGCATTATTCCAACATTTTAATTGATACATATCTGAGGACCATGCAAAGTGCAGTACTGCATGGACATCACGAAGGCACCTTGAACCTACCAGTAACTCCGCCACGAAATAGAACTACGAGGAATACGATGATGGAGGGAGGGCACATAATACTCGACTGACGACTCACTCACTCTCGTTAGAAAGTGCAGGTGAACATACCCGCCGGTGCGATGCGGTACACATACCCGCGCGCGCCGGGGTGGGTACGATCTTTTTCTGCGCCTACAAGCGAAGCCGAGCCCTTGCGAAGCGAAGGATGGAAATTTCCACGAAACAGAATCCATTTTAATAATTTAGCCAGAACGGGCGATAATCAAATATTCAGGCCTGTATACAATCATTTGTCACAACTTTTGGAACAGGGTACAAGTTTTTGGCACATATCGACTGTTCCTTTCCCTCAATAAGTACCATCAAAAGGGGTAAATCTGTACATAAAAAACAGTCTTTATTGATGGTTACTACTTGATTACTTTGCAGCCTTCAAGAGTAAACAGAAGTCATTGTTTCATTTGACAAGACTACATACTAATCAACTCACTATTTGGATATGCGTATCAACATGAGCCACAGCCGTGATGGCTGTAAGTTATCAGAGATAGGTGTCATAACATCATCAAGAACAAGAACTTTTGAGATGGACGCATCAATGGAGCACAAAGGTGAACCACGTCCCCAACTCCATGGTAGCACCTCACTTGAACCCTCGATCGTCAAGCCATTGGTGGATGCTCTTGTTTTAGAGAAAGAGCACGTTCCTAGGAAGAGTGCAAGTAACTGCGATCGTAGTAACGTTGAGACACCAACTAGTGATCCATCTTGTGCAGACAGCAATAAGAACGTCAACATTTTCAGAGAACGTAATAACAATAGCGATGATATCTCCTGGTTGCGACGATCTCTTTGTAACTTGCCAACCGTAGCTGCCCTAGAAGAATCGAAAGATTATAAAATCGCTGAGTTGGATGCTAGAAGTGACACAGACACGTGTGGCGAATGGGATGTTGAGAGACGGAGCCCATCACCAGAAAAGTCTTACAACTTTCATGTTGAAGTTGATTTAAACAATTCCACGCAGATTGAAGTGCTAACGACATCGTATTGCGACGATGGAAACTGGAGCCAAACTTATTTCTCCGAACGAGAATTCTTTCCCGATGAAAATGGACAGACGTTAAGCCCTTCACAGAACAAAGAAGAAGACAATGTCATCAATAAGCTTATAGAAAAGAATCGGTTCATGTGTAGTGGTCTGGAAAGTTGGTATAGCACGGATGAATCTGAACAGGAAGTAATCGTCAGTGTCGAACCCGAAATGCCACGCAATAGAGCATGTCACCCTGAAGGACGAAAGAAGAGAATCGAACACTTGAAAATCAATCTGACACCCTTTGAACTTGATGAAGCTGCCATTGTAAAAGGCTCCGTAAATAGCAAGAAATACGATCCACTAAAATTTGATAAGAGACATCAGTCCTTCTCTGCATTCAAAACCCCTTCGCCAACTAGTGTGGCGGCATCAAGGTCGCCGACTAGTCGTTTTGAGTGCTACGAGCTTCCCGCATGCGGACACTCCAATAAAAACAACTCAGCTTTGGTTGATTGGGATGAAATCGAAGAAGAAGATTTATATTACGATAGTGACCCAAATGAGCTTCTACTTTCCAGGGCAATGATGGCCCAGGCAAAGAAAGAGCGCAAACAAAAACAAAACGATAGAAACGAAAAAGAAATATAAACAGTAAGTTCTCTCTGCCTCTGATGTCAATTTAATAACGTTTTTACCTATCTAATACCGTCAACTTCCACCTTCCATGCAGGTATCTCAGCTAATGGGCTCAAAAATGCTGTTAGTCTGGCATCGCCCTTTTGAATCGTCACCGGTAGCAGTCAATTCATGGATCGAACACGGTTCATACATCTCAGCAGGATTAATTCAGCCCAAGCTAATGTGGCAAGAAAGTTGCGGAAAGGAACGGAAAGATAGCGAAAGATTCATTTTGAACACAATGTCATTCCATTCCATTGATTTGTTGGACATTTCAAAAGTCATTCCTCTCAACCGTGTGGATAGAGATTTGTATCCTTTTGCAAAACCATCGAACTCCTTTTTGATTCAGGCATATGATAAAGTGATGGTGTTCGAGGCAGAAAATACGGCAGAGAGAGACAAATTTATAGAAGGACTAAAGATATTAGTTGCGCGACTCGGTTCAAAGATCATAGTTGGAGATAAGGATGTTTTGGAAGAGTTTTTTACACCAGCCAGCTCTGCGGTCCCAGGAAGAGCTCCTGATATCTTGACAGCAGATGGAAACGTCCAAGTAAGCTCGTGACAGCTTCTAATTATTTAAAAATTGACCTCGATGTCATGTACGTGTAGAGTTCTTCGTCCACACCGTCACGTCCGTAGAACGTGCTCGTAATAATCAAAAAATGTTGTTGGAAGAGTTTTTTGAACGAAAACGCGAAAACCGTTATTTTTATCGTAGCAAAATCTGTGCCAAAACTTTCTGAACTAAACTTACAACAGAACTGATAACTGAGAACTGGCCTCGTGATTATTCGTGATGGATGGTACATACTGTACCGAATTGCAGGTGAGCAGGAGCAAAGCATTATTTGTATCATATTCACGGTCGCAGACGTAAGGATCAAGAACTCTAAACATTGAAGATGCCTTTCAAGATTTCAGAAATGGTGCACGTTAACGATTCAGTGTCTTCATTTGATTCAGACGAAACTACGATGGAGGAGACATCAATGATTCTATTGGGACCGAGGAAAGAAGATGCACCTTCGTTAACAGTACATCAACAATATGGTTCAGATAAAGATGATAATGCTGATACAAATGAAGGCTCATTTGTCGATCCAGATGAAACAATGATGACACTTTCACCTCGAGACTTTCCGAGGTCACAGCAGCAACAAAACAAACCGCAGAGAGAACAGCAGTTACACCAGTCAATCTCGTCATATTCAAGCGATAAGGAGAATGGATTATCGCAGGAGGGCATGAGTGTATATGGCAGATTGACAACTTCTCTGCCACGAACTCAGGCAGATTTCAATCACACCAGTCAAAATTTCAAACAGATGAAATATCATCAAACAATTTCATCCCCAGTCGAAAATGACGACAGTATGACAATGGATAGGTCTTCCAAGATGAGTTCCAATGAAAGAGTCTTTAAGGAATCTTATCAATCAGTTGTGACTTCTATCATCGCAGAGAATAAAGAATGTATTCGTTTGCCAAATCAAGATCATTCTGCGAGTATTGATGATAGAATCTCCAATCTATATCGTTTCATGGAAACGGGAGGGATGTATGATGTAATGACAAAATTGGGTGTTCCGAGTAGCAAAGGCAAAGGCTCACAAGTAGTTGACGAATCAACGAGAATGCGTTACAGTGAACGCGAGGGATCTACGAACGCTGTTCGCGATCTTGCATCACAATCGCAAAATACAAGTCTACAGGAGTCTGAAGATAATAGAAAGCGTGGGTTTGTTGGTAGTCAAGATGATCACCGGCATGAAATAAACCCTGGCAATTTGGAAGATGAAGATTTTGACTTTCCCATAGCGGATAGTGAACCCACTGTGGGCACGTCTGATCTATCACGAGATCATAGCTTCAACTTATCCAATGCTTACGACATAAATCGTAATCCCTCCGGATCCCATACTCGTACGGTACAGAGCCAACAAACGCAATGCATATCAAATACCGTCAACGAGTCTAAGAGAATGAACCACAGGGACTCGGTTTCTCCAATTGAATTGCCTCGACATTGTACCCAAAGGAACAATGAAGGATCTATTCGGATGCCAGCCTCATTCCAATCACCTTCCGCCGAACAAAGTAATCGATCTAGTCTCGCATCCAAAAAGCGCGTTGCTTCTACAAGCGGTAAAAAGGGTGCTGATATTCATAGAATGAGGCTTGAGGACGAGGCGTCTTTTCATCCAATTTACGAAGAATTTTCTCAACAAGTGAATGATATCATGCATTCACCAATAGCCAACCACATTTCCAAGGATAATAATGGAACTTTGGAACATTCTCCACATGTGGATGATCAACAAGATAGTTCATTCTTGGATAGTGCTTTGTTCTCACAGTCGCCTATCCCGCATAGGAATAGTATTTTGACGCCTGAGGATGAGTCAATGGAGTTGTTGTCAAAGACAAAAGAGTCTACCCATTTGCATTCGCAGAAGCAGGGACGTAGTATTTCTTCCCCCGGTAGAAAGGAAACCCTGAGAAGTCCAACTGAAACCATGGAGAGGAATTCTTCGCATCGAAATGAAACAGGGACGGGGTATCTTTCTCAAGATTCATTGCCACCGATGAGAACAAGAGAGTGTAGTAAAGAACGGACGCAAGATCCTTCGAGTTATAATCAGGGAGAGATGACGGAAAGAGAGCAGCATACCCAAAGCTTTTCTCCTGATGATGATGGCTGTTATCCCAATGAGAACTCCGAAGACCAGCTTGATGATCAATGTAATTCCATCGCTAGTGGGGGGTATTCAATTGAATCTGTAGATTCAGACATTTTGCGAGAGCAAGGAAGAGGGAAGAGAATGAATGATGAATCTATCGTTGACGACGAAGATGACGACGAGCGTAATATCAATATATCTCTAAAAGATACTTCCCGTTTGTATTACGACCCTCTTCAAGTTTACAAACCACCACGCTGGGCTAAAATTTACCATCGAAAGAAACAAAATGGCAAAAGATCAAATGGCAATAATAAATCGAACACAAATCAAATACAAAACCCTACGGATTCAATTGAAAACAAGCCGAAGCCCCTGCCTACAATGACATACATTCAAGATCCATTTCAAGAATTTGGCAGCAGAGATTCAGACAGGCTTGAGGTTGTTTCTGATTGGCTTACTGAGCAAGATGCGATTGAGGAACATTTGAGCGCAGATACTAGCAGCTCGTCTGCGGGAAAAGCCATTGTTCTGTCGACAACAAATAGACAAATATTGAGTCTTTCGCTTCAAGTGCTACTAAAGAATGGCGTGCACAAGATATCTCGGTATGATCGACATGTTGAGACCAACTCAAGAAACAGTCTGTCCAGCAAAAAGAAGGCGACGGCAACTCACGGAGGAACTCTCGTTGTAGCAAGGTCGAAAGATGAACTAGTTGAATGGGAATGCAGTTTCAGAGAAAATACAGGCTTTACAGTTCTAAATCATTCAGCATTGACATCCAAGGAGAGGAGAAGAGTTACTATGCCAAAAAAGGCCAGTGGATATGATGTTGTTCTATCCACATATGATGCATTGAAAACAAAAGAAATGTCCACAATAGTAGACGATATGGGCCGCGTCGCCGACCAAACCGATAGCGAAGGAGGATGGTTCACGAGCAGGATGGCTTGTAGCGAGGAAGACCAATACCAGAGCAGTACCCTTAGTCAGCTACACTCATTAAATTGGACGCGATTGATAATGGTTGATTCTCTTGGCCGCCAAAGTTATCTAACCAAACCGGGGACCGCACGTGCACAAGCTGTAGCCAAGCTGAAGGCTGGATCAAGGTAAGCATTCATTCTATATGATGTATTTGTCGTTTTTGCATCGCATGTGTAAACAATATCAAATACCATATCAAACTCAACTGTCGTCCAGATTAATCTTCTTTGAGAAGTCAAGCGGAAACACGTTCTTTTACGAGGACAAGGTGAAGGAAAGTCGGAGACAG
>Ga0115005_10004968_pt1 | contig 10515 bp, 6 predicted proteins | sample ArcOceMetagenome_FD_87163 | JGI IMG/M metagenome (GOLD analysis project Ga0115005, IMG submission 87163) | Marine eukaryotic phytoplankton communities from Arctic Ocean - Arctic Ocean - Greenland ARC118M Metagenome | ecosystem: Environmental > Aquatic > Marine > Oceanic | place: Arctic Ocean...
ACCCGGTATTTACGGTACATGTGTACCCGGGTATTTAACATTTCAACTATTCCAGAAGCCAGAAGTTCTTTTTTTATGTGTACGGGTATGTATGTACTACACGTGTACGGTACGTGAATAGTAAACCCAATTGTTTTAACGATAAAATAGACACTAGGCTACATTGTTATTGCGAAACATTTAGATTTTATTATTTATTTTACAGGAGGACTTTATTACCTGGGTATGCTATTTATTTATTATGAAGAAACATTTATCTTTCTCATCTTTTTTTTTCAAATAAATCTGCCCTCTGTTTTTTTTGCTGTTGAAAACTGTGTAACACCATCTCTTGTTGTTTTAATGTATGGTACAACGGTACAACGGTACAATGGTTACAATGGTACAATGGTACACTTGGGTGAATGAAAACGTTTTGGGTCGTATTCAGGACGGCACCGCGTCGTGCGATTTGTTTGGGTGAATATTAAAAATCAAAAATGTTTTTGATTCAATACTTCGACACCGTTCCAACCTTCGGGCGGTGGATTGCTCAACATGGCAGTGCATCGATCTTTCAACAAAGCTGCCGCTGCATCTTTGCCACCCGCATTGATATCACTCCATTGCTGGCCGGCATCGTCAAAAGATTTAATGGCTTCCGTAAATTCACGTGCATAATAATGTGCAAATCCTTCTTTTTGTAATTTGGCCAAATTTTTGATTTCCTCGGTCACGTCAATACGTCGTCCCAACACTTCAAAGACCGCCGTACCATCTTTTTTGCCTTTCACCGCGACTAAATCCAACGGTCGGGTTAAAAAGTGAGTGATGACTTTTTTTTTCTTTTCCGTGTTGATGGATATCATGATTTTTGTTTTGTATCTTTTATTCAATTCTTCCAAACGAGATGCTAAATTAACACCGTCTCCTAAAACACCATATTTCATACGATCAGGACTACCAATATTGCCAACAAAGACAGTAGCGGTATGAATGCCCGAACGAATATTAATGGGTGGGTACCCCAACGCCCTCCATTCGGGTTCTTTGTGGGTCAAATATTCATTCATTTGAATGGACGCTTCTACGGTTTGATACGCATGGTCCGGGACATCTTGTGGCGCGTTCCAAACAACAAGCAAAGCATCTCCAATGAACTCCAACAACGTACCCTTGTGCGCGACGATGATCGCACTCATTGCCGCAAAATAATCGGACAATAAAATCAACAATTCGTTGGGTTTCATGGCTTCGCAAATGGTCGTAAAACCAGCAATGTCGGAAAAGAAAATGGTGACTTCTTTGGGGGACACACCAAGTACAGCTTCTTCACCTTTGCTCATCATTTGACGTACTACTTCGTACGGCACATATTTAGCAAAACTGCCCAATCCATACTTCATTTTTAAAAAGGAGACTTGAATGGAACGAATCTCATTGACTTCAGAAGGCACGTGTTCAATGGGTGAACGCAACACCATGTTGGACACCAATGCCATGTCGTCGGACAGTAAACTTAATGGATCGGTGATTAATTTAGCAATGTGGGAACTGTCTTTGTTGAAGGCAACCATACCTGAGGAATTGAAATGAAAAGGTGAAGGTCGGGTTGGGGTGAAGATGAAACAACATACACGTGCAAAACGTTAGTGCAAGCAATGGCAACAGAAAAAAAACCGCACACATTTACCGCCGCCTTCACCATTGAAAAAAGGTCGAAAACTTACCAATGACTAAAATGACAATCACAAATGTCGTGGTGTAAATGGAATAACGTGCGTCTTCAGTGTATTGAGCTCTGATTGAAAACGCAGCAACGGTTGGTGTGTCTTTCATCGACAAGATTTCGTCGGGCCAAAACGATACGCCCACTTCGGTCGACGGTCGCAACGTAGCATTTACTTGTTGATCGTTCAAATACGTCACACCTGCTACTCTTAAAAAAAAGATGGCCGGGTATTGTTTGAAATAATTGTTTAATGTTAAATTAAATAAACGTTCTTGCCCCAATGTCGCAGTACTGCCGCACATTAATTTTTGTTGCATCGTTAAATTGGCCGACGACGGAAGTCCAATGTTGTGCAATTGCACCAATTGAGTAAATTTAGAATCGTTTGGACGGTCCGCTTCCAAGTAGGGCATCGTCAACAACATAACCAAGACACCAATAATCACTTTTTTAATTGTACGGGTTGATATTTGTTGAGCAATTGCACCAGCTTTTTCTTCTCCTTCAGCGGATGCACCACCAGACATTTTCAAACGCGCGTCTGCAATGATACGCTTTTCCTCTTCCGTACCCATTTCTTCCACGATGCTTTTACGACCTTTGCTTTGCATGTGTTTTTGCATCTTGGTCAATCGAGTTAATCTTACCTAAAAAAAGAAAAAGAAAAAGGAAGAGGAAGAGGAAAAAAGGAAAAAACATGGTTGGGACGGGTTGAAAAATAAAACAAAAGCAAGCAACACCGCAATAAGACGGCACCCTCTCAAAAATACAAGACACATAAATACTTACCAATCTGGTCAAACGAATCAAACGAACCAAACGACCCGCTTTGGTACCAGCCCGTGCTGCACGGCCGGCCCGGGCGGCTGCAAATCCAGACGGCAAGACACTGGAGGCAAAGAATGGAATATCACCAATTAAAGAAATGGCGGCCAATAAATCCAACCAAAAGGGGACACGGCACGCGTATTTTGGACGGGCGTACGACATGATGCCCAATTCAATTAAAAAGACCATCATGGTTAAAAAATTAAAAATGCCCATCACATCGTCGGTGGTTTTATCTCCATAAGCGTTGTTAAAATCAGCACCGTACAAAGCAAAGACCGTCAACAACATCATCAACACTTCCGTACAAGGGTGGTCCGTTTTCTTCAAGGTCGCTGATTTGCAGGGCGACAAATTTCCTTCCAAATCGACCATTTTGTCCATCTCTTTAAATGCTGCAATTTCTTTTTCTTGCAACGCCATTCGATCCTCTTTGGACATGACTTTGGGTTGTTTTGGTTTTGTGACGGTGGTGGGTCCATACCCAACCCCGGCTTTCCACCCTCCTTCCCCCTGGATGGAATCTTTTCGATTTGCGGCAAACAAATTGGTTTTCTTCTTGTCGTCGGGTCCCTTTTGTTCGGGGTCAGTTTTGGATTCTTCATTGGATTCATTCTTGGGTTTTGGATCGGTCGGAGGTGTCGGTGGGTTATTTGGTGGTGTGGGAACAATTTTGTTGGATGCGACGACGGGACCACCTTCGTTCACTTCCTTTTCAATCGCATCGACGTCCATGGTGGCGGGTGCTACGGACATGGTCGGAATTTAATCGGCGTGTATGCAAATAGCCGGTGAATACTAGTGAAACGCCGAGACCAGGAGAAACGAATCGGTGAGAAAACAGTCTGCTGTGGATGCTGAGCGATGAAAAAACAAAAATTATCCTGGTCGTGTTCGGGTATGACTCGACAACTTTCGAAAAACCGAGTGATATGGACACCAACAATCTGAAGATGAGAAACGCATGATATCCAGTAGAGTGGATATAAATTTATACAATACAACAAGTATTCAATACAACACAGCAGCAAATGGCATGAAATGTTCGAATTCTATTTCCTGACAAAATTGCCGAGAACATATAACAACCGCCCCCTAACCTGGCTTAGAGGCATCCACCCACACCAACAAAATGGCCTGGTTGCTCCTTCCCCTGCTCCTTCTTTGCACCACCTTCCACACCACCACCGCAGTCTCTTCATCCAAGTCCTTCCCCATTCATCGTGCTGTACAATTTAATTTAGACCATGAAAAACACGGATCACGTGTCTCCACGTTGGAGTTAAAAGCACTGGGCAATCCAGGCATCCAAGTCCCCAAACCTTCCACCAAAAAAGGTAAAAAACCAAGACGGTTGCAACCATTAAATCGTAAATGCATTGTGATTACCATGAAAGAGGCCACGCAAGACCTCGTTGAACACTTGGTCGATGCGCGACGGGTGGGTGGCTTGCTGATTGTCATTCCAAACCCCAAGGCCCTCGATTTAAACTTGGAACCCCAACTCTTGGCCAATTGGGCAACTTTAGAACAATGGATACTGAGTCGGGAATTAAAAGTACCCATCTTCTTTACCATTGCCTCGGACGATACCGCCAGCATTGTTGATTTCGTCCAGGCCAAAAAGTCCTCCTCCGGTTCCGACAATTATTTATTAAAAGCAAATTTAAAACCAAGTAAAAAAATAAAATCACCCAGTTTACAAAATATTCAAGGGTGGTTGGCAGGTGAATCCAAAGAAGTCGACAGTGAACATTTGCCCACCATTGCCATTGTGGGCCACTACGATTCGTTCGGTGTCATTCCCAGCCTTGCCAAAGATCGTGGCACGAGTGCTGTTGCGGTCTTGGAATTGGCTCGCATGTTTGCGAAAACATACAAAAAACAAAAAGGAAATTACAACATGTTGTTTGTGTTGACAGCGGGAAAACATATGAATTTTGCGGGTCTGCGGGATTGGTTGGAACAGTTGGATGTACAATTGATGGACTCCATTGATTTTGCAATCTGTTTGGATGATCTGTCCTTGAACGAAGACAACCAATTGTACCTGCACTATTCCAAAAACCCACAAGATTTAACATTGAAACGAATTGTGTCCGCCATTGAAACGGCGGCCACCAAAAAAAAAGGTGGCAGTGGTGACATTCAAATTGTCAAGCAACGAAAAAAAATTCAATTGACCAAACCTCATTTGGCCTGGCAACACGAACAATTTGCCATGAAACGTATTGTTGGTGTTACGTTGTCCAGTCGTTCCGAACCCTCTTTGTTTTCAAAGGCACATCATCATTATTCTTTTTCGTCGGCGGCATCAGCTTCCGCCAGTAATACCCGTTTGGCGGAGACCATTACTTTGATCGGCCATGCGTTGACCGACATCATTTACCCCGTTCGTACAGTAACCGAAGAAGTGGAAGTGGAAGTCGAAGATACGGAGGAGGAGGAGGAGAAGGAGGAGGAAGAAAACGACGACGACGACACCAAAAAGAGAAGGAAAAAGAAAAAGTTGAAAAGAATTCAAAAAAAAGTACAGGCCAAAAGAATGACCAACAAAGTGGACGTGACGCATGTTGCTACATGGACAGCGTACATGCAAGACCACGCGCGTGTTGCTCCTTTCATGTCAACTGCAAATGCAATGGATTTGGAAAAAGGAATGAAAATTTTTGTGCGCGATACATCGGTACAAAAATTTATATTGGAAGAAACCGACGTTCAAAATTTTGTGTTTTATGACAGCATTGAAGGTACCATGTCGGCGTACATTGTCAAAGGTATCGAATTTGATTTGAAAATGACCTTGTTCATAGGTGTGTATTTAGGTGCCATCTGGTTTTACATGTTGGTGTTGAAACACGGTTGGAAAAGGGCCAAATCCAAAGTAATGGGAGGGGGTGCCAGTGGCAAGAAATACCGGTGAAAAAGGTTGCTTCCTGAATTTAGACACGTGGTGCACGCGCACTGCGCACTGGCATTATAACAAACAGTTACAATCACGCTTGTAACGAGTGCCGTAGAGATTATAGATAGATAAAATAATTACTTTTAATCATTATTGCCTGCCGGCCTGCCGTGTTGGTTGTGGGCATGTGTTGTGTTGGACTTGGTTTTTCTGCTGTCTTTTAAAAGCTTATTTTTGCCCCCTTTTGGAATTGTTTTGGAACCTGAATATCTTTTTTGCCTCATGACCGAGTGGTCGTTTCGGGATGACGAGGGAGAAACACATGGGTTTTATGACACCGACACAATGAAATCTTGGCTCGAAGATGGATATGTGGCCTCCGACACGGAAGTGCAACGAAGAGCGGACACAGAAAGAGGTGTGGAAGACTTCGAGTGGTTGGGTATGGTTGACGAGCTAATAGATCAAGGGTACACGCAAGAATCGTCTTGGTATTACATGGTAGAACCAGACGGCGAAGAACATGGTCCGTTTGGTCTCTACATTTTGAGGGCTTGGATTACAGAAGAGATGTTGGACTACGAGACACTCTTGGCAAAATGTTGTGGTGCTGGTGCCTTGCACCAACACAAAGAACAACAATGGCAGGAGGCGGGCCATTTTGATGAATTTACTTTACTGTGTGAGATAGAGGGGGTGTTTGGTGGGGGGGAAGAGGAGGAAGAGGAGGAAGAGGAACAAGAGGAACAAGAGGAACAAGAGGGGGAAGAGAAACAAGAGGACCCAGAGAGAAGAGCCAGTTTCAAAAGAGCTACTATGGAAACGGGAAACATTGTGGGTGGTACTTCGCAATTGGATCGAAGCCAACTTCAGGGCGAGACGGCTGCGGACCGAAACAAAGAGTTCTTTGAAAAAATGAAAGAAGAAAAAGAAAGGAAAGAGCAAAAAGATTTAGAAATAAAGGAAGCAAAAGTGGCGAGCATGAGTGAAGAAGAAAGAGTATCATTTTTGGCCTCGGAACAAGCTCAATTAAAACACGACAAGGACAAAGCCAAGATGTTAAAAAAACAAATGAAAAAGTTTGGCAAGAAAAAGGGTGGTAAAAAGGGTCGAAGAACCACTAAACATATGTTGTAGAATGTAGCGGTAAGCGGTTAATGGTGTATGTTTATTAAGTTTTATGTATGTCATGTGATGAATGTGCACATGTGATTTGTGTTTTGTGTGCGCTTCAACTGCTCAACTGCAACGCCTCGGCCAGCGCAATACTAGCAGTACCGAGAAGGTGTCGCCCATCTATCAAATTCTATCGGTTTTCTTTGATATTGCTATACGAATCGTACCTACATGTATGTGTACATACACTCATGTCACCTTCTGACACCTCTGTGTGTACTAATGTACCTGTACCTTCGATCGTACCAACGTACTAGTAGTACCTGTACACCCCACCCCGTCAAATAGTAGTCAGTTCCAAATCTCCATTTGTCAACGGTGGGGGACGTTTGCCACCCACCCCACCGCCTCTGCGCACACCACCAAAACCCAAGAAATCTCCTCTATCTTCGTCCTCTTCCGAATCTTCCCATACATCATCGTCCTCCCACACAACAGCACTGTATTTAATTGTTTCTGTGGTGGGTGTGTGGTACTTTTTATACACACTGTACCACACAACACCGAACGAGACAATGCAAAATCCTGCTACATTGATGGTCGACAATTGGTCGCCGTAAACTGCCATACTGATGACAATCAAACACATGTCTTTCACTTTGGCACCAACATCTGTCGCTAACGCCGAAGTCAAAGAAACTAAACTGATTTCGACAATCAACAAAGCCAACGTTATCACCCCACCAAACAGTCCAATCATCAACAGGAGGGGAACTGCTGTGGGACCAAACGTACCGTCGGTCAATCGGCCCACCGTTGCAGATTCAATGAACAAGGAACAGATAAATGTAACCACCACACCGGAAGGTGCTGTAAACAAAATTAACGTGGGTACCGATGCTTTTTGTTTTTGTGACACGTATTGAGTCAGTGTCCAACGCAAAGCACCACACAATGAACTCCCTGAGGCCATCAATACACCCATCAATACAAAGTTTGGTTCTTTCCACAATGCCATAAAGGAACCAGCTGCCACGACCGTGACAATTGCCACCAACATCCTTGTGCATTTTTCCAAGCCTAAACAAACAGAGATGGACAAAGTAAATACAATCCCCATGGTTTTCGTCACAACAACCAAAGTCACTGCCGCGTAGGAGACCGCCAAGTTGACCAAAGCAATGTCCAACCCCGTCAATATACCAATGGGCACGTAAAATTTTAAAATATCGTTCCAATTGGGCCAAGTCAATGCTTTTTTTTGAATGCATTTAGTAAAGATCAACATGCAAAAGAATTTCACGGTCATGTGCATTGAAGTGACCAAGAAAGGCAAATTGAATTCACCATTGTTTAAATAGGTAAAGACAAATTTATTGAACATGGTAAAAGAGACGGAGATTGCAAACCATGTTTCAAAATGGGCCAACGCATGGAGCAAGGGATTGACAGAGGAAGGACAACATCTGGTCTTGCGTACACCAAGGGCAAGCAGAGCCAACGCGAACATGGTCGTGGCGTAGATGGAAATGTATTCGGCCATGAGAACGGTGGAGAACTCGGTGGGGTCGGTCGAGGACGAGGGAGTTGGTGCTGCTGTGGAATAATTCATCGTTCTTCTGTGGTGGTGGTGTGTTACCCGATGCAGTTGGATAACATTAACAATTTAACACCATTTCCAGTATGACATGGTTGGTAGAAAAATGTGGCCTGGAAGAAAAAATACTTCTGAGCCCCGTTTACCCCGTGTATTTTTTCTAGGCACGTCCCATCACTCCACGTCCCATCACTCCACTCTCGAAACAGTCGCTTATCCTCTGTTGCTTCCCTTCCCAAAGCAATCACAGAGATATATGCGTCCCTCGAGCTTTTCAAACATACATACCCAGGACATACGTGAGAGAGCCCAGTAGCAATTTACAGGGTAACAACACCTAAACCAACACAAGAATGAGTTACGAGTACGATGAAATGGACGACGACGATCTACATCCCGACGACGATGGCCACGGTAGCGACGACTCGTGTGAAAAACAAGAGATCAATCCACAAGGATCGCCACAACGGGCGGTAGACTTGCACGTCTCAAGCGATGACATTTCCCTTCAAAAGAACAAACTGTTTCAAGAAAACATGGACAAAGTCAACGACGAGACGTTGCTGGAACAAGAAGAGGCCTTTGGGAATCTAGCACAATTGTCCAAAGATTTTGTTGCTTCTGCGTTGACGTTTGGGCAAATCATCATAGCGGAACGCTTTCTGGCCGACCACCAAAAGACCATCAAGCCAGAACCATCGTTGGGCGGTATGGCGGGCGGTGAAAAGTACATTGTGAAGCATGCGGGCATTCTGTTTAAATTTCCGACCGACAAACACAACATCTACGGTGGCGAAGAAGTGACGGCAATGAAAGCAGCAAGTCGCGAATTGACCGCTCTTGTGGCATGCTGGCGTTTGACGCACCGTATACCTGAAATGGCGTTGCCTTTGATGACCAATATCGATTATCGTGGGTACCGTATCATTGCAACGACTCTGCTGCCCATTTCTGCCGATACTTTAAAATACGGCAGCGAAGATGCTGGTAAAACGGTCTTCAAAGGGAGTGACAACGGGGTAGATGCAGTGGCTCAGTCGTTGTCCACAATGTTGAATTTAAAAGCACACGTTTGTGGTCGATTCATTGACAGTACCAAAACATTGGGGTTGCCCTGTGATGTTGAACTGCATCGAGGCCACGACGGTAAAATATACATCATTGATTTAGCGCGACTGATGCCGTGTGAACCTCCCAAAAAAGAAAAAAACATGAAACCGGGGAAAGGAAGACATTTGGTCGAACTTTTCCGACCTGAATTAGTCGCCGATTACCCCCATGCCTCCTTCAGCTCCGATTCGTTTTCGTTGTTTGAAGTACACGACCCAGACCAACAACAACACCGGGATGACTTGGAACAATTGTGGTTGCACTTGACCAATACCGTCATACCTTCTTTTGCGGAAGATTTAGACAATTTAGTGGAAGACGTGACGGAATTTGGTGCGTTTGATTTGGAATTCAGTCGAAGGTTGCACAAAGGAAGCGTCTTGAACATGCCAGGCAGTCGTTTCGACCGATCTGATTCCGTAGGCAGTGGTAGCAGCAGTGAGACAACCTCCTCGCTTCGAGCACCCAGTGGTGCTGCCATGATGGCTATGGACGGTGGCGGCGGTGGCGGCGGCGGTGGCGGCGGCGGTGGTGAGCAGAAAGAAATCGAGAAAAGTACAAGGAAAGGGAGGGCAACGACGATGATGACACCGCCACAATCCGCACACACTACACACTCTCCCGCCCCTTCTTCTCCCTCCTCCCCCTCCTCTACGACTTCCACATTACCACGGTTGCGTGCACCTACACCTTTGCAACGCGACAGCAGTCTCGCCGGTCTCCTTGACAACCAACCGTTGAGAAAATTTCATATTGCGGCATTGTCTTTGATTGCGTCCAGACATTTGCGCAACGATTATCGTCATCAAAGGCGAGCGGATTCCGGGAGTGGCAGCACTGGTTTGAGTGGTAGCAGTAGCAATGGCGGTGGTGGTATTTCTTCCTCCCCTTCCTCCAAGGAAAGTAAAAAAATGAGTTCAGCACAATCTGTGGAGTCGGAAATGTTGAAGGGGGCCATGTTAACTCAATCTTTGCACGAGCGTGGGATATGTGTGCGTCACTTGGGTCTTGTTCGCGCGTGTTCTTCCCACCGAAGAGTTCGCGCGTGTTTGTTGAGCGAAGCGTTGGCACGGGTAATCAAATGGGTGCTTCGAGCGGAATTAAGGTCCACGTTGGCCAATGCCCAAGTTGCAAGCAGCCACAGATTTCGTGAATGTATTTGTGACTGCTTGAATCGTATCTTCGTCGCCAATGGGTACGATTCTACCGTGGATGCCTTTTGGTGTGGCAGTGGTGGCAGTGGTGGCA
>Ga0115005_10004970_pt1 | contig 10514 bp, 8 predicted proteins | sample ArcOceMetagenome_FD_87163 | JGI IMG/M metagenome (GOLD analysis project Ga0115005, IMG submission 87163) | Marine eukaryotic phytoplankton communities from Arctic Ocean - Arctic Ocean - Greenland ARC118M Metagenome | ecosystem: Environmental > Aquatic > Marine > Oceanic | place: Arctic Ocean...
ACACCACTTAAAACCCGCATCGCTCAAGCGCTGAATCTGTTCATCTGATAGTTTGTTTCTTGGCTTCTGATTGTTTTGGACTTTCTTGTACGACCCTCTCACTATATTGCACCATTGCCCAAGAGAAGCATCCTCGCCATATTGAGAAATATTACAATGACCATACTTGGCTTTTGTTAGACATGAGATCATTGAAGTTTTTGTCAAAAACTGACACTCCCTTTCGTAGAGACCACTTGAAACCCGCATCGCTCAAGCGCTGAATCTGTTCATCTGATAGTTTTGTGATTGGCTTCTGATTGTTTTGCATCTTCTTGTATGATCCTCTCACTATATTGCACCATTGCCCAAGAGAAGCATCCTCACCACGATGAGAAACATCACAATGACCATGCTTGGATTTGAAAGACACGAGATCATTGAAGTTTTTGTCAAAACCTGACACTCCCTTTCGTAGAGACCACTTGAAACCCTCATCGCTCAAGCGCTGAATCTGTTCATCTGATAGTTTTGTAATGTGTTTCTGATTGTTTTGCATCTTCTTGTACGACCCTCTCACTATATTGCACCATTTCCCAAGAGAAGCATCATCACCAGTATAAGAAACATCGCAATGACCATACTTTGTTTTGAAAGACATGAGATCATTGAAGCGATCATCAAATGACTGTTTTGGTGCTCTTCTTTTTCTCTTGTTTCCTGATTTTTCTTGGATTGCATCTAAATGTACTTATGATGTAGAGTCATTCTCACTTTCCTCATCACTGGATACCATTTCATCTTGGAATGGTTGGACTGTATCTACAAATTCTAATCATGATGAGTCATTCTCACTTTCCTCCTCGTCGCTGGATAATACCATTTCTTCATGTGCTGGGACTTCTTGTTGATGTCGTACAGCATCATGACTACCAAAACTACGAGTATAGCTATTGACTTCATCGATAGCTGCTTGCAACAACGCCATCTTGTCTCCTCCGAGGACTGCTGGAGGTTCTTTAATGTTGGACGAGGCATTTCTTGTTGCGTCATCAATAGATAATCTACTTTGTTCATGAATACTACGTGTAGTGGGGATTTCTGCGGCTGCGGTAGTGTTATTTGTGGCATCCTCCGTAGTCACACCACAGTATATTGTTCTGTCAGGTAAATTAAACGTAGTGTGGGCATGGTTGATACAATATTATTATAATGGGTAGGGTCGCTTGGAGATTATCTTTTATGTCCGTGACATCACGATATGTACGTACAGGAACGTACTTCGTGACCCAATTGGGAAGAAATGCGCCTGCCTGAGAAGTGAGAAAGAAGGAAGGGTCCTTTCAAAGGTTCAAAATAAATTGTCAAATGTCGCAGGCTACGTGTACGTACGGAAGATGTTTTTTTAAAAACCGCCACTTTTCTCAAGGTTTTTGATTGGAGGTCACGCTCAGAAGCCCCCGCTCAAGCAGCTCCTGAAGTGCCTCTATCCAATTCACCCTCCGCAATATTCGAGTTCATAAATATGGAGCAACTTCGAGGATCTTGACAGTGGGTACGATAAAGACGAGATCCATGATGATCAAGTAGAGACCTTTGAGTTGGCTTGCAGACCCTTTCTACAACTAGAGAAGAGCTGTAGAAAGAATTGTGCGTGGCACCATGTGTACGTATTTATATGAAAAATCCTGCTGACACAGTTGACAAGATGGAAGAGATGGCCGATCGAAAGTGACTGGGTATGTTAGTAGCTAAGTTCAAAGTGGTAATAATGGTGTATGTTCAAATGTACTATGTATGTAGTTCCCGCGACGCGCGCGCGCTGAGCGAAAAGGGAATGACGACCGACGCGATCTCCGACAACAAGACAACGAACAACGAAAACAATCAAAGAACACACGAAGCATCAGTAAAAAAACAAAACACTGCACTATTACAAGTAAGAGTAAGTATGTACTAATCATCTGGTTATGTACACACCACATCACGAAACTTGTCCAAAATGTGGGCCTTTGTTCTCGGGATTTCTTCAACTGATGCCATCATCATCATGAACTACACTACTACTTGTACACAATTCTCACTCCTACACCACCACCACACGGTACCGATACACAAGAAGAAATAAAAATTTATCCAGCGCTAACTGGTACTCACCAACACATCATCTTCAGCACAGTTATTCGCCGGAGACAAGACATCAACAATGCTTCAGTCGAAAAGTACAGCAGTTAGCTCTGAAGAAGCGCACACACCAATATCATCACGATTCGCCATAACATGGGAAACGCAAATTGCCGACAAGATCCATCAACTAATCATTGATCAAAAGACTGATACGAAAAAGACGTTCTTGGTAGCAGTAGTTGGCATTCCAGGAAGCGGGAAAACTACATCTTCAAAAATACTAAGTGATGCACTAGATTCACAAAAAATCACGAATATAGTGATGCCAATGGATGGATATCACTATCCTCTATCCACGCTACAAGCAATGGACAATGCCAATCCAAACGATAACAATTTCGTATACAGACGAGGTGCGCCTGACACTTTTAACAGTTCAAGCTTGAAACAGGATTTAAAAAATATTAAGGCATCTCAAGGCAAGATCCATATACCAGGCTTTGATCATGCGAAGGGTGATCCCGAGCCGAACATGTACACATATGACCCTTCCTTGCATAGAGTTTTGATTTGTGAGGGTTTGTATTTGCTGCATTCAAATGATGGTTGGAAAGATATTGGTGATTGTTTCGATCTGTCTGTGTTCATCAAAGCGAATGTTGATGTATGCGTGGATCGGTTGAAGGTGAGGAATTTGTGCATACCGGGCTATACAAAAGAGGAGATAATAGTCCGATGCGATGCCGTGGATCGGGCAAACGCCATGACGGTGTTGGCATCTAGTGTAAGGGCTGATTTCATCATGGACTCGATGGCATTATGATCACTACTTGTACTGTACTGTAGGCCGTAGGAGTGACTTTCGTGGGTGGGGAAATATTTCCACGACGTGCAATTTGAAATTGGCAACTTTCAACTTGCTAATCTTACTCGTAGGCGTGATAAACATATATTGAAACCATACTGAATACGGTAGTGTACAGCACCCAGATTCTGTTTACTTCAGGAAAATTGATTCGTCGCTTCGTTTGGTTAGTACCGGTACGGTACCTACCCCGGTACATACCGTACCATACCCTCGGTATTAATATCATGCGGGACCCATGAAAACCCTTTTTTCTCTTCTCTTTTGTTTCCAATTCCATTCCTTTTTTTTTTATAAATCAAAAAATCAAAAAACTTCTTTTGTTCAACAGAAAGAACAATTACACAGGCGGGTGGATACCTTCAACACTCCTTCAACCTCTGTTTGAGAATTTGAACGTACGTACTTAAATCAGTCAGTTGACGGTGCATACGATAGAAACAGAAGCACGAAAGCTGAAGCCAGGGAAAAATCATTGCACTAAAGAGTGATAAGCAGCTCCCGCTCAATCAAACGTTTTGAATCATGAAGCTATTTTTCCTATTCGCATTGTTGGCCTTTATAGCGGCTCCTATAAATGCCTTCACATTGTCCAAAAACTCATTTCAGTCATCCTGCTTCGTGCCAGTATCAACTGCTTCTTTATGTTGTGGTATTGTTAGTACTTCATTAAATAATTTGAAAGGCAAAAATAACTCTCCGACGAAAACAACGTTCACGTGCCTACATGCCGAAAATGATTCAACAGGAATGACAACTCTACACTTCACTGGCAAACAAACTTTCCAGTCGGATCCCGTACCACTCCGATCGTATACCACCCTCAAATTATTTTTCGAGCAAGATGATCTCCGAACGATGTTACTCGCGGGCGCAGGAGATGGCGACGAGCCTCCTAGAGCTCTACCCAAACATGAAAGCATATCTTTCAAAGAACAATGGACGGCACAGGCAAGAAGTGTGGGGGGTGAGGATCCCGATCCTGAAAATGGAGACGTGGTGTGTTGGGTGAACACGGGTAGTATGGATATTGCAGGGTTAAAAGTGAAAAGTGAAGCCATTATTGGGACGAAATTGATCACTGGAGTGGACGATTTAGCTTTGCCCGTGTATGAACTTGTTTTCATTCGAGATCAGCGCAAGGCCAAGGGACCCAAGCTTTTAGTATGGATATTTAATAGATTGACTAGGAAGAACAGTTCAGGTGACGACGATGATGACAATCAGAACGATAAAGAAGAACAATCTGTATCATCTTTTTCAAGATTCTACACCAAGATTATAAATGATGATGAAGATGAATCATCGGTAGTTTTTGCAATTGATTCTTCCCTGGACATTGCTGTAAAATTTCCATCTTTACTGTTGAAGATTTTGCCTGTGAGCAAGGAGAAGGCTGAGGAACAGGGCAGTGCTTCTGTAGCAAAGACACTGATGAATGACACGGGCGCTGCATTGCAAAGAATTTCTGATTCTTACCGTAGTACGTGAGAAATGGCTACTGGTTCAGGAACCTAGAAACAAGATAAATCAATTCAAGGGTGATTTTCCGTTCGATCCTCTGTGAGCATCGTTCTTCATATCAATATTGTCATTTTCTTCAGTCATGTCGAAGGCGAAGACATTTAGATTATAATTTAACAATACCGTAAGGAAAAGAATAAAGCTGAGTTCAAGGGACAATAGATCTCTTCCTCAGAGAAGATGGCATGCAGGATCGTATCAAGAGCTTTTAAACGAATAAAAAACATCATAGTCGTAATCCTGGATTCGGGGTGTTGGAAGGATGCTTGACACTGCTAGTTGCATCGAAATCAAACTATCCAATCAGCAAAAACATGTCTTGAGAATTAGCCAGTAGCCGCTCGATATGGGTTTCAAAGCCTTTATTACTCTTGCGTTGTTCGAGACGACTACCTAACTTACTGCTACTCCGGAGGTATAACATCAAGCAGGAGGATTGATGCGATTTATTCATTTGGATAGTAATTTCAGCCTCTTTGGCGTTATTTTGCCGTAAAGGGGGCTACACATGATACAAGTTCAGAACTTTCTACACTTATACGAGAGTATGTACTGTATATCTGGGAAATCAACGGTCCATTGAACACCCCTCCGCTACTTCTATGAAGATGAATCAAATATTGGGCTAGAAATTTAAACAGTTGGAGAAACCAGCAGACCCTGGAGGAGATAAGCCCTGCTAAATAAAACTACTTCTAGCGAGCCAGCAAAAGGACGAAAGTGAGAATCAGAGAACCTGATTGATTCAATCGCATTCATGTCACTCTTTACAGTAATATTCTTATCCTTTCTTTTAGAATTGAAAGTTAACCCCCCTCTTGTAGTGTACGTGTACTTTGCAAATAGAATTTCCTAAACTTCACTTTCGTCATTTCAGCAAATTATCAAGTTCATCAGATGCTGATCTCTGTAATTCGAGACCCTCTCTCTATGCTTGGCTTAGTAGGCCGAAGGTCTAATCGAGAGGAAGCCGTGTATTCACACAAATAATCATCCTCGTTGATGCTGTTGTTGTTCACCACAGACATTGAATGACTGGGGTCGAATCGTCGACTTGCGTCTCCGTAAATATCAAATCCAAGCTGAGCTGTGGATTTACGGATATTACAGAGCAGAAGTGTGGCAGCAGCAGCGATTGAGTGGTAGCATCATGAAGATAGAGACTAAAGAAGATGATGATTGTCAGTGAAATGAAAATTGTGTCAAATTGAAAATTGGCAACCTTGAAGTTGGCTCACATGATCAAGACTTCTTTGAGCTATTATAAGATAAAAGTCAATCGTTCTAAAACAGTAGAAAGTATGCCACCAAGTCAAATTACACGGAGTTTTTTTTAATGTGAAATATGCCAGAGATCTGTATTCTTCCGGAAGGTCGAAGGAAATTAGCGTCATTACCGTCGGAACTCGTCGGAATTCCAAGTTCGCTTTGGTGGGTTCGTTTTCGACAAACCCGAGAACCGGGAACCACTCAACAGACAGGCCCATAAAATTACAACTGGTATCACTACCAACATCAACACACACAAGAGTTACAAATGACGAATATGGACGAATTATCATCAACAGCGTTCTTGGAATCTAAAGTTCCTTCTCCAGCCTACAAAATGAGTAGCAGCAGAACAGTCTCAACGGAAGACCTTTCAATCCCTGGTGCCAACTTCAAAAACCACTCTCCGATCAAAATTCCGGTCCCAAAGCGACACATGATGGCACGAAGAAATGCACTCATCAGTCGCGTCTCGTTGCCTGTAGATACGCATACAATAGACAAGGACTCTTCACCGTCTCGGAAATTTCGTAGGAGACACGCCATGTGTGGATCGCCTGGTACAATCCGAGATATCAGAGCTGCAATACAGCAGTGTAACGCCAGCAAAGAGAACAAAAAAATAGGCTTCTCACCTTCCCGAACCGATGTTTTATTCGACCAGAATTGGCGTTCGCTTTCGGATTATGAAGGAAATCATAACTTCAAGATTTGGCTGCATTTCGCCTTTGACGGAATGTATCAGTTCGCAAACTCCACTCATAGGTCGGTTATTACACTTTCGATTCTGGACGATTTGAAATCAAAGAACTTTCGGTTTTACATGAGGACAGCTGTTAATGGCTTGATAGAAGTTCATGAGGTGGATGATTCGAACGTTGTGAAATTGATTAAAAGGGATCTTGAAAGCAAGCGTCGTCTCGCTCAAAGGTCTTTTACCGCCAAGAGCGCTTGACTAGGGGCAATGCACGACTAATCCCCACTCCTACAGTAGTACCCGTACCGGCGTATGCACCAATGAAAACATATGAATATTGCAAACGGTCGAGGTGTTTTAGAACAAATTATAAACCTGCCTGCCTGTTAGTACAACTCGAGTAAAGGAGTAAACAAGACTACAGGCGGGTCATTTTTTGGAAGATTACTTTATGTCATCCATGATAAAATAGAATTGTTAAAACATAATACAAGTAAAGTCTTGCTACAAACGCCAAAAGGTAGCTATGTACCGGTAGTGCTTTCAATAAATTTGAACATCCGTGGCTTCGCGTCATTAACATAACACAAGCGAACAAGAAGGGTGGGCGGAATGACCCGTGCTCGCTCGGTAAAAAGAAAATTCGCGTTCCATGTCGCAACGTTTATTGTACAGTAAGTAGTGCTACTAACTATTGTACACTGCCGGGCCGGTATGTACTCCGTCCGTGTAGTCACCACGCGAAGCGAACAAAATTCGAAAATGACCTTCCCAAATTCAAAATGCCCGACGGGAGGGAGAAAAAGAGAAAGAAGAGAAAGAGAGTTTCCCAGCGATGGATGGGCGACAACCGAACAATCGGATCACAAAGTGCACAAGTTGTTATTACTTATTACCCTACTGTAGATAGATTGATTCATAGAGCAACCATCACCATCACCATCACTATCACCATCACCATCAGTACAATAATAGAATGATCAAAGGAATAATTATAGTTAATAATCATGGAAAACCGCGGCTCGTCAAATTCTATCAGTCTGTGACATCTGAAGAAATCCAACAATCCATCATCCGCCGTATATTCAACCAAGTCGCACCCCGACCAGACTCCTTCTGCAACTACCTAGAGGGTTCCGTTCCGGAATGGGGATCCAATATCAAATTAATATACAGACACTACGCCACGCTTTACTTTGTCTTTGCTGTTGACGCGCAAGAGAGTGATCTGGGCATATTGGATCTGATCCAAGTCTTTGTCGAAGCTCTCGACAAATGCTTTGAGAACGTGTGTGAGTTAGATCTCATCTTTCATGCGGATCGGGTTCATTATGTGTTGGATGAAATTGTTATGGGTGGAATGGTTCTAGAGACGAATATAAACTTGATATTACAGGCAATTGAGGACCAGATGGTCAAGCACAAGAAGAGCCAGGGAGCGGGAAATGTGCATGCTGCAGGGACGGAGACGGTGCGGCAGCAGTTGGGAGCCGGCTCTAATTGGGCTTGAGAGTGATGGACTGCATACAGTAGGACCTGACTATTTTCGTGAAGATACAAAACTTTGAAACTACTCATAACTATCATCCCGTGTCTATGTATGCGGAGTTTACAAATACGTGAAGCGGCAAATGTCTAAACATCCTCTATGCTACATCTTAACTTTTGTCCAAAAACTCATTTTATAATAATAATCCTCCTAATTTTTACAATCATCCACCTTCTATTTTCGAATTTGTCACGCCTTCAGTCCCAATTATGATATAGTTATCGAATTAACGATGGCCCTCTCCTTAATAATTCGTAAATAGTACTTAACTTCTGTCCAGGATCAAGTGTTCCGTCAGAATTCTTACCCTCCGCTGCGAGCATGAATGGGAACATACTTGACTCCTCGTCCATAGCACCAATTGCGAAAGGAGCGGCCTTTACCAACTCGTTTATGCCTGTTGACCATGTCTTGCCGCTCTTGAGACTTAGATGAAGAGGTAAGTTGCCCTCGGAATCTTTGACATTAGCAGCTGAAGGGTTAACTGCAAGCACGTCCTTGATGAGTTCGTTGCCTTGATATTCAATAAGAGCAGATTGAAGATGTTGGGGATTGGTGTAACTCAAATTGCTACATTCTCTGCAAGAATAAGTTTTTTGTTGAAACCAGAGATAGGGACCAGAGATATTTGTTTTGCAGTAGGAACATTGGGCCGAATGCAATTGTTGGAATTCATGTTTGGCTATAATATGAAGTGGTAAATCACCATGGCAATCCTTATGACAGGCAAGCTCGGGAGAATGGCGAAGAAGAGTCTTGGTAAAAATAGGAAATGTGGTCCAGAATGACGCTTGATGAGGAGCTTCCAAAGCATAATCAACATCGTTGTAGACGGCAACTCTCATGAGGTAGAAAAAGGACTCTAGATTATTTGCAAAGAGTTTGGTGTAACTCTGCATCCTTCCACAAGATGACAAATCTTCGGTAGAGATAATGCCCTTGAGTACTTGACAAGTGATTTGTCTTTGGAGGTCATAAAAGTAGTCTTGTAGTGGGAGCATTCCGTATCGGTTCCTGACCTGTAAAATTGTGTTGACGCTTATATTCTCAGCAGATGTACAGAAACGCAAGATCTCCTTGACTCTCCTAGATGAGCTTCTGATTAACGGTGAGACAAGCGGAATCTGGGCCGAAGAGTTCTGAACAAGAAGGGCGTGGGGATAGCATGCCATGAGCATGCGGATGATCTCCAAAGACTGCTGCTGCGAGTTGACAAGATGGAGGGGTACGTTGCCATGATCGTCACGAATAGTGCAGTTTTCAGGGCAGATGTTGATTATCCTCTGGATCAACGAGGCAGTCGAATTTCTGTGGGAACACATTATATGTAATAATGTATTCCCGTTGTTGTGGATTTTGCAAATGTCTGGGTAAAGCTCTATGAGCTTGTGACAAATTGCCTCGGGAAGGAGGTCGTTACAAACTTGATGGAGGACTGAAATACTGTCGTTGTAAATTAGGGATGGTGGTAGTGATGAAATAAGTTCGAAAGCAGCCTTCAGACCGACATTTTGAATGTAGTGGTTGATGAGCAGATAGAATGGCAATTCCTGTTCTTCGCGAGATGGTTTAAATGAAGTCTCTGGGCAGGCATTGAGTAATAATTGAATGAGATCGGGTCTCGTTGTAACTAACGCACAAACAGCATGGATCGGCAAGTTTCCATCTTCGTCTACCAACAGTACCGCTTTTGGAAAGACGTGGAGGATTGTGGTAATTATGTCTCGAGGTACCGACGGTATTGCACAAGCGACATGAAGAAGAGTGCAAGGAGTTACCATTGGAGACATCGCTACCTCATTGCTAAATTTTGGCGATGACAAGCATGATCTCAATTGATTCCAACGTTGGGCTTCAATGAGTCGCAAACAGTGGTCTTGCATGTTTCCATTTGAATAATGATCGACCGAAAAATGAGTAGTGTGAAGATCCATTGTGTCGTGTAGAGTTGATTTTATGGTTTGAATGAATTGGTATGCCTTTCGAATTATTTATTTGAGATCCAGAATAATTTATGCCAATGATGGAACAAGATGTTTTCTTCTTTCCTGGTTCCAGGTTGGTTCCAGGCTAAAAATGTCATTCAGGATTTTTCGCCCGGGGGATTCAGATTATTTTTCCAGAAAGCAATGTCCCACGAGAAACAATTTTGATTCTAAAACGTTCTTATGTCCTTTGGAGAACTCTCCCGGGACGGGTCAAACCACAAACGGCCAAAATCCTTCAAAATCCACGAAATTTCTTGACGTTTCTTCCGGGGGGCTACTAACTTCATGAAATTTCTTGGACGTTTCCAGGACATCATTCAAATCTGTGGTCCCGGTTGCCAATTTTCCTTTTCTACCAACAGTATTTTGAAACTAATCACATTATAATAGCTAATGTGTTTGAGCGTGACGAATGCGTAAGCAATTCAGTCTTATACATCAACGTTCACAAAGTGGCATGAATACAAGTTATAAACGTTAAGAGCCAGAGGCTCCGTTGTACTGTGTAATATCTAT
>Ga0115005_10004971_pt1 | contig 10513 bp, 9 predicted proteins | sample ArcOceMetagenome_FD_87163 | JGI IMG/M metagenome (GOLD analysis project Ga0115005, IMG submission 87163) | Marine eukaryotic phytoplankton communities from Arctic Ocean - Arctic Ocean - Greenland ARC118M Metagenome | ecosystem: Environmental > Aquatic > Marine > Oceanic | place: Arctic Ocean...
AAAAATGTAGTTAATGAAAGTGAAAGTTAAGCATTAATAAAACGCGGTACTATGATGTTAGTTGATAACGATAAGATCAATATTGATATCTTAAAGGTAGGTTTTATCTCGTCATCACAGTCCCGCGTCGCGAAGACTTTATTGAAGCATTAACGCCGATAATAGAACATTAGCCTGATGTGATATTATTAGGCATGACTAATTAATCTTAATTAGGACCAGAAACCTTAAGGTATTTCCTCGAAACTATACATATTACCGGCAATGTCTGTGCTGCTGCGCGTTGCAATATTACCTAAAGGGATCTTGGCGGGGCCTGTGGGTTCCATTAATAAATAGTCTGAGCCATTTATAGCTAAGGTTTGTTCGCCGTCTCTAAAAGGCAGAACGATGCCCAATAATGCATGATTAGGTAAATATAACATCGTCATTTTTGCATCTGGCAGTAAAGAGCGGATTAAGCTTGCCATTAATACCGCTTTGCTATCACAGTCCCCTTGGTTATTGGCCACAACAGAAAGTGGTGGCAGGTAACCAGCACCATTAGAATTTAAGCGATCTTCTAATTTATTGTAAGGAATGCTTTGTACCCAGCTGAGAACTAAATTCACATAGGCGCGGGTGTCACTATTGATAGGAAGTTTTTCGAACACTGCTTGAGCTATAGGTAATAAGGCCGTTTTGTTTTCTGAGATATACCGCAAGTGATCAGGCTTTATCGCTTTTTGGCCAAGATGAGAACGAAAGTAACTGTAATAATTATCTTGAAGATATTGGTTAAGAGCTTTTTCCTTACTTTGATCCATTGAACGTTGCCACCGCTCTAATAAATTATTGGATCTACTGGTAACTTCAATTTGTATATCTTGTCCTCTTCGTTGTATCTGAACTCTAGCTTCTTTGGGGCTGATCTTACGTGCAGCTTTGTGCAGTTCAATATATACATACTGCTGAGCTAAACTAGGAATGAATTTTTTGTGAGTTTGTTTGTTAAGTTTCAACAATGGCAATGTGAAAGCGATGTCTTGTGCTTGCTCTTGATGATCTGACCAAGAATAATTGAAATACATCTGCTTACTTTGTTTAGACTTATTAAAGGTTAGCTGCTGTGCAAGGCTAGGCAAATGTAGGCTGATAAAAGCGATTGCGCACCATGTTATTATATTTCGAGGCATCTTGACCATAAATATGATTTTGACTTATACAGATAGAATGGCGTCAGGTTACCACCAACTTGAGATAAACAAAAACTGGCCAACATGTGTGGGCCAATTGTAAACTAATTGATTTCTGGGACCCTAGTTTAGTTGTTTTAAACTAAGTTGACCTTGCGAATAGATAACATCCACTAAGGGAATAAAGCCTGCCGGTGTAGCTAAGTTGACATACCCCTGAGGTTGCTCAATTAAAATATCACCGAAGGTAGTCTGTCTATTTGGTGTGGGTTCGCATTTAATCTTCAAATTGTCGCTGTTGACCCAGCGAGTTGCCCCCCCACTGGCAGCAAAGGCTATGTCAATCTCATCACTATCAACTTGTGTTGAAAACTCGTAGTTGTGTATATGTTTTGTAACCAGCTTTACCAACGTTCTTTCATCTTCTGCTTTTTGAATAATGACTTGTAACGACTGATTAGCATTAAATACATCTATCATCTAGTGACCTTATTGTTTTGTTATTCACTGTCAGTAGTGGCTATGATATTAAATTGGTCATTAATACCAGCCGTTACAAAAACTTCAATGGGTGAACAACAAATTTGACAATCTACAATTTGTTGCTGGTTTAAGTCGTTTTCTTCATCAATTTCAATATTATTTATGACCATGCAGTAAGGACAGCTAAATTTTGCGTTTGTGGTGAAACTCATGTTTGTTCTTCAAAAATAGATACATTTATAACACGTGTTACGCCAACATTTTATTAATTGATCAGTAGTTGTAATATTTAACTAAGATTAGCAATATATTTTTTGAATTCTATATTGGCTATTTTTCTGCCTTTTGCGATTTTAATAACATCTTCACGCTCATTTAATGTAGCCATAAGTTGCTTAGCACCCGGTGCTATATCAAGTAAGTCAATATCAAATAATTTACCAGCAACTGCAGATGCTAAATCAGCGCTATAAAGAAACACTATGTCAGCAGCTGTTAGTTGATTGCCTGCCAGATAAGGACTGAAGTGGGCGCATCGAGCCAAACCTTCGATACCTTTACATAAAGCACGTTTAACCTCTTTTTTAGTCAGTTCGTCGGCGACTTGTCCAAAAAAGACTTCAGAGTGACAACGTCTTGCAGGAAGTTCTAAGTATAACTCTGTTATCTTAATCAATTCTTTAATCTTAGCTTTTTCAAACATATTACCTGGATACAGAGGTTTGTCTGGGTAAGTGTCATCAAGATACTCAAGGATGACATTGGTTTCAGTTAAAATACCTTGCTCAGTTTCTAAAGCAGGTACTTTGCCCATCGGACTTTTAGTTAAATAGTCTGCTGACTGATTGGGATAAAGGATGACCGATTTATATTCAATACCTTTAATAGCTAAGGCTAGTTTGATCATATTGAAGTAGTTACTCACATCGAAGCCATACAGTGTTAACATTTTATACCTTTAAATAATTATTAAGTGAAGATACATGTTGGTGCAACTGTGTAATTCACTCAACATCGTTTTATTGATGTATTGGTATCACTGATTTTTAGGAATTAAGTTATAATACCTGCAATTCAAGTTAAAATTAAAAGTAAGAGTAAAATGTTATGCGGGTAATCGGTGTTGATTTAAGTAGTAATGATGCAAATATATGTTTGTTATCATTGGCTGAAGAAGTATTCCAAATTCCTGATTGCCATACGCGCAAACTATCATTGCCTAAAAACGCAATCGCTAAAGATTTACGCTATTTTCAAAAAACTTTTGCGCAATTAGTACAGGACTACAAAATAGACCACATTGTTATTCGTCAGCGACCAATGAAAGGTAAATTTGCTGGTGGTGCAGTAGGCTTTAAAATGGAAGCCGCATTAGAGTTGTTGACTGATGTTGAGGTGATAGTGTTGTCTCCTACAGCGATTAAAGAATCGTTGAAGCGAAACCCCGTGCTAGTACCTATGCCCGATACAGGTTTGAAGATGTTTCAAGAAGTCGCCTTTAACACAGCTTTTGCCTATTTGATGAAAGACAAGTATGCGGAGTAATGGTAGTTCTGCGTTACGAGTTTGTAGTTTAAAATAAAAGTAAAGACGGCGTTACTTAGATAAACAACACCGTTTCTTATTATCTGTAGAATTAACTATGAAACATTATTGTGCAGCTTCTGGCGTCGTAGTTTAGTGCAAAAGAACGTAAACCACACAATGAAAAAAAGTCACGAGTGAATATATTTTTTCATCCATCTTTGAATCGCAATGACTGGCTTCTGGCGCTTCTCTGATGTGTGGTGTGCACCTTTGAGTTCAAAACTTTTAGCCTTCACTAATCTGCCATACCGATACTGTACCGCTGACTTCATTACCAATAATAAGTAAAGCCCTGCCTGTTGGACTAGTGTTTGCACCAACAAACACCATACCTTCCGGGGCGCTATCACCGATTAAGTCACCACCTTCGGTTAAGTCACGGTTAATCACATAATCAACAAATTTGGCGTCGTAAGGGTTAGTGACATCGTAAACAAAAATGCCACCCAAACGCTCCATACCAATAAAGGCATAGGTTTTGTCCCCGACTTGGCCAACCGTTAGTGCTTCGGGCTCTGGACCTTTATTGGCAGAACGAGAGTCCCCTTCATTTTCATCGTTGTTGTTATTGAATGCATTGCCATGAATAGAAGCAGTAATGCGCTCAAAGTCATCGCCTGAATCAAATACCACTAAACCATTGCTGTCCCAGATAGTGAATGAACGCGCACCGTAGGCATAAAGCGCTTCATATTCACCATCATTGTCACTATCACCCAATGCTTTGGTTACCGTTAAACGTCCTAGTGGATAGGCAGTGAAATCAAAATCTTTTGGATCATCGCCAGCTATGATGTCTAGATTTGAGCCAGTCTCAAAATTAAGACGTCTACCCTGAGTTTCTTCGGAGAAAGATAAACAACCATCCTTTTCATCAAAGTCTTGACCACCTGCAGCGTCACATAGGTCTTCATCTTGTTCACCGTCAGCATTTAACGTATCAAAAAAATACTCTCTTGCATCGCCTTCGTTTGCGGTTAATAAAAAGTGTGCATCTTTCCACTGAAATGAGGCGATGGTATCCGGCATATACATTCCGTAAAGATTGTCGTATTTACCAAAACTTACAGTGCCATCTTCCATGCCATCGAACTGGTAATCACTCCAATCTTTGAAGCCAAGACCTATCACTTGCGCGCTGTTATTCGCTAGATCAATAATCGCTAAACCATTATTTTCTTGAAGCGTGACGTATGCAATGTCGTTGCTGGTAGTAATATATTCAGGTTCTAAATCTTGCGCCACTGTTGTGTTGATCAAAGTGCCATTAATAATACGACCCGACGGATTAGGAAAATGCATGCCTTGTGCTTCGAGGTCAGCTTGTTTGTCATTATAGTCAGAAAAGTCGATATTGATTGATGTGTCGCTTGGTGTGCCATCTACAATTGTGATGACTGATACCGAACCTTCGGGGTCAATATTGTAGTCACCACTTGGCTGGCCTTCATTAGCTATTAATACTTTGCTGGCATCGGGTGTAAAAGTGACCATATCAGGCAAGTTACCTACTTCCACGGCTTTTACAAACGTTGGCGAAGACATATCTAGGCCACTATAAAACAAGACCATGCCATTAGTCGCAAGGTCTTTAGCAGGTAGCGCTACAGCCATCCAATCTCCTGATATTGAGATGCTAGTGGGGCCACCTAATATAATACCACCTTGCTCAGTCGGCAGAATTAAAGCTATGGATGTTAAATTTTCATTAGATAGAGGGTTACTCAAAGCTTCTGTCGTTAGAGATGAGGCATCAATCATCTCAATCGTTGGCTCAACTGCTGCACCATTAATTGCATAAATAGTTTTCGACGCTGAATGAAATTGAACTATTTCCGCCGCGCCTTCAGGATCGTTGGGATTTAGTTTGATACGTCCAACCAATTTTAAGCTGATATTTGCATTGGCGTCTTTGCCGTCGATACCATTCGTTCCAAGAGTACCTACTGAACCCTGATTGCCATCGATACCATCATCACCTTCTAAAAAACAACCTGTTAAAGACAAACTCATTGCCAAAGCAAGGGCTGAATACTTAGTACTTTTGATTATTTGCATCACTTTTACCTTTTTATGCTGGTTTTAAAGGATCAGCATATGAAAGTGTGATGACATTTATGTGATGGAGAAATGACAGCTTAATGACATTAAAACAATTTGGATAAGTAGATTTTATCTAAATCGGTTAACACTTTAGTTGAGGCGTGATATTCAAGCTATATAAAAAGCATGATTATTCATATACTAAGCTGAGTGTAAATCTCATCCTATTTATTAATCATAGGCAGGGCTGAATAAAAATATAAATCGCAAAGAATTACCTAGTTTATAAATCTTTTTAGATGATGTGGTGAGGTTTAGTCTAAGGTTTTTGAATGTTTGCACATACAAAGTTCTGAGCATAAGTAGGTAAAACATAATTTTTACCTTAGACCAATCACTGATTAGTTATTTAGTAATAACGCAAATCTTGCACTTTTCCCCAAAACACCCGATACGAAAATATTGTGTATAGCAAAATACAAGGAATAACCACCAACGCGCCATATAAAATAAAACGTAGTGACTCAGGGGCACTAGCTGCTTGCCAAATGGTTATCTCACCAGGAACTATATAAGGGTAGAAGCTAAAAGCTAATCCACAAAAACAAAATACGTAGACCACCACCGTGATTAAAAAGGGGAGCCAGCAACCGCTGTCGTCTTTCAGTGGTAGTTGTTTTAACACCTTATTGCCTATAAATAATAAGGTGAAACAAACAAATGGCACAATAGCCATAAAATAGGCAAATGGGGCGGTAGTCCAACGTTCAAATACAAATTGATTAATTAGTGGATTCACGATGCAAACTGCCAATATACCCACAAAACTAATTTTCCCCATTAACTTTGCCCATTTTATGGCGCGTAGTTGTAGTTCGTCAGTGGTTTTTAAAATCAACCAAGTACTACCAATTAATGCATAGGCACAAGCGACACCTAATGCACTCATGATTGAAAATATATAAGCGGTTACAGATTCTTCAAACCCCATCACAAAACTACCTAACATATAGCCTTGGCTGGTGGATGCAATAAAGGACCCGAGCTTAAATATTTGGTTCCAACGGTGTTTATTGACTTGAGCCACTTTGGCTCGAAAGTCAAATGCGACTCCTCTTAATATCAAGCCAACCAACATAATGGCTGATGGAATATACAACGCTTTTAGAATGACATTGTGTGCCGTTGGAAAAGCAATCAATAATAACCCTACAGCCAGCACTAACCATGTTTCATTAGCATCCCAAAATGGTCCAATAGAAGCGATCATTTGATCCGCTTGATAGTCATTGTTTAGAGGCAATAATAAGCCTACGCCTAAGTCGTAGCCATCTAAAATGGCATAAACAATAATAGATAAAGCCATTAGTCCGGCGAAAAAAATGGGTAAGTTAACATCTGCAATCATAATAAAGCTACCCCTGTTGTGTTGGGTAAACTACGAAATTTATTTTGTAAAAGTCTTTCTTGAGGTTGTATTTCTTCTATTTCTACTGCTCTTCGTGCCATCAAAAACAGCGTGTGTAGATAAGCGATTAATAAAGCCACATACACTGATAGATACAAAACAAAAGTAAATATCACGTTTTCTGGTGCAATGTCTGTAACGGCATCTGAGGTTTTTAATAAGCCTGACACCAGATAAGGTTGGCGGCCAATTTCTGTGACATACCAGCCTGCCAATGTCGCTATCCACCCAGAGAAACTCATGCCCACTAAGCCATATAAAACACCTTTACTGAGCTGTTTGTTACGTACTAATTTGAAACTTGTGAACCATGCAATCGTAAGCATTAACATACCCATACCCACCATAATTCTAAATCCATAAAATAGGGGTGCAACAGGTGGATGTTCACCAATAAAATCGTTTAAGCCCTGTATCTCACCCTCTGGGTCGTGGGTTAAAATAATGCTGGTGATGTTTGGAATAGCTATTTCAAAATGGTTTGTACGATTTTCCTCGTCTGGTATTGCAAATAATAAAAGAGGCACACCTTTTTGTGTTTCCCATACCCCCTCCATCGCCGCAATTTTTTGAGGTTGATATTCTAAAGTATTTAAACCGTGTAAGTCGCCAACGAATATTTGTAGTGGCATCAACAATGCCGCTACAAAAACTGCTGTTTTGAGTGCTAATTGGGGAGCTTTTTTATTATCCCCTCTGAGAATACGATAAGCAGAAATACCAGCAATTAAAAAAGAAGCAGTTAAGGCGGATGCTAACAACACATGTGTCAAACGGTAAGGAAAAGACGGATTAAAAATGATTTCCCACCAATCTAATGCATACGCTACACCATCACGCATTTCAAAACCTGTTGGGGTTTGCATCCACGAATTAAGTGCGATGATCCAAAAAGCAGAAAGCGTTGTGCCCACCGCTACTAGCATCGTAGCTAAAGTATGCAACCAGCTTGGTACACGGTGAATACCAAACAACATCACACCTAAAAAAGTGGCTTCTAAAAAGAAGGCGGTAAGTACTTCATAACCGAGCAGAGGCCCTGCAATATTACCCACTGTTTCCATGTATCCCGGCCAATTTGTTCCAAATTGGAATGACATAGTAATGCCACTCACCACACCCAAAGCAAAGCTAAGGGCAAACACTTTTACCCAGAAACGATAGATACGCATCCACACTGGATGTCCGCTGATGTTAAAACGTAATTTGAAATAAAATAAAAACCAGCCTAACGCAATCGTGATACTGGGAAATAAAATATGGAAACTGATGTTGGCTGCAAATTGTAAGCGAGACAACAAGAAGACATCATCCATAGTGCACCTCATTTATAATGTGAGAAAATTTGTTGCTAATGACTAAATAGTTTTATTGTGTTGAGTTGGCTATTCATTAGTTCGTTTGAGTAATTTATCTTTTAAATCTAATACTTTTCCTACACCTGAGCCTAACTTCATCAACGTATCGAGTTTTTCTGGGCTAAGACGTTGTAGCTCGCTTGACCATTTGGTGATGCCTTCAAGTAAGTCATGCACCTCTTTAAGTTTTTGTTGTGCATGTCGTTCTTCTTCGTTACCTGGCGTATCTAGTAAAATATCTCTTAGTAAAGACAACGTTGGGTCCATTTCCCGTTTACGACGTTCTTCAAATACACGGTTCGCCATATCCCAAATACTGCCATTAGTGCGAAAATAATCTTTTCTGTCTGCTGGTTTGTGATGCAGTTGTATTAACTGCCAAGACTGCAGTTCTTTTAAACCCATGCTTACATTTCCGCGCGAAATACTCAGCGCCTCAGCAATTTGGGAGGCACTGATAGGCTCTTTAGTGATCACTAGCAATGCATACATTTGGCCCACAGTTCGGTTAAACCCCCAGCGACTACCCATTTCGCCAAAGTGCATAACAAAGGTTTTTATCATTGGTGTCATTTTCATAAGGAGTTTGTCTTTTAAAGTTTCAGAAATTACTGAAACTTTAAAAGTTTTGACGGCATAGGTCAAGTGTTATCTATGATTTATGTGGCCAAAATGAACTATCTAATGAAATTGAGTCTTTATGCTGAATAACTGATTTCATAGTCGTGAGTTAAAAATGATGCGGTAGTGTTTGGCAATTAGTGAGTCAAAACAGAAAAATGAAAGGAAGGCATCACAACGTTCTTAAATCACTTTATTACACCAGATGATAGGTGAAAAAATATTAAAAAGATCACTACAAAAATCACTATAAAATATGCTCAGGCGCCTAATTAAATTGAACATTATTATTGAGTTATGTTTCTAAAAAGGACATTAACATCTAATAAATAGATGATCGCACTGACCTACTAGGATTCAGTTTACTAAAACTTTTTTATCTTGCTGACTAAAAAATCTTTATAGTCAGTTTAATAGAACCTCCATTCTGCAGCTTGTAGCTTACTGTCGGTATCGTTTGTGCCGTGGTAATTTGATTGAGGTACGGTGCATTTTCGAAGCGTTGTGATTAATTCGTTACCGCTAAGTTGGCAGCATTGTTAATGACGGATGTTGATTGCTCTGATCAGATAATATTTTTTTGTTTCAAAGGTATAGAAAAACAATATTGATGGTTTGTTAAAAATAAGTATTTCATAAATATGTAAAGTGGACTGTTTAAATTTATGATGCCTAGAAAGTTCGTACATTTATTGTTTGGTGTTGTAATGTCCAGCAATTGAAGTTTAACTGGTCATTCAGAGAACTAGGTAGTTGCTTCGATATGAATGCAAGTACCAAATGATAGGTAAACAATTGATGCATATTTATATTGTTAAGCGACACGAGCATATTGAACTTATTATCATTAATAAAACATTTGTGGCTGTTTGCATAAAGTGAAACTTAAGCATAAAAGAATAAGGAGTTTTGTGCTTTGCTGAGCACAAAACACCTGCACCAGATTTATAAGTTATAGCAATTACTAATTATGAGTACTAAATCAATTAAATAAGCCTTTGAGCTTATCTTTAGTTTTTTCTAACAACTTATCCTTTTGCTTTTTGAGTTCTTCTTTGACCTTTTTCTTAGCCTCGTCTTTCAAGCGTTTTTTTGCTTCAGATTTAGCTGCAGTAATCACGTTGTCAAGCATGACTTGAACCACAGCCACTCCCAGTTGATCTGCTGGCAAGCCATTTGGCTGGCCAATAGGGCCTGCATTAAAGGTGGGTAAGGTAATCTCATAGGTTTTCGTCTCTATGTTGAGATCGCCAGTGGGAAGTTTCTCGAAATTTAACTTAAGACGCACGTTATTGACTGTAATGTTTTCAACAATAACTAAAGGATTAGCTACATTTTGTGCTGTGGGTGCAGGTTCATTTTTCGTTTTTGGCAGATTAGCGGCCAAGTTGTTTTTCAGCACGATCAGGTTACCCATTCCATCTTTGTCTAGTTCATAAAGAATTTCTGGCGCATTGATGCTAATTGTCTGTATCACATAAGGTTCATTGATCACTTCGCCTAAATCTAGAGTGATCGCATCGACACTGAAAGCGTCTTCGTTACTGAATCCTTGGGGATTTTTTATATCCAGGTCACTAATGGTCATTCGTCCATCAGTTAATGCTAAGTCTACCTTGAAAGCTGAAACAGTTGTAGCAAGATACTTACTTCCCTGTTGTTCTATTTGTGCACGAATAAAATCGCCCGCGCCACTTAACATATACCAAGCAGCACCTGCAATCAGCAGAACTAATACAGCAATAATTCCTAATCCTTTTTTCATAAATTTCTCTTTT
>Ga0115005_10004972_pt1 | contig 10513 bp, 9 predicted proteins | sample ArcOceMetagenome_FD_87163 | JGI IMG/M metagenome (GOLD analysis project Ga0115005, IMG submission 87163) | Marine eukaryotic phytoplankton communities from Arctic Ocean - Arctic Ocean - Greenland ARC118M Metagenome | ecosystem: Environmental > Aquatic > Marine > Oceanic | place: Arctic Ocean...
ACAGAAAACACCACCGTTCAGGGAGCGACGATCTATTATGGTAATCCAGGGCGCTTCACGCCCAATGTCTCTTCTGACCAGATTGATTTCACCAGCGAACAAGGCGGCAAATTAACGATGGGCGCCACGACCTTCAGAATCGGCAACCTGCCAGTCGCCAAACTCCCAAGCTACACCCACTACATCGATCAAACCCCCTTGCTCCTCGAGGTTGATGCGGGCTCGGATAGCGAACTCGGCACTTACCTGCAAACAACGACTCTGTTCCCGGTCAATTCATGGCTACGTGCCGGAGCCAATCTCGACCTCTACAGCAAACGCGGTGTGCTGGTTGGCCCGACAGCTCAATATTCCTACAACTCCGAAAGCCAGACGATCACTGGCGCACTGAGTACTGGATATCTCAACGATCAAGGCGATCCCGAGCCTGGCCTTTACGATCAACCGATCGATTCAGAGCGTGGCTTTGTAGAATGGCGTCACCAACACCACATCGGCGAGCGCATTAATATAACTGCTTCGGCTAGTTATTGGTCTGATTCTGAGGTGACACGCGATTTCCGCGACGACTACTTCAGCGACAACCAACAACCAGACTCTTTTGTCGAAGCCGTTTACGCTGGCGACAACTACTTCCTGTCCGCCTTCGGACGCGTCCGCCCGAATGATTTCCAACTGGTGCAAGAGCGTTTACCTGAAGTGCGTTTCGATCTGCTCCCTGTGCCTGTTTTTAAGACTGGAGCCTACCAACGTTTCTCTGCCAGTTATGCGCATTTAGAAGAAGATTTCGGCCAAGTCATACCGGGGATCGACCAAGACAGTCAATCAGATCGCTTTGACTTCACCTACCGCATCGAGCGCCCCATCCTGCTCACTGACTGGCTCACCTTGACCCCTCTCGCCGGCGCCCGCGTCACGCACTACGAGAATCAAGAGATGGATCCGCTCGCCCTCGGCAGATACAATAATCCCTACGGCAACCCGACGCCCAGCGAACTCGAAGACGATCAATTCACTCGAGAGATCTACGAACTTGGTTTCGACCTCGAAGCGCGCGCCTACGCCACCTACGCCACTCAAAACAAAATGTGGGAAATCAACGGTCTGCGTCACTTAGTGCGCCCCGTATTACGCTACCGCTACTACTCGGATCCAGATGCTAAAGACGAGATCGCCGCCATCGATCGCACCGCTTTCGATCTAAACCGCCCGATGCTTGACCTGAGTGACTTACGCAACGTCGACTCCATCAGTGAAACACACCTCACACGTCTCGGCGTAGAAAACCTGTTCCAAACCCGCGCGGAGGGCTATGGCTCGCGCACACTCGCCGCATTGAATTTCTACCAAGACATTCTGTTTGAGAAGAACACACGTTACGATGGCGACAAGCAAGACAGCTTCAACGCCACATGGATCGAGCTCGTATTAAGTCCCGCCCCTTGGCTCAAGTTCGACCTGGCCAGCCGCTTTCAAACCCAGAGCATGTCACTCGAAGAGCTTCGCACACGCACCTCAATACGAAGTGGCGAAATCTGGGAAATCGGGCTCTCAACTGTTTTCCTAGATGATCGGATCGATCAATACCGCATCGACTTCATCTATCGCATCAACGAGCGCTATTCGCTCCTAGCAGACACCCGCTACGACGCCGAAACTGGCGAATTTACCAGCACCGAGATCGGTATCAACACGCGGCTCAACAACGCATGGGAAATCATCTACGGGCTCACCTTCCGCCAGGATTCTAGCCGCGAAAGCGATTTAGAATTTACCGTGCGCCTACGACTCGCAAATCAGTAACCACCGATCAGCATGCAAGAAGCACTCGTCCCCTCAAATGACTTCGCCATACGACTGCCGGCATTCGAGGGACCACTGGACTTATTGCTCTACCTAATTCGACGCAACGAGGTCGATATCTACGATATACCGATCGAGCACGTTACCTCGCAATACATCGAAATCCTCGACTCAATAGAGAATCTCGAGCTCGAAGTCGCAGGTGAATTCTTCGTCATGGCCGCGACGCTCATGTACATTAAAAGTCGCATGCTCCTGCCGCAACAGGACCAAGGCACCAATCAGGATGTCGAAGACGACGACATCGACCCACGCTGGGAACTGGTGCAACAACTGCTTGAATACAAAAAGTTCAAGGAAGCATCCTCCGAGATTGAGGAGCTCATCCTTAACAGTAACGATCTGATCGCTCGAATCGGCCCTAAAGAGGCGCTGCAGGCGGTCGAACGTCCGCTCAAGCCCGTCGAACGCGTCGACCTGTGGAATACCTTCAACCAAGTGCTTCGGCGGCTCGCAGAGCGCATCACTACAGGCGAAATCAATGCCGAGCAAGTCACCGTCGCCGACCGCATGGAGTTCATCCTGCTGCGCTTCAAGCAGAAGCCCAACTTTCTATTTTCAGAGCTTTTCGAAGCGACCACCACGATCACCACCATCGTCGCTACCTTTCTCGCCGTGCTTGAGCTCACACGGCTTGGAGAAATACTGATTAAACAAGATCGCGCCTTTTCTGACATTCGCTGTGAACGCGGTACCAATACTGGTTTTACCTTTAACAGCAGCTTCACTTAAGATGCCGCGCACAATGAAACAGTCCGCCCACCTGCTCGGAGTCGGTTTAGACAACACGGACGGACACAAACGGATCACCCAAGCCGATCGCTTTGCGATCGTAGGTGGCTCCAGTGAGACCCACGAGCGCATGACCGAAACCGTCATCAAAACCTTCGAAACCCTAGATCGACGCGACAAGACGCTCGATCAAATCGAGCAACAAGAACTCGCCGAAATCATCCACAAAAACACCCCAAGTAAATGAGCCGCTTGACAGCTTGCCCCGAACACACCTAATTTCGACCACTACTTTATGAGCGAACAACCCAAAAAACCTTTTCAGAACGGCAGCGACGAAGTCCCATCTGCCGAAGTCCCATCCGCCGAGGCCGCTGCCGCAACAGAATTAGCCGCGCAAGCAGAGGCCACACGCGCCAATACCGATTCGATCACAGCGTCACCTCGAACCCCAGCGCAACCAGCACTTAAGCTCGCAACACCGCGCGCCGCGCCTCCCGCTGCACCCGCTGCACCACGTCCTGCTGCGGCAACACCACGACCAACTGCGGCAGCACCACGACCAGCAGCGGCGGCAGCACCCGCTGCAGCTCGCCCGGTCGCGATCACCCCTGCAGCTCGCCCGGTCGCGATCACCCCCGCCGCTCGCACAGAAGAAGCATCCATCAACGTGCCGATGCTGATCATCGATGCCATCGCAGCCGCAGTTGCTATCGCATTTACCGTGTTGCTCCTGCAAGACCTCTCTCCTTTCTTAAACTAAATTAAAAATTAAAATCTTATGTCTGAAAACATCACCGAACTCAATAGCAGCAACTTTGAAGCTGCAATAAGTGCATCCGTCCCGGTCGTCGTCGACTTCTGGGCTCCATGGTGCGGCCCTTGTAAAGCGATTGCGCCGATCCTTGAAGAACTCGCAGCCGAACTCGGCGATGCAGTCAAAATCTGCAAGGTCAACGTCGACGACAACAGCGAGATCGCCGGTAAATTCGAAATCCGTGCGATCCCAACCATTCTAGTTTTTAAGGACGGCGCAGTTTCCGACACCATCGTCGGGCTCACTTCCAAGGATGACCTGAAGGCGAAGATCTCTTAGACGATCGAAGTCCACTCTTTCCGAGAATGCATCCGACCAACAGGTCGGGTGCATTTTTTTTGGATTAAACCGACCGCTCACTCTGACTACTTAGCGCCAAGTAATTCCGCGGTTCGCTGCGGCACACCGTCGAACGCCCCATTGGTGAAAAATACAAACACCCAGCCCTCCGCCGCCGTGCTGTCTGCCCGAATTTGCTCAAACAGCGCATTATTGTCCGCAAAAGTCATCGCCACCGAGCTATCCTTAGATAGGTCCGCCACCATGCGCTCGGTATCCAAACGCTCATGCGCCGCGATCGAATCGGCGCGATGGACTGCGCCGAGATAGACGCGATCCGCCCCCGAAAGCGCCTGAGTAAACGCCTGCTGAAAGAGTGAGGTGCGCGCAGTATTACTACGCGGCTCAAAACTCACACACAGCTTGCGATCTGGATACGCCGCCCGCAGGCCCTCCAACGCCCCTGTAATCGCAGTGGGATGATGGGCAAAGTCCTCGAGCACCGTCCACTTCGCACACTGGTGCAACACATCTTGCCGCCGTTTCACTCCGCGGAAGCGTGCCAGCGGCCCTAGATCAAACTCCACAGGCGAGGCATGCCCGCAGGAAAACGCCGCAGCCAGCGCAGCCATCGCCGCATTACGTGCATTGAACAAGCCATGCATGGACCAGCTCACGCGTGTCCACAGCACCCCTTGCCAAATTAAGTCAAACGCCGCGCCCTGTGCAGCATCGGTAAAATTCGCGATCACCAAATCATTCATCTCGCCGGTACCGACACGAACGACCTGCGTCCACGGTGCGGGTAACAGCGCTGTAATATTGGTATCGTCGCCATTCACGATCGCACAGCCTTGACTCGGAATGATCCGTAAGAAATGCCGAAAGGTGCGCTGCACATCTGGCAAATCTCGAAAAATATCTGCATGATCAAATTCTAGATTATTCAGCACTGCGATCTGCGGCCGGTAGTGGATAAATTTACTACGCTTATCAAAAAACGCCGTATCATACTCATCGCCCTCGATCACAAACGCGTCACCACTGCCGAGCTTCGCGCCACTAGGTAAATCGCGCGGCACACCACCGATTAACCAGCCTGGCTCGGTGCCAGCGGCGTCGAGTAGAAAAGTCGTGATCGTCGACGTAGTGGTCTTACCATGCGTGCCCGCAATCACCACTGGCCGCCGCCCAAGCAACACCGTATCATGCAGCAGCTGCGGAAGTGAGATAAACGAGACCGCGGATTGATTGAGCAACCACTCCACCTCGACATTTCCGCGACTCATCGCATTACCGACGACCACACGGTCCGGCTTCAGCGCCGCAAGTCGTTCGACATCGTAGCCATCAAATACTTCGATTCCAGCATCTGCCAACACATCCGACATCGGAGGATACACGCCGGTATCTGCACCGCAGACCTCGTGCCCCTGCTCGCGCACCAACAACGCCGCATTACCCATCGCCGTCCCGCAAATGCCCATAAAATAAATCCGCATTCGTTTACATCACTTTAGGCTGCGAAAAAATACAAGCGGCAAGTCAGCACAATTAGTCTAAATGGCTGTGCGACGACTCGATACCGGTTAATTAGATCAGCGTGCACCGCTGCCACGTATGACCACTCGGACGGTTCGAACGAGGATCACGATATCGAGCCACAACGACCAATTATGCACATAATAAGGATCCCAACGAACCATGCCATCACTGCCGACTTCACTGCGGCCAGAGACTTGCCAGAGTCCGGTCATGCCTGGTCGAACGCGCTCACGCAGCTTTCTGACAGATGGCGGCAACAGCTCGTGATGATAATTCGGCAATGGCCGTGGACCAATCAAAGACATATCACCCCGCAAGACGTTCACTAATTGCGGGATTTCATCCAATGAACTACGTCGCAAGAATGTACCAAGCTTAGTGATCCGCGGATCATGACTTAACTTACAGTCATGTGCCCATTCGGCACGAAGCGCGGCATCCTCCTGTAACTTTAGTGCCAACACTGCTTCCGCGTCGGGCACCATGGTGCGGAACTTCCAAGTATTAAAAATGCGCCCATCTTGCCCGACTCGCTGCTGCTTAAAAATTGGATTTTCACGATCATCCAGCCAAATCAAACCGCCCACCAGAGCACAGAGTGGTGCCCACAGCGGGATCGTGAGCACGGTGAGGCAATACTCAAAGGTACGCTTGACCACGCACTTGCCTGGATCTAACAGATTATTGGATAATTCTAAGCCGGGAGTGCCACTGAGATCTCGTGAATTCACCCATAGCGAAGGTAAGAACACCAAATTCGGGATAATCATCACCTTGAGGTAACTCGATAAAGAACCTTCGACCATCTCAACGATGCGTTCGCCCTCGATCTCGGTAATCGCGAGGATCGCCAGCGGCACATCCTGAACGATGGAATCTGTTGTCCCACGAATCGGCACACCTTCAATGGCACAATTCATCAGAGCGGGATTGTCGTCAAAAATACACACTGGGCAATAACCATGCCCCGGCTCTTCCTTCAGACTGCGAATGATACTGCGGCCCACCACACCTGCCCCATAAATCGCGACTGGTATCCCCCAAAGCTGCCAGCGTATCAGTATCCGCTTCGCCAGCATACGCATGCATGGGATCAGCGGAACTGCCAGCAGGAACGCAGCGCAGATCGTGAAACGACTCGTTTCGATACCACTCTGAGTCAAGAAGAGCGCAACTGAAACGCCGGAAAACACGATGGCAGTCAAACAGACTTGGCGCCGCAAGCATTCGACCGGAGATAGGCCCCATGCTGGCAATAAGCCCCAGGCAAAGGCACCCACCGCCCAAGCAACTGTAAGCCACAAGAGCCATACGGGGCTCATCGGGCTGCCAAACAGCAGCAACCGAGCATACGCAGCCAGCTCAAATGCCAGCAATAGACCGATGACATCCGCCGTCAGTAATACGACTGCATTCGAGGCATAATGACTGAAGTAGGTAAAACCAACCCTGAGCTTAGTCTTGAAATAACATCCAGACGGCGCGATATCGATCTTGCTTTCGATTGCTATACTCATGACACAGTTCTAAAGGTTTGGAGAGATCGAAAGGCAGTGCCAAATCAGACAATGAGTCGACGCACAGATAACACCCAGTCGATTAAAACCGCATCGGCACATTCACATATAAAAGTATAATAATTAACCACTTATAAAAACGTTACTAACAGATGTGAATAAAGATAATTCAACGACTTAAAATACACAAGCAGCCGTGATGATATTTACTGCAATAGTGCCCTCATGATCGCAAATTAAACTAACAGCCAAGGACCCAGAACCAAGTAGCTAAATAATTTAATCCCACTTATAAACACGTTATTAACAGATGTGAATAACAAATAATTCAACGATTGAGATACACAAGCAGCCGGATCACTATTAAAGGCATAATTTTGCCTCGACTGAAACATTGCCTTGATGCTCCTCCCTCGAAACTGCCTGGCGGGGCACCGCAGACTAGCTTCATACGGGTGACCCTACGGAATTCCCTCCAGCGGGGTGAACCCTGTAGTCGATGGTGCAGGCAATGGCGCCATGTGAGCATGCCTATGCACGATCAGATCTGGTTGCCGAGTACCGAAAACCTAAAGAATGAAGCGCTTTGAGGTGCCTGGTTATTCACCACCGCGATCGACCAAACGCCTTTTCCTTGGTAGACCGATGAAGTGACCTCAACCGCCTCATCCGCACAGGACCATTGGTTGTCCAAAAATCCCAACGCACAGCTCTTCCAAGTCTTCAGATCACTCGAGATATCCAATGAATAGGCCAGCAGTGGATCATTCGCCCGCAGTTTAACATACAGTTCGGCTTGATAAGGAATCGGAATATCAGCACTGCCCGCAGCGCCTGAGCTAACAGTATAAGTACGCTTCATTGTGAGCGGTGCCTCGAACGCATACTCCTCGATATTACTGCGACCGTTGCCATTCGAATCTTCATATTTAACCGCGTCCACAGCTCCATCTGCGATGGCGTAGCTCGATTCAGCCCATGCTGCGAAATCCGAATAAGTATTAAAGCCTGCGTAGTGAGCCAGCAACTGCAGCCCCTGTGACTCCAGAAGTTGATCTGGATAGACAAGATCCGAGAAAAACGAAACCGCACCACTGGAAGTCTGTGCCTGCAGACTATTACTATTGCCCTCAAGATAGAGCGGCAGGACGGTGAAATAACTATTATCAGTCGGCAAGCCATCCTCGAAAGTATGCGCATCCCAGACGATCACATACAGATCCTCACCAGGGGCGATGCCGAGCAGTTGCTGTTCATCCAGCAACAGATCAGGAATCGCACTATTGAGCAGGTAGCCAGAGTAAAATTCACGACTCGCAGCCAGGACGTAATTCACACTCGTGCCTTCAGTCAAAATAGCACCAGGTGTGACGAGATCGATCGGCGCATCTGCGACAAAGGACTCAAAATCAATTAACTGCCCGGCACGCACAGAGATCAGCACCGCGTAACCAGAGTCACGATCCAGCGCTAGGCCTGATTCACTGCTAAAGTTAGTTTGCCCACCGCCCCAATCTAGATTCGCAAAAGCGAGCGCTGAGTAGAATGCCAAGAATAGAATGAGTATATTTTTTTTCATGTTAATAAGTCTGTTCAATCGTGTCGGTTATATGCGTAGGCCCTACCTGACAGGACTCCACAGGTACGCTTCGCCTGAATTGAAGACAATAAAGCCAGCGCCCGGTTGAAAATCAGAGGGTGCATTAAATTCACCGGTGTTCGCATCGAGATAAAAGCTCTCACCAAAGCGGCTGGTTGCCGCATTATATGCGAACACTTGATCACCTTCGCCCTGAGCATCAATGGGCTTGAAGCCGCTCTCCTTGAGCCCCATCCCGCCTAGCATCAGCACATCATTGCCGTCGAAGCGCTTGTTGTAATTAGAAGAAACGAAATTGTAGCCAGGGTACATCGGCACAGTAAGCGGCGCATCCAAAATATTACCTTGAATTCGGATGTTCACAGTTGCACCCGGCCGTGGATCAATGACCAAAAAGCTAGTCCTCGGCAGGATCGCAGTCTCGCCAGCGTAAAGAAGTTCACCGCCTTCAGCAGTGGTCCATCCGACATGCTCAGTTATCGTCGCGTTTGACAGCCAGAATTCCTTAAACTCCCGCCCATCGTAAAAATGAAGCTGCATTGCGTTGAAATCAATATCACCCGCGGGTAGAAATGTACCATCTTCAGGGAAGAGTTCATTGATTGTGTAGAGTGCATGGACGGAAAATGATTCGTTGCCCTGCAGGTCACTCAACATGCCAGCAAAACCATCATTCAGGACTTCAACTGACGTGCCGTTGGCACTCGCTGCGCCCAGAAAAAACCATGCGCCCGCAGCACTGCCTTCGGCCACTCGCAGAATATAGGTAAACTGATCATCGACTGCCGCAAACGCCCCTTGCGCATCTTGAAAATTCGATCCCGCAATGCCGTCTAATCGGCCCCGTGAAATCGCTGACTTAAGGAACGGCACACTGACCAATTGCGAGCGAGTGCTGGGATCTGAGATCCGTACTTGATGACTCCCGACTCGACCCAGCTCCACACGAGCACTACTCTGAGTGCTAAAAGTTGAGCTGAGTGTCATCAGGCAAAGAACTGTAATTTTATATATCATTTTTAAGAAGTCTCCTGTTACTGTGCCACTACTTGGACACGATATTGCCGTTTGTGAATAAGGGTTCCATCGCTCGGATCGATCCAGACCATCGGTCCACCACCCCCAAGCAAGGTTTCGCTGGTGATAAATGTTTTCCAATTATTATCACTGTAATCAATCTCATAGGAACGGTCGCGCACGCTCGTCCAGGCAACCCCGACCACTGGCCTAAGCTCCAACAGATCAGTCGCATCGGACGGATCGGTCCCTGCCAGCCACTCGTCGTAATTACTGATCCCGTCGCCATCGAAGTCTTCCGCTTCGGCGCCGTTGACTGCGTTGATGTCGCCAAAGTATTGGATCTCCCATGCGTCCGGCAGGTTGTCGGCATCGACCTCTGGCGCTGTGGACGCACTGACTGCCGTAGACTGACTGCTGTAGTTACCGGCAGCATCATAGGCTGCTAGACTGTATACATAACTACTGGAGGCACTCAGTCCGACATCGCTATAGCTGCTAGTATCCGTGCTACCGATCTCGACGCCCTCTCGATATATTTTATAGCCTGCGACGCCAACAGCATCACTGGACGCGGTCCAGGTGAGATTGATCTGCGTGGTGGATACTGCGCTGGCGCTTAATCCAACTGGCACGCTCGGTGCGATGGTATCCAGCGCGACAGATGCACTAATGGTAAAATTAGACACGGTATGGCTGCCGGTTGCCGCGACGACCGCCAGAGTATCTAGACTTGAGACAGCGGCCTGGCTGCTGCGGAAGGCATAATTGTTGGCTAGTTGAATCTCGGCGCCAGCCCCTTCGGTTACATAGACGCTATAGGTATGCGCAGGGATGTCTCCGACGATTCTGAAGTGATAACTAGTTCCGGCACTGTACGGCACCACAGTATCTGCGGTGTAGACATCACCATTTCGTGCATTCAATTGCCCGGCGTCACTAAAGCCGACGATCACTGCCAAATTATTGTATGTTGCAGCATTGCCGAATGAAAGCCCCGTAGTACCGTTCATGTTGGATACGTTCGGCACCACATCATACTCGGCGCTAAACTGCCCGGACTGTAACTCGATGCTGAGATTCTGCCACTCAGTGCTACTGAGCAAGCCATCGGTTACCGGCGGTGTGACCACCGGGAAATCA
>Ga0115005_10004974_pt1 | contig 10511 bp, 9 predicted proteins | sample ArcOceMetagenome_FD_87163 | JGI IMG/M metagenome (GOLD analysis project Ga0115005, IMG submission 87163) | Marine eukaryotic phytoplankton communities from Arctic Ocean - Arctic Ocean - Greenland ARC118M Metagenome | ecosystem: Environmental > Aquatic > Marine > Oceanic | place: Arctic Ocean...
CTTTTGGGCGTTGCGTTGGCTTCCCGCGTAATCCAGCGAGCTTCCCTTTAGTAAAATTTTCTCCTCGAGAACCACTGGCAACACAAACCTTTTCATTAGACGCAGAAAAAACGCCTCTGCCTCAAAGCAATACTGCAATTAGCCCTTTCAAACCCCTTACCCAAACTCATCTAGGCTTATATCCTGTGGTCAATAGCGTTGAGTGGATAGAACGATTGTTACCTGCCGAAGCGAATATCATTCAGCTTCGTGTAAAACAGGGAACACAAGAAGACATTCGCCAACAGATAAAAGAGGCAATAGCACTCACAAAGCACACACACTGCCAATTATTCATTAACGATTATTGGGAGCTGGCTATTGAGCTAGGTGCTTTCGGTGTGCATTTAGGGCAAGAAGATATCGATACCGCCGATTTGCACGCTATTCGAAAGGCTGGTACCAGGCTGGGTATCTCAACCCATGGCTTTGCAGAAATTCAGCGAGTGCGACAACTGAAGCCATCATATATCGCACTTGGGCATATATTCCCTACCAATACCAAAGAAATGCCTTCTAAACCGCAAGGCATAGAACGCTTATCCAAATACGTTGAACTATGTGAAGGCATTCCTACCGTTGCTATAGGTGGTATTAACTTAGCGCGCATTGCCGATGTGGCTAAAACAGGAGTTAGCGGCATTGCGGTAGTCAGTGCGATTACCCAAGTCGATGATCCCCTACACGCGTTTTATGCTTTGTCTAAGGAGGCGGGTTTTGCATAGCCATCCATTCACCCAGACCACTGCTTACTCGGCAGGCCAAACCGTTAGCCATATAGCAGGCCAAGTATTTGAGCACTCATTAAACACGCAAGACATAAGGCGCTACAGCAGACAACTAATGCTTGATAGCGTTGAAGATGAAGGACAAGCAAAGCTTGCCTGTTCCCACGCGGTGATAATTGGCCTTGGCGGATTAGGTAGCTTAGTCGCTCGGTATTTAGCTGGAGCCGGTGTAGGAACCATTACATTAGTTGACGGCGACATCGTAGATATAAGTAATCTGCAGCGCCAAGTGACATACAATGAAATGCACCTTGGCGAGCTTAAAGCCAAATCGCTATTTAATGAATTACGCAAAGTTGACCCCAAACTTAACATCATATTTAAAAGCATTTACGCTGATAGTAAGAACTTACCAACATTAATTTCTACTGCCGATTGCGTACTTGATTGTACCGATAACATCGAAACGCGTAAGCACATTAATGCCGTTACCCATCGTGCTTCTATTCCGCTTTTTATTGCGGCGGCGAGCGGGCTACGCTGGCAGGCATTGAACTTACCTCAAAACAACGAACGCATCGGTTGTTACGCCTGTCTTGTTGAATACATAAACGTGCGCGAAGACTGCCTAAGCAAAGGCGTGCTGGGCCCGGTAGTAGGTATGGCCGCCTGCCATCAAGCTACACAAGCTTTGCTGTTTTTAGCTAAAAGATTCAACGCCGACATAAAGTGGGGCCATTACCTAAGCGGAAATGCCAGCCAAGGTTCGCTCCGAAGCTTCATACTTCCCCCCTCTTCAACCTGCGAGGTATGTCATGACCCAAATTAAGGTAAATGTGAACAATCAACCTTTAAACGTGATTGCCCCCATCTCATTAAGCGAACTGATTGCGCTTAAGCAAATTGACGTAGACGGCACCGCTATCGCTAAAAATGCGGCCATCGTGAGCAAACGAGAGTGGCCGACTACTTACCTCAACGACAACGACACCGTTGATATCTTTACCTTAGTGGCAGGAGGCTAATATGCTAACGCTCGCAAACCACACGTTTACATCACGTCTTTTAACCGGTACGGGGAAATTTAGTAACGCCACCATCATGAAAAATGCGGTTGCCGCCGCACAAAGCAATATCGTTACGCTAGCCATGAAGCGCGTAGCGAGCAGCAGCGGGCAAGACCAAACGTTAAAAGCACTTCGAGAATTAGGAGTGACTTTATTACCTAATACATCTGGGGCTAAAAATGCACAAGAAGCTGTGTTTGCGGCCGAGCTTTCCTACGAAGCATTAGGTAGCCCTTGGATAAAGCTAGAAATTCACCCTGATCAGCGTTATCTATTGCCCGACCCTATCGAAACGCTTAAAGCCGCTGAGATTTTGGCAAAAAAAGGGTTTCATGTCTTACCCTATTGCGGCGCAGACCCTGTTTTATGCAAGCGATTAGAAGATGTAGGCTGCGCCGCGGTTATGCCCTTAGGCGCACCTATAGGGAGTAATCAGGGTTTACAAACCAAACCTTTCTTACAGATTATTGTTGAGCAGGCGTCGATTCCGGTAATTGTTGATGCTGGGATAGGAAAACCCAGTGAAGCCATGGCCGCCATGGAAATGGGTGTAGATGCAGTACTGGTAAATACCGCTATCGCCACCGCCCAAAACCCTGTGGCCATGGCAGAAGCCTTTGCCAGTGCGGTGGAAACGGGCCGAAAAGCGTTTGAAGCAGGGCTTGGCGCAACGTTTAGTCAAGCACAAGCTTCCAGCCCATTAACTGCATTTTTGGAGCCGGCAGTATGAAGGTAGCGCAAGCGCTAATTCAGCAGGATTTGTCGCATTTAGCTTTGTCGATAAACAGTAAAACCGACAGTGATGTAGAGCGAGCGTTAAACGCTAATACACTATCGCTAGACGACTTTATGGCATTGATTTCCCCCGCTGGCGTACCCTATCTTGAAGCCATGGCAAGTCGTGCGCAGGCGCTTACCCGCCATCGCTTTGGCAATACTATGCAGCTTTTTGTGCCTTTGTACCTGTCGAACCTATGTGCCAATGAATGTACCTACTGCGGCTTTACCATGAGCAATAAAATAAAGCGCAAAACCCTATCTATAAGTGAAGTGCTTACCGAAATTGAAGCCATTAATGATATGGGATTTTCCCAGGTGTTACTGGTGACTGGTGAACATGAAACTAAAGTGGGCATGGACTATTTCGAACGAACCCTGAGCGCTATTCGTGACAAGGTAAGCTACCTTATGATGGAAGTGCAGCCGCTAAAAAGGGAGCAATACGAAACCCTGAAATACCAGGGGTTAGATGCTGTTTTAGTGTATCAGGAAACCTATTCGCCACAGCATTACGCCAGCTACCACACCCGGGGTAAAAAACAGGATTTTTTATGGCGCTTAGAAGCCAGCGATCGTATAGGGCAAGCCGGTATAGATAAGATAGGTATAGGTGCGCTACTTGGTTTAGGTGACTGGCGGGTTGATAGTGCTATGACGGCTCTTCATGGCAAGTTGATACAACAGCATTATTGGCAAAGCCGCGTGTCTATTGCCTTTCCTAGGCTTCGAAGTTGTGAGGGTAACGATACTGGCGGTAACGCACTTACCAATAGCAAGCTACCTAATGAACGTGACTTGCTTCAGCTGATTTGCGCCCACCGATTGTTTAATCCACAAGCTGAGCTATCGCTTTCTACACGCGAGTCGGCCGCATTTCGAGACGGCGTAATGCCGCTGGGGATAACATCAATGAGTGCAGCTTCTCAAACGCAGCCAGGCGGCTATAGCGAACCTTCACAGGCATTAAATCAGTTTGATATAGACGACAACCGTTCGGTGCCAGACGTGGTAAACGCGATTGCAGCGAGAGGATTAGAGCCCGTTTGGAAAGATTGGATGCCATTTAAAGCCCGCGCCTAGCCGTTCAACTCTGTGTGAATACATGCATTCAAAGCGCAATAAAATGGCAGCTTTGCAATCGGTTAAACGATTAGTTTTTTTAAGGCAAAATAAATAAAAAATTTGTTTTGCTTTCCCGTAAAACCCTCCGTAGAATCCGCACAAATTTTAGCCAGACCCTTTTCTTATGCGTCTGGCTTTTTTGTCTTATTTATCTCATATTAAAGTTATCAAAACTTAAGGGCAGTGCGTTGGATACCGTTGAATTTATTCAAATTCGTAAATTTATAGTGAAGCTTGGCAAAATGCTGCACAAGTACGGTACCCCTGCGTTCCGTCTTGAAGCCTACCTTGGTGAAGTCGCCAAATATTTGGGCGTCCACGCTTCATTTATTTCAACGCCCACGTCACTAACTTTTGTTATCTGGAGCGACCGTCACGAAGACGAATACAATCATGCGGCCCGTTTGTTACCAGGCGATCTAGACATGAACGCATTATCCCTCACCGACGAACTAGCCAGCGAACTACTATCGGGCAAATTAACACTAAGCGAAGCAGACAAGCGTTTAGACGAAATAGACGCCATGGGTAGCCCCTACGGGAAATGGGTAACCGGTGTAGCCTTTGCCATGGCTACTGGCGCATTTGCCATGCTGATGGGAGCTAGCTGGAGTGAAATTGGCTGGTCGGGCGCGCTGGGTATTGTGGCCTATTTATGGACCTTATGGGCACAACAGTCTAAACGCGTAAACTTAATGCTAGAGCCAGTTACCGCGTTTGTAGGCGGTATTCTTGCCTGCGCTATCGGTCAGTACGTAGACCCAGGCATCAACATTCCGCTGGTTGTGCTTTCATCGGTCATTGTGTTTGTGCCAGGTCTTGCCTTAACCATGGGCCTTGCAGAGCTGTCCTCCCGTAATATGGTGTCGGGTACCGCCCGCACCATGGACGCTATCATGCAGCTGTTTAAATTGTACTTTGGCGCGTTTCTGGGTGTGTCTGTGGGCTTTAGCGCGTTCGGTGAAAACGTGTATACGCCAGCAGAATCATTGCCTTACTGGGCAACGTGGCTCGCGGTATTCTTATTGTGTATTGCCCTAGTTGCGATATTCCGAACGCGTATTAAACATATTCCTTGGGCGCTGGCAGCGGCATTTATTGCCTACAGCACTACCGCATGGAGCTCAGATTACATGAGCCCGGGGCTAGGTGCATTCGTGGGTGCATTCGCATTAGGTATTTTTGCTAACGCGTTTACTCGTATTGCCAACCAACCAGCTACTATTGTTGCCATGCACGGGCTTATTGTGTTGGTGCCGGGGTCTAAAACCTATATTGGTTTGAACTCGTTTATGACCGGCCAAGACTTCGTGAAGGCCGATCATTTAGGCCAGGAAGTGTTTCTTATTTTTATGTCGCTAGTGGCGGGGCTTATTTTTGCTAACGTGGTTGTGCCCACTAAAAAGGCGTTATAACACTGTTACGACAGCGAGTAGATTTCGCGCTAAATTACGTAATGCACCACTGGCAGTTAGGATGCACAACGTCCATAGCGCAGCCTAAAAAATAAGAAAGTCGCGCTATTTAAGCAGCTTAATCAGCGCACGCCCTAACCGGGCGTTAAGTGCGCCTGCTGCTATGGCTTCGGCCGAGTTTTCCATAAACTTGGCCGACAAGCTGCCGCCAATTTGATTGGCGACTTCATCGGTAGCTAAATCAAATACGCCCTGCGCCGCAATGTTTTGAGCCAGCACTTTTAGCAACTTCCAGTTTCCTGCTGTGCTTGGTCGTAACCCGTACACTCGAGCCATACGGCGAATGGTACGAAAGCTAATCCAAATCACAGCAAAGGTTTGAATAAGGTTGTTAGGGCTAATAAACGCCAGGCTTCCAGCCGTTACCGACTCTTTATTAAGTACCTTATGGGCCTTGTCCTGAACAGGCTTTAACACCGTATCTTCGTAAAGACCAAGCCGTTCTGGCCCTGTCATATCGTCTTGAAGTTGCTGTTTATAGCGGTCGAAGCAGTGCGCTGCGTAAGAGCCTCGGGAAAAGCGTTTTCCGTGCTGACTTAACACCCGGTCTATTTTTTGTGGTGAAGTTTCATTTCGCTTATTAACCAGCAAATTTCGGATAACACCAGCATCTTCCATCGCCGTATTCACTTGCTTGTAGCCACGCCACTCTTTGAAACTTAAAAAGCTAAAACAGCTAACAAACCCCACCAGCAGTGCACCTAATACGCCTGTTCCAATAGGGTGTTCAGAAACGTTAGCAGCAAGGGTGGTATAAGCTTCAAATACAAAAAAGCCAATTAACGAAACAACGCCAAACCCCAAGGTTGCCGCACCTAAAGAAATGCCCTCTTTATTTACATCTACTTCCCACACGTCTTCACTAACTTGCTGTGGAAGCTTGGTTTTAGGCTGTGCAATATCTAAGGTTTGTGTTTTTACCTTAGTTTTGTACTGCGGTTTATTCACAGAGCCTGATTTGTGCATTGGCTCGCCATCTTGGTAATCATTACCGTCATCAGCGGTTGTTTTATTTAGCTGATCATCATACTGATCACGTTGTTGAGACGCGTATTCCGAATAAGCCGTGCCGTCTTGCTCGCCAAACCCATTATTTTTAAGTGTAGACGGGCGCGTAGGCTCTGGGCTTTCATCAAATTTATAAGGTTTATCGCTCATTCTTGCTCTCCTTTGCCCAGTAAAAACTGAAGCAGTCTGTCTACGCCCTTACCCGCTAAAATACGCGCTTTGAAATCACTCGGCACACTTACATCAGGTACTGGAAAATGGCTGCCTTCTTCCATTTCTTTCAGCGTGCTTGGAATGGGTTCAAACATAGATTCGACATAGCGGCCATCGGTGTCTTGATAGCGAATAGCATCTTCGTTACTGCCATCATCGGTCACTTGCATGCTAGATACTAAAAAGTGTTCGAATTGAATAGGCTTATCATCGAACCGGGCTCTGGCGCCTTCAGTAATTTGGGTAAGTAAACTAAGTAAGTTTGCACGCTGACTTACTGGCACGAGATCTGACTTGGTCGCTACAAAGGCCACTTTGCCTATTTGTTCTTTTTTCAGCACATTGCGCGAAAACCACGTGCTTTGCCCGTACACAAAGGTATCGGCCAAATGGCTTAAAGTTTCCTTTAACTGATACAAGTGCTGCCTGCTGTGGTTAAGCCCTTCAAACAAATCCACCAGAATAATTTGCTTATCGGTTTCTTTAAAAATGGACTGTTTTAACGGCGTTAACCATCGACTTTGAAATTTCGAAAAATGCTTATCAAAAATTTTGAACCACGGGTGCGATACATCGCTGGTAATGCTAGACGGTAGTGGCGTGAAACCAAACGCCTGCCAATCGAAATCGCTCGACTCTAATAAAAAGCTGCCTGGCTGAAGTAGTGATATACCGTTCGCTTTGGCGTCAATAAGGTAATCCCGATAGGCGTTAACGAGTAGCTTAATACGCTGCTCTGTAGGCTCTTGCTCGAAATCGAATTGATTGACAAACGCTTTCCACTGACTCGCAAAATACTGCTGGGGCCCGCTGCTTAACTGCGCCCACGCAGAGTCTGACCAATGGGCATAGGTTTTACTTAGCATAGGAATATCGGTCACCCATTCCCCTGGGTAATCGATAAACTCAAACACCACATCGCTATGAGGCAGTACATGGCGTTTTAGCGAGGCTGTTTCTTTAAGTCGTACTACTAGTTTAAAACCAAACGCTTCCTCAGTAGCTTTAGGCCACTGGCCGTTTTCAAGATCAGTAATATTCTGCAAATGAGGAAAAGGTTTATAACCTTCAATGGGCTCTATTCGCATGTCTAGCACTTGAGAAGGCGGTAAATAACGTAGTAGGGGCAAACACGCATAGCCTTCTTCACTGCGGCTTTTTAGCATAGTGATAAGGCTGGTAAACAGCATGGATTTACCGCTTCGGCTAAGCCCGGTAATAGTGAATCGGTGGGTTTCTTTGTTAAACGCACTGCTTAGCTTGTCGCCAGTTAGCGACGCCATTGCCCGAGTTTTATCAAAAAGCGTAGCGATATTCTTTTGCATTATTATTGTTTGCTGCCTTTGCAGTTCCTGTTCCCTTGAACCTATACCTTAAAAATAACGTTCTGAGAGCGCGGCTTTCGCTTGATTGCTCTCGCTGCATTGATCTCATCTAATTTTAGATACGACTTAAAGAGTAATGTGGTTATTAAGAGGTAAAAGCAAGGGCAGTGCCAGCTAAGTTATCACTGTGAAACAAAAATCGCGTTGTTTATTTAATGCTCGCGGGTTTGGTTGAAGAGCTTTTTCTTTATGCGATTTTTACTGGAATGCCAGTGATTCTTTGGCTTGCGCGGTGCATTTTCGATAACGTGTTCAAAATCGATATCTGATTTTTTGGTGGGCGGCACGTGGGCGCAAAAGAATGTATCAATTTGTGACTGCGCCAGCCTTTTTAAGCTTTCACGGTATTGATTCGGGTGACACAACGGATACGGTGGAACGAGCTCGCCTTTCACCTGCACTAGCACGTCAGCAATGTAGGCCTGCTGCGTAGGAATGTGCGCAAGAGTTAAATCATGATCGGTGTGACCCGGCGTGTAGATTACTTGCCAGTCGGGAAAACCAGGCAACGTTTGGTTGTCTTTAAGCGTCATGTCTGGCGCTAAAATTGGGTTATACCAAATGGGCATTCTTGGTTTGCCAATACGATTTGCCACCCACCAGGTTAACAGCAAATCGATACCGTGAGCAGTACGCCCTGCAAAACCAGCGTACCAATTAACCGCTTTAGGATGAGACGCCACTTGCGCGCCTGTGCGCTGACGCAATTTAATAGCGCCACCTGCGTGATCGGGATGCATGTGGGTAACCACAATAAGCTTTAAGTCAGTTAACGGTCGACCCAAGGTTTGAGTAATGTATTTGCACACATTGTCTACGTCGGCTCGGCTACAGCCATCAAGCAACAGCAAGCCATTGCTGTCTTCAACAAGATAAATATGCTGTATGTAGCCTGATAATGTATGAATTTTCATTACTGCTTCCTGTTCACCAGTGCGTGCGAGCTTACCGACAGTGACTATCGATATGGCTGTGCATTCGTTTTTCCACGCTCTGTTTACTGCACGTTTTTCACAAAGTATTCAATACGTTAAACGCAAGAAGCGAGTCAGCACTGCATCTAACTCGATGGCGTTAGCACTATTGATTACGCCAAATCCTATCAGAACCTATCTGGTAAGACCAGATTCAGCGAACAAGTGTAGCATTAAATCGCGAAGCCACATCAGCCCCGACTCGCCTTCTTGCTGGCTATGCCAGTAAAGGTGCGTTTCCAGTGCAGGTATTTGATAAGGCAGTTTAGTGCTTATCAGGTTATCGTCGCTTACTGCATCGGCTACAGAACCCGGCAAGGTCAACAAAGCCTCGGTATTAGCCACCACATCTGCTGCCGCCCGGTAATTTTGGCAACGCCACAAAGAGGGCCGACTTACGCCTAATTGTTGCAGCGCAATTTCTTCTACCGACGCGCCTTTAGCGCGGTTAGATACCGTAATATGACGTGCAGCCACGTACTTTTTCTTATCTAAATTCTGCGCCAAGGGGTTTTGCTTATTCATAAGCACTTTGTAGGTATCCCGACGTAAGAGAGAATGGGAAATGGGTGCTGCAACGGCGCGGCCAATATCAATGACTAAGTGAAGGTTTCGGTTGGTTAAATCAGCCAGCATGGTGTCACGATGTAAGCGAGTGCTTACTATTTCGATATTAGGCGCCTGCTTTTCAAGGGTAGAGAGTAAAACTGGCAATACACCTAATTCTAACGACTCTTGCATGGCGATAACAAAGCGCTGATGGCTGTGTAATGGCTTGAAGTCAGCAAACTCCCCTAGCGCTTTTCGAATATCGCTCAAGGCTTTCAATATAGCGGGGGCTAACCGTTCGCAGGCTGCGGTGGGCAGCATACTTTGCTTTTCTTTTACGAAAAGTGGGTCACCTAATATATCCCGAAACCGGCGCATGGCATGGCTAACTGCCGACGGCGTAATGTGCAGCGCTTCAGCCACCCGGGTCATGTTTCTATGCTGCCAAAGGGCTTCAAACACCTTCAGCAAATTCAAATCGAGCTTTTCAAATTGTCTGTCTTCAAGCATTGGCCAAACCATGAATAAAATTCACACCATTCAAGGATTATATTTCATTTCATTCACTGAGCAAGTTTCTCTAGTATGAGCCTAACGAAGTACATTCGCGCGACCTATTCTATGATCACAATACATGATTTTGCGCGCTTGGATAAACAACCCGACCATGTGATGCGAAACTCAAATACGCTGTTTCTAAGCATTACAACTAAAGCGAACAATATAAAGATAAAGGTACCCTATGGATTTCTCACATAACGACAAAACCAAAGCCTTATTAGAAAAACTTGATAACTTCATTGCTGAACATATAGCGCCAATTGAAAATGAAGTTTACGACTTTCATCATAAAGAAAATAATCACGGCGATTGGAAAAACTGGAAGCTACATCCTGGCACCGAGGCACTAAAAGCCAAAGCACGTGAAGCAGGCTTGGCAAATTTATTTCTGCCAGATGCTGAACTAGGTCAGGGGCTAACCACACTTGAATATGCGCCAATGGCTGAACGCATGGGTAAATACTTGTTTGCCCCGGAAATCTTCAACTGTAATGCGCCTGACACCGGCAACATGGAAGTGCTGTATCACTTTGGTAGCGATGCACAAAAAAAACAGTGGCTAACACCATTACTGGCGGGCGAGATCCGCTCAGTGTTTGGCATGACCGAA
>Ga0115005_10004976_pt1 | contig 10510 bp, 9 predicted proteins | sample ArcOceMetagenome_FD_87163 | JGI IMG/M metagenome (GOLD analysis project Ga0115005, IMG submission 87163) | Marine eukaryotic phytoplankton communities from Arctic Ocean - Arctic Ocean - Greenland ARC118M Metagenome | ecosystem: Environmental > Aquatic > Marine > Oceanic | place: Arctic Ocean...
GTATGATCCGTGATAACGGTCCCTGTTTCTTATTTGCTCCAGTCAAGATGATGAAGGAAGCTAAGGGCAAGGTCGATCTTGGCAACTGTATGCCTATCAACAAGGCTGCTCTTCTCCATGAAGCTTCTGAGGAGACTGTCAAGTCCAGAAACGCAGTAACTGTCTTGACTTACCTCCATGGTGTGAAGGAGTGTCAGAATTCCATTGATGCTATCAAGGAGGAAGGTTTCGATATTGATCTTATCGAGCTCCGTGCATTGAAGCCTCTTGATATGGAGACCATTGGCAAGAGTTTGGCTCGCACAAACAAAGTATGCATCCTTGATGAGAGTACCAAGAGTGGAGGAGTTGGAGCCACTATCAGTGCTGTGATTTCAGAGGAGATGTTCGACCATCTGGATGCTCCTGTGAAGAGATTGTGTATGGATGACGCTCCAGTTCCTTATGCTGAGACTATGGAGAAGGCTGTCGTTAAAAGAGGAAGTGATCTTATCGCCGGAGTCTTCGACTTGTGTACCAAGAAGTGGTAAATTTTGTCTATTCTAAATCAAAATGTACCTCGTCTATCGGGTTGTACAAATGTGTATATGCTATGATATGGATGAAAAGCGGGTCTCTGTTTTGCGATATTTTTCACTTTTAAAATCAAGATTAGCTTCAATTCTACCTATTAAAATATATGTTTAGATCCCTGCACCAGTGAAAGTTTGAGAGTCTCTCTTCTTCAAGAATCGTCGCAAATCCTCCTTCAAGGTTTTTTGTCTTCTTGGAGGAAGCCAGTCCGTATCCAAACCATGACTCCTCAATTCCGCCTCGATGCAATCATCTGGGGATAGATGAGGCAGTCCGTTGTCGAATAATATTAACTCTCCCCGCTCAAATTCTACCCATTCCTCATTCAACGTCAATGGTTTTGTGGCAATGATGGCGACACGATCGTCGTCGCTCGTTAATTGTTCAAAATCAACTTCATAATCGCAGTCCGAAAGTGCTGCCATTTTAAAAGGCGGCTCCCGAATGACATAATGCAAACCATTCCACACCTTTGATCCAGGCCTCGAGCCAGGCCACGAGTAGGCAAACTCTACAGAACACAAAAATGTGAGTTCACCGGGGTACGTGTACACAAAAATGAATGTCCCGACGCATGAAGAAAATATGGAAAAACTTACGGACGTGTTCCCCACAAGTAAGCAAGAAATTCAGAATTGTTTCCTCCCGATCATGATCAACAATCTCATCCTGCAAAATTCTCAAATAATCATGTAACTCTGGTAAAGATGGACACTCTGAAAACTCGGCTTTGAGTGCATTCAGAATACTACAAAAGATTTTCTCACTGTCGGTATCACCTACTGGGTTGTATATGCGTTCAATGGATTCACCTTTCGCGCAACCTAACGAAGGTAATTCACCTCTCTCACATTTGAAAAGGGGAACATCCCCATTGTGCGCAAATGCCCACTGGATCCCCCACTTTATTGATAACATGAAAAGACAAAGGGTAATATAAATATGAACGCATTGGTTTCAAAGTACAATGCAATCATGTCATGAATCTCACCATTTCTCGGTGAAAAGGATGAACATTTTCCAAACAAACTGCACCCTCTGTAGCATATCTAATATGAGCAATCATATTATGAGTCTTCATTGGATAGTTTGAAACAAGGTCGGCTATGGGGGATGAAGAAGCTGGTTCGGGATCGTGGAAAGCCCTAATTCCCCGGCCTTCATAGAATGCGATACCCCACCCATGGCAATGGACATCTGTTTCACCTCCTCTGCGTGCAAATCCTTTCCAGCTAAAGGTGAAATCGGTTGGACTTGCGCAGTTCATCCCGAGCAGCTGACATCCTAATGCTGTGGTTGACGTTGATGGTCTGTATTCTTGTTTGAGAAAGGATGAGGGTTGATTGATGCCAAATCCCTGGGTGCGTGTGGCCTTGTATTGAATTAACAAAAGAAAACCATGAAATGATTTCATCGCAATCTAATCAGCTTTGATAAATCTTCGTTTTGTTTGACTTTGTTATGATTGCCGGTTGTTGTGATCAATGTTGTTGATTGATGGTGAATGGCCTATCTATGGTGACTTTGCTTATCATCAGGTCCGTCACTTTTTTAATTAAAGCGCAAGTCGCAAGCGAACGGTTGATTAGCTTAGCTTATTGTTCCAAACCCTGTATGATGGGTACTCCGTCGTTTTGAATGTGAAATTTCTCATTTTCTGTACGGTACAGATTCTCCTGCTTGTACCGTACTACGCACGGCCATGGTACGCTTCGATTGCTTGCAGGCTTGTCGAATCGTATGAACTCAGAGGCTACACGTAGGAAATTATAAAAAGCTTATTTATTAGATAATTCTACGAAGAAGCATTCCTCCATTGCCCTGTCTTTGTTGTCTTTCTTTTACCTGCCACAATTCGTGATCTCAAACTCATCAACTGAATGGTTGAAGTAGTTTGGGATTCATGTGGTACTAATATGGATGCAGCCATCCATTCGTTATCTGGGTGGATGGCTAAATGTTTCAACTTTCCTTCGATGGGGATTGTTATTGGGTCGCCGCCTCTCCTGCTGATGAGCGTTAGTCCGCCTTTTTCTTTACTGTTGGAGTTTATCAAGCCACTGCTAGCAATACTTTGATCCAGGACTCGTTTGTCACTATCGGGTAGCACCTGATACATTGTGTTAGTCTTGGTCACAACAAGGAGAGAAGCTGCGCTGTCTAATTTGCCATGAACTGATGCAAAGTCAGGTACACTCGGAGTGGAGTCATTGTAGAAATTTGTTCGGGTAGAGTCGCATTTCAAAACAGTTGGGCTTCGATGTAAAACTCGAGCTATTGGTATAACATCCTTCGCCACATCAAAGCGTAGTGATATGATCCATCCTCCACTCGTGATAACTCCCAATGTGACACATTTCTTCACTGGTTGGTTCCCTATGAGTGTCTTTGGTTTATCTGCCCATACGTAAACCTTTTCTACACCCATCCATTTACTGCTCGGCATGACATGCTTTCGAATTCCACCGAGTTGAGAAAGACTCCAAGTCTTCATCACCTGCGGTGTAAGATCCGATGAAAAGGATTTTCTCGAACAATTGTTGATATCTATGAGCGCAAACCAGCCAATCGAAGTCGTCGCAAGTATAAGGCCACTCTTTTCGTCGCCTGGATTCGCTGATAAATGCACAATTTCTGTGATACCGCCATTTCTAGCATTTTTCAAAGGATTCATAGACCAGACAAGGCGACCTTGCTTTCCAGTAGAAACGCTCGAAATATGAGAAAACTTCCATAGGCTCAATGATCCGTCACTGCCGCCAATCAGCAGTCTATGGTGATTATGTCCAACTTTGGATGGAAGATATTTTAGCGTCCGATTGCCGATATTATTTAAGCTACGAGAACTTCTGTCAGCTAACCGAATGAATAAAGGTCCATTCTCAGAAGTTGTCGATACATCGTATACCCTGACTTCATCTTTATTGCTACTCAGGATAAGCGAATTGAGTTGTGAGAGTGGTTGCTAATGGCAATAGAAACAAAGATAGTCAGAACCTGACAACTTACAAAAAGGAAACAGCAAGCATATTTTCATCCAATGGGTTCCAATTTATTGAACTGATCCGATGAATATCTGTCCCCATCCGAAATCTGATAAAAGGCGGTATATTCTTCTTTTCTCGGTGGAGATGAGACATACTTTGGCGTTTCAGAGTCATATCGGCAGCATTTACCTCGTCGAAATCAAATATACTAATGTAACCTACAGAATCGGCGACTGCGAGGAGAACACCCTCAGAATCAAACTCCATACAGGTGACCTCACTATTAAATAGACCGAGGTCAAGCTTTACAGTTTTGCTAGGTTGCCACTTTCCGTGTACCTTATTTCTCATCCCATGGTATCCTGAATCAAAATAATTGTCATGCCTTGTATTGAAAGTACTCCTTTGATTTAATTGCGCGAGTATATTCCTGGATACCTTTCTTCCGCTAAACACTTGACGGTTTAAGTCTCTTCTAATATCATTCTTATTGCCAGCATTTTGAGATTGTGACTCGGTGGGATTTTCGGCTGAAGTCTCTTCCGGTGCTTTTGAGATCGTTATTCTGGACACTTGACTTTTTGTGTCTGAATCTGGAATTATTGCTTGATTCTTTGGACAATGCAATTGCTGGGTGGGTACTGAAGATGAAAAGATTGACAGCTCTAACATTTTTTTGTTTTGTTCTGCTTGATCCCCAATAGTGTTTGCCTTCTTTTTAATTGGAGGCTTTTGCACTTCTTTCGTTTCAATTTCCGAAGCCTTTAACTCACTTGCCTTTACAAAGAAAGCATGAATTCCTCTCTGTGAATCAATCTGACGTTTTCTCTTGCTATCAGTTCTACTCGTGGATTTTAATCTGCTATTGGAAATGTGGGATTTTCTTTTCAACTCCTTGGAACTTTGTACGCTTTTCGAAACAGGTGTAACATGGGGAACAGAGTTGTTGTTCCGAGCTCGGTCTTTGGCCGACAATTTCGCAATGACATCTCCCATACTCGGAACTTTGCTCTTATCTATTTTTCTCACCGGTGCAGGTCTGAAAAACGAGGTTCCCCTATTGGAATTATTCGAATCTGCATCATGTGGAGTCGAGTTGAACAAGCCGAAGGACTCAAGGCCATCATCATTGAAGTCTACAGTTGTAGCGCGCTTAGCTGTTTTCCCTCCTCTGCGAGTTTGAGAATTCTTCTTTGTTTTCTTCTTTCTGGGATCACTGTTGAATGAAAAGGACATGGCGGCATTGGTAGAGAATGGATGATTTCACCTTTGCCTACTGTACTTACTATTGCAATTCAAGCATCACCGACCACATCGACCCATCAACTTCGTGTTGAGGAGGAGGGATGCTGGCTGGCTGAACTTGGCGCTGATTTGAAATTTTGAGCGCGGGGTACTAACCCTAAAGGGTAGGTATTTAGGGTTTGAAAATAAAAATATGATAAGCTGCACCAAACTCAAGGAATAGGATGTTTATCATAGAATAGTTTCGTGGACTGATAAAGTAGATTTACAATACATAGCTAATATTAATGACTTGAAGCTTCATTTCCGACGTATTTCAGTCAACATACGGGTCTCGGATTCCTTCACCATTGCGACCATTCTTTCTGAAAAATCGTCAAATTGACGAGAAACGCTTTCGTCTCCATTCATACTATTTTCCTCTCCTCCTCCTAATAAACGCAACATCAACCAAGTAATGAATCGGCAAAGTCTGTTACTGTCGGTGTTGGTATTATTTCCAGACAATAAAGAAAGAAAACCCACAAAGACTACGCAGTTCAGTCCAAAGGTGCCAATGATCTTAAACATTTTGATGAAGATAGGATCATCGCTCGCTCTCGAAACCCCAAAAAGCTCGGCAAATGCCCAGAAAAAAATAATTCCTGTTGAACATATCAGTAATGAACTAACACCTCCCTGCAGCCAGTCTACTGATTGGATCAATTTAATCCAATACATGGGGTGCCATTTTGTGTATCCTGAAATATTACTATTTTCATTGAATACGCTGATATCACGGAAAGCAACCAACTCCGAAAGGAGAAATACCCGAGACCGCCCGAACAGATGTCTTGATCTATTCATACAATGTTTGTATGAATCGCTAATGATGGCAATCAGGACATTCAATAGAACAATAGCGATGAAGAAGGAAAAGCCTACAAAGACAAACAATGCAAGTGGTTTCCTATCAAAGTCCTCCTCGCGTTCGAATAGCCCCCAATCTCCTAAAATCACAGAATAAACTCTAAGATAATATTCAGGAGGGTGACAGTCTAGTCGGTTGCTTGTATCAGTTTCGGTAGCAGAGCACTCATCGGGAACTAGCATTGTGAAAAATATCTAATGAATCGAGATAAAGATGTCAGATTGAGATGTTGTCTAAAAAGCGACCGCGATAAATACGAAAGGAAAGTGCGATTACTCACCTGCGCAAAACAAAGTATAATGATAACCAGAATGGCAAGATACCAGAAGATATCTTTTGTAATCTACGTTCAAAATTGAGCAATTAGGAGATATGATAGGTTCGTGATATTCATCTCAAAAATCATACACTAGCTCACCTGAACAATCGCCATCACAAATGTCGCCAGCTTTATGTTGATTGACTTTACTAAACCTAGAAATCGCAGCCACAGCAATCCAGTTGTGAAAGCAAACATTGATCGAACGATTTGATTAGTTCCTTGCGTTTCATCGTTTACTGTAAGCCTCATGATTAGAACACACAACACAACCATCAATAAAGAAGAAATGTTGACAATGGTACCAAAGTTCCAATAAACCTGGCTCCAGTTTCTGGCCATCGCTGTCAGAGCAATACCTTTGCTAAATTCACGAATTTCAAAATACACCGCGAAGGCATTTGCACACCATAGCCAATTGAGAACTATGTCTTTTGCTTGACCGACTAAGTATCCATCAACACCTTTTCGGAAACAAAATATCAACAGTAGCAATAGAATAATATCTGCGAAAAGAAAAGTCGCAACGAAAGGTGTAGAAATCAGACGTTCTATGACTGGATTGATTTGGTTGTGTGAGATATTGTGAACAGATGATTATATGTCGATATTCATTTCGTCTCAATCCATCGTACCTTTTGAAATCAATGGTAGAGAAGCTAGATCTTCAATCCTTCCTTTGTCAAGCATGAGCATAGATGGCATGAGTTTGTCCAAGCTCTCGAACTTTTTGTAAATGTCTTCTTCTGCAGTGTTGCATTTGCTTGTTTTAGCCGCCATCTCATTGTTACTTACGACAGTGTCTGAGAGGAGGCATACATACTCAGAAGCTCGTTCTTTGCTGTGCTTACCATCGTTGAATAATTGAATCAGCCATGGACCAAGACTCTCTGGCTTTAGCATTGCTCTTCGTACTATGGAGCAGTTGAACACAAACCGTCTGTCTTCGTCATCAAGATAAAGAAAATTCACCATAATGTCTTCTATCTTTGCAAACTGATCAACGTATTCTTGAATGACGTCGTGAACATTGGAATATAGTGTGTTCGAACTAGTTTGCCTTGATATTCTTCGTTGGTAGTTTGATTGCATTGAACTTTTGGAGTCCTCTACAAATGCACCATATTCTCTCTCTTCTTCGCTTGCAGTGTCCTCTTCTAATCTGTCTAGAATCGCAGATGACATGTACAATGCATAGGCAACTTGGTTTGGAAGTTGAACCAGTATGTTCATATCCTTCTCGGTCTCGGTCTTTAGTGCCACAAATTTGGTAGTAGATATTTGTTTTCTATTGCCGAACTCAATATCATCTACAGATGCGTTTGGGTCTGCATCTGTATCACCTGAATCCTCCTCGTTAACTTCAACTTCACTGATTGTCCAATTTTGCACAATGTCTTGGAAAGGAAAGTGTCCGTTGTTATCTTCAGCGATGAGCTTCGATACGGCATTTTGTTTCAGTAGAAATGTAGCAATATCAGCACCTGCATTCTCCATAGGTGATGATGGTAATGATTCATTTAAACCTAGGAGGTGGAGTGGATTCCTTCCGTCCTTATCTGCTAGAAGTTTCTGCCGATTCGATCCGTCCTCCTGCAAAAAAGGAACAAGATCCTCCCACCTTTTGCACCGATAAGATTGTGTGTGTAGGTCAGTAGGTCCTTTATATTTTGAGTTAAATGGCTCTTTGACCACAGAAGATTCCAGCTGAAGCCGACTTGTAATGTGACGTGGGGTACCGGTATTTTGTGCGGGAGACATGAATTCTCTTACACTGTCCCAGGCCTTCTTCGATGCTTTTTTTGTAGCTCCAATAATGATTTTCGTGCCATGTGTGCCTTCTGCTTCCTGTTTAGGGCTTTTAATGTCTACAGAGAACCGAGTATTGGTTAAACTTGATTTGGATGTAGAATGCCGAAATCTCATATTGTTCTTTTGGTTTGGTGTATATTTGGGGATGTTTGGTGTGTGGTCGTTCATCTCATAATCTCCTGATCGTTTTGGTGTAAGCGCTTCATCCCGTAAGTACTCCTTTTGCTTTGGTTTTCTGATGCTACTTTTCTCCTGTGACTTGGGATTCTTTATCGTTTCCTTCAAGGTGCTTCTATTTTCTGGCGAATCTTTGAAAATTGTTGGATTGGCTACAGGCGTCTTTACCGCAGACCGGGTTACGTTCTCTTTATCGTCTGAATTCAAAATCTTTAACGGTGAGATTTCTAGACTTCCCTTCGTAATGTCAGATTTCTGCTGATGTGCCTTCGAAATACTAGTTTTAGTCCTGATCCTATCCTCAAGGTCGTTTGTGCGCATAGGTGATAGCACACGTGTAGGATCTGGAGACCTCATGAAAGTTAGTGTTTTAATAAAAGCTTCAAAGGAGGAGGGTCCAACACAGTCCAAGAGGTAGCCAACTAGCAAATTGTGCAGTAGACATCCGTAAAATTTGAAAATGAAAGTTCGTTTGCTTTGATTTGGATTGGACCGTTAATTCCAATCTTTTCCGTGTTCTGTATTCAACGGTCGGTATTTTGGAAAGAAGGGAGTAGGGAGGGAGGGAGGGAGGTGTCAGCTCACTCATTCGGTACGACGGTACTGTACATACATTTTAAAAATACAGTACACACGACGGACCGGACGCCTTCCTCAACGGAAAACGGAAGACAAAAACCGAACCGCCGCCGCCCCCGCCCCCCCGCAGAGCTTAAAAATAAAAACACACATCAGACAGGACTTACTCTGTCCACATTTAGGTACATAGATATTCAGTCAACATCGCCGCACGCAGTAGCAGCAATCAATGCCATGTCTTCTACAGCAGAAAATGAGGACAGGCGGTGCAATATGAGCATGAAAATGAGTGGCATTGGTCCAATGGCTGACCGTCATCTCGTCGCCGCTCAATTGTTGAAAGAACAAACCTGTCAGAAATTCACCACCAAATCGTCGAAAGATTTGTCAACGGAGAATAGAACCGATAAGCTCATGAATTTTTTAAGTGCGCAAACTATGGCCACCAGTTTTCGCAGCGCGGTATCAGAGCCAAGTCAATCCAGTCGGTCGTTCAGGAACTTAAATGCTACAAGGACTGCAGCAGCATCGCAAAGCGCTCCAGCTGAGGTTGATAGAAAGGATAAACTTATGAAAATGTACAGCCTGGCTCCCACCTGTCAGAAAAGTATCAACACTATTAACAACTCCCAACAGAATACGAGTATTTCAGAGAAGAAGCGAGGATTTTGGAGCCGTCGCGGTGGAGAGAACTGAAAGTGGTTAGCTAGTGGCGTGCAACGGCAAATAAGAGTTGTCGTATTGTATATGTTTCCGATTTATTGAGCACCCGCAGTATGCTTGAATGTCGAATAATACTATCATGAATTTTGACGTTTTTAAATAAGGATAGTTGTATTATTTTAACAGAATAAGTTGAGAGACATCAAACAGGTTGTTGCAAGTTGCAAATAATTACAGTTGAATCTTGTACCAAAGATCCTTTCGGCAGCATTTTTAAAACCGATGTTGTATTATATAAATTGTGGGTGATAGGTTAGGTATGCAATCATTCTATTTTAGGCCTCTGATACTTTAGGAAGAAACACAACGAAAGAAGAGAGTCACGGGTTTGCCCTTTGAACCGAGAATTTTATCAGTGTGTTTCAGACAAGGCGAACGGAAATCCGGTCAAAAAATGAAAATGATTTGTGGTTGCATGAATTAATTGGTGAGAGTATGAGTTGGCTGAAAGAAATTGAAGCCCAAGGAACGTGGACGGGTGAAATAGCAAAAGGATGGAGGACTTTGGTTAAAAAAGAACAGGGGTAAGAAAAGTATCGAGAGAAAACCTAGAAAGAGATGAAGAAGATATGCATCAGTCACAAAAAGGCAGGGTTGGCTTCTGTATCTTGAAGACAAAGGGTGTGTTCGATGATATTGGGAGGGCAAAGAATTCGTCTGAGTCAGTCGTTACAAAGGAAACATACTTCAAAGTTTATTGCATTGCAGTATCTGATAACAGAGAAAGAATTCAAAATGGGAAAAGAGTGTGAATAAAGAGTGTGCAAAAAAGATAAAACATTCGAACATGAGTGTGCAAATTGCAAGCTTTTGTGTGAATGGTTTTCCTTCTTGAAAGACCTATTCAAAACCTATGAATGATGGCACGAAATCACATCTTCAATCTATAAGTCATCATAAAAAGTTTGCTTTCGGTTATGATTTCCTACAAATATGTACGTACGAGTATAGATATATGTCGTGACAATCTTCAATGAAGGTGTGTTCATCATCCAAAGGGCAATTTATCCTGTTTCTTCCAACAGTCCTCTCCTCAAATGACGAGGCGATTATGAAAATGTATTAATCTGGGGCTAGTACGTGTAGTGTAGCTACTGTACACGTAGTCTCTATCTATGATCGATTTACAGGGTACGAGTGCTTTTACTAATAGATTATACTAGCTAGAGTAAGTTGAAAGTAGTA
>Ga0115005_10004978_pt1 | contig 10509 bp, 9 predicted proteins | sample ArcOceMetagenome_FD_87163 | JGI IMG/M metagenome (GOLD analysis project Ga0115005, IMG submission 87163) | Marine eukaryotic phytoplankton communities from Arctic Ocean - Arctic Ocean - Greenland ARC118M Metagenome | ecosystem: Environmental > Aquatic > Marine > Oceanic | place: Arctic Ocean...
AGAAGGCAATTGTCCTGACTGTCGACGTAAAGTAGAAAAAATAAAGGAACATAATTATTTTTTTCGCATGGGAAAATATCAGGATTGGCTTATCAAAAAAATTAAAAGTGATCCGCATTTCATTTTGCCTGCTTCACGGCGGAATGAAGTTTTGGGTTTCTTGGAAAAACCACTGGAAGATCTTTGCATCTCACGTCCAAAATCGCGACTCCCCTGGGGCATCCCACTTCCCTTCGATGAAGCATATGTCACCTACGTTTGGTTCGATGCATTGATCAACTACATTTCTTTCGCGGGATACAACAAGGCAGAGGGCTCAGACTTACCAGACTTCGATAAGCTCTGGCCTGCCAATCTGCATGTAATCGGTAAGGATATTCTCGTCCCCTCTCACTCTATCTACTGGCCGTGTATGCTGCATGCCATTGGCTTCACTGATGAGCAAATGCCGACACTTCTGGTGCATGGATTCTGGAATTTAAACAGTGGTAAGGTCTCTAAAAGTGATATGTCACCTGAGCAGGCGGCGATGATGGATCCAGTAAACTTGGTGGAGAAATTTGGTGCAGACTGTGTCCGCTATTATCTAGTCAGAGACATCCATACTGGTAAAGATTCAAATTTTGATCCAGAGAGGCTCGTCATGCTGTTCAATACTGAGCTGGCAAATAACCTCGGTAACCTTTGTAACCGTGGACTCAGTATGACCAAGAGATTCCTCAACGGAGCCACCGCCTCGAGCGACTACGATGATGATCTAAGCAAGGAACTACGTGAGCAAGCAGCTGTCACCATTGCTGCCTACAGAGAAGCCATGGACCGCTATGCCGTATCCGAGGCGCTCGAGGTAGTGATCAAATACATCACCCTCTGTAATCAATACACTGACAAGCAAGCACCGTGGTCACTCGCAAAAGATGAGACAAAATTGGCTGAACTCACCACCGTCCTTGGGCACCTAACAGAAGTGGTAGCTATCGTTTCTGTGCTGCTCAAGCCAATCATCCCAGCAGCCTGTGAGCGCATCCAAAGCCAGCTAAAAGCAGACTTCCTCGCCGAGCTAAACATCAACGATCTCAAATGGGGCATGATCCCAGCAGGTCAGGAAGTAGCCAAGCCTAAGCCTGTATTCCCAAGGATTTCGCTAGAAGAGGAATAAACTTAGATACTCATATGAAATCACGTATTCTTATCGCATCAATCATTGCATCCTTTGTGACAATCGCATTTACCAGCTGCGCACAGGACTACAAGGTGATCAAAGCTCCACACAGAAAAGCAGTAACGCAGAAAGTAGCTGGAATTGTCGAGCATAGTCACCCTGTGAAGGTTTCTAAGAGCATCGGTGTAGGTCAGACGGTAGGTAGCTTAGGAGGTGCTCTGGCAGGAGCCAGTTTTGGTGCTGGCACAGGAAGATACATTGGCGCAGTCGCAGGCAGATTCGTTGGCGCTTATGGTGGCGGCAAAGCCGAAACTCGCTATCGCCAAAAAAACGCTCAAGAAGTCATGGTAAATTTGAAAGGCAAGTCACACAAGCTCATCAGCAACGGCGAAGAACCATTCAAAACGGGCGATAAAATCTGGGCAAACACCAATGTTTACGGTGAACCCCTCACTATCACACCCAGATAATTTTTACTATCATGCATCATACTTCATGAAAAGTGAATAGAATTTATAGTGTCTCAATGGGTTAAGATTCCATCTACCACGCCCTATTAACTAATAACAAATAACCAATAACTTGCTGCGCAGCAGTAGATCACTATGCGACCACCATCACTCCAGACTCAATCAGTCTCAGACGCCTTTAACCAGCAAGGCTGGGAACATGAAATCGTAGAAGGCAGAGAAGTCATCTCTGCGGTATTCGAGGCGCATCACACCCGCGTGCAGGTCTTTGCCCAGGCATTCACTCAGCTCAATGCGCTGAGTATCGTCGGTGAAACCGCCATGCCAATGGATAAAATGAAGATCCCCTACCTCCTGGAGCTTCTGCACCGTGCGAACAAACAGATGAACCTCGGTGGACTAGAATACGATCTGGATAGACAGCGCGTGGTCTTCCGTATCACTAATATTTTCGAAAAAGAAAAATTCGATGCCGACATCATTTCCACCATGACGCATTGCACCATCGCAGAGGTGGATAGAATCACCCCCTACTGCTCCATCATCCAACAAACCCCTGATGACCTCATCGATGACCTCAACATCGAGCGACTCCTCCTCAGAGAAGACCTCATCCCACCTGTCCCAGACGATGATGATTTGATCTAAATCAAACCACCTTAGAAACCTTCTCTACCTTATATCAGGAAGTTGTTGGCTAACGCCTATTTGTCATTTGTAGCATATCGTTTGAGCGCATCCACGGCGGAATGGAAGCTCGAATTCAATTTGACGGCTTATCGCCGTTGGATGGCGTAACTTGTTCGCTTTGACGATTTCGTAGAGATTCTAGCTTTCGAATGGCCTCCGCCTGCTTCTTGTCATACTCCTTCGAGTTGATGGAATTCCAGTATGAATCCGTCCCAATCACTTTAAAGCTATATCAACGTCCTAGCATAGCTAACCCCACGAAGAGAGCGATGGTGGACGAAGGTGTTGGGGTTATAGTTGGTGAAAAGCTCCGCAGAAAGGGCACCGATGGGGTTAGCTACTGCGACTTCGCTAATTTGGTTTTATCTTGATATACGATCTGAGTAATACCTTTAGAGTCCTCTATATATATAGATGCATGACCCTTGAAGCAACGAAATAGTATCTTATCATTAATGAGCCATTCGCCACTTTCTAATGACATATTTTGAATAGTTTTAATAAGCACGGTTCTCTTATTACTCTCATGGTCAGTGAATGAGTAGGGAGCAGCTCGGTGACTCCACATAGCGACAAGACCTTCTATCGTTCTTGGATATCCAGTCAAATCTAAAGAGCTATTTATGACGGTTTTATTATCATAGATGTTAGTCCAGTCTGTCTCTATTTGTTGGAGTTCTCTTATCTGTTTCTCATTGGCTTCGTTAAGCAAGATGGGTTTAAAATATTCTTCAACTTTTATATATTCTTCATATTTATTTTTAACGTTAATTTGCCATCCGATGTATGTAAAACACATTACTAGAATTAAGATTGTAAGGATGATCTTGCTTTTGCTTTTCATTTATAAGCGAACAGTGTTTATTAGTATGATCTTGGGACCGTATATCCAGCGAGCATCATTATTGTAGTTTTATGGAAAGACGCTTGATCTGTAAAGGATCTTTCTCACTAAAAGGTGTGTATCAGGAATTTTTGTGGGTGCTTCCAGAGCTAACGTTCCCTTTGTGATAGATGAGTTTGGTTCTTCGTTATTAGTTACTGGTTACTGGTGATTTGGACACTTTGGTTGTCCTCTTTATTGTGCCTTGCATGTCTGTTACAAAAAAGCGCCATTGCTGGAGAAAAGATCTTGCTGAATTCCTTGGTTTGACTGATCGAGAACGCTCTGGGTTTCTCCTTGTTCTGGAGTGGTTTGAGAGTTTCAGGCTCAGAAATGATCTGCTTGCCCTAGCTGCCTGGGGAATTAATGCTTGGCTTCTGCTAGGTTTCATCCTCTAAATTCACAAATGAAGGTATTCTGCTATTGCAAAATCGGTAAACACCACTAGTCTCCGCCACATTATGAGCGAGCAAGAAACGCAATCAACTGAGCAAGAACTCATCGCAGTCCGCACCGAGAAAATGAACCAACTCCGTGAGTTGGGCATCGATCCCTATGGACAGAAATTTCCAGTGACTACGACTCCTGGCGAGCTCAAAGAAAACTTTGAAAACGATAGGCCAGTGACTCTTGCTGGTCGCCTACTCGCGATTCGCGACATGGGAAAAAGCGTGTTCTTCACCATCGGTGATGTGCATGGTCGCATCCAGGGATACCTCAATCAAAAAGGTCTCTCTGAATTAGACTGGGCAGCTTGGAAGCTCATGGATCTAGGCGACTGGATAGGCATAGAAGGCGAAACCTTTACCACTGGTAAAGGCGAGCCGTCAGTGAAAGTAGACAAGCTCACTGTCCTCTCAAAGGCGCTACGTCCGATGCCTGACAAGTGGCACGGAGTCTCTGACCGAGAGACAAAATACCGCAAACGCCACCTCGATCTGATGTCAAATCAAGAGAGCGCAGACCTCTTCGTGAAGCGTTCTCAAATGGTTGCAGAGATCCGCGCATTCCTTCATGAGCGCGGATTCCTAGAAGTAGAAACTCCCATGCTACACAGCGTGGCTGGCGGTGCTGCAGCCAAGCCGTTCGAGACGCATCACAATGCTCTCAGCATGCCACTCACTCTCAGAGTAGCTCCTGAACTACACCTCAAGAGACTCCTCTGTGGTGGGTTTACTAAGATTTTTGAACTCAATAGAAATTTCCGTAATGAGGGGATTTCACGCCGTCATAACCCAGAATTCACCATGCTGGAAGCCTACTGGGCATTCTCAGATTTTGAGCAAATGGCGGATCTTGTTGAGGAAATGACTTGTCACTTGGCAGAGAAATTCTGCGGCGGGCTTCAGATAGATCATAATGATGCAGAGGGAAATCACCTCCGCACCATCAACCTTGAACGCCCATGGAAGCGCAAGCCATACCATGATCTGATCAAGCAAGTCGCTGGCGATGACTGGTTCGATCTAACAGAAGAGCAACACCGTGCTAAGTGCAAGGATCTCGGGGTGGAAATTTCCGAGAATATGGAAGACTATGAGATCACTCAACAAGTCTTCGAGAAGCTCGTGGAAGAACATTCGTTTGACCCATGCTTCGTGACCCATGTCTCTAAGGAGCTCATCCCGCTAGCGAAACTGAATGCTGAGAACCCAGATGTGATCGATGTTTACGAACTCATCATCAATGGGCAGGAAATTTCACCAGGCTACTCAGAGCTCAATGATCCTATCCTCCAACGTCAGCGCTTCGAAGATCAGGCAGGTGGAGAGACTCAGAACATCGACCATGACTTCCTAGAAACAATGGAGAGTGGTATGCCACCAGCAGGCGGAATCGGAATCGGAATCGACCGCCTCATCATGATGCTAACCGGCGCACCGACGATCAGAGACGTTGTCCTCTTCCCACAGCTGAAGAATAAGGATTAAAGTTGCCAACCGAAGAGCACCAGATATTTTGAGTTATGAACACACTCCAAGTATTTTCAATACCAGCTTTGATGCTGGTAGGATTATTAAACATCGTCTCTTCCGCTAGGGAACCAAGCCCCGAACCTATCAGCATTTCTGGGATCTATCCCAGTCTTGCTATGTTTAATGGCTCAGGTGAATGTGGCACTGGCGCAGTCGTCCCATGGGCTGATCGGCTCTGGGTAATCACTTACGCACCGCACATGCCAAGCGGCTCTGACGATAAACTCTATGAGATCACGCCTGACCTCAGACAAATTATCCGCCCAGAATCCATCGGCGGCACTCCTGCGAATCGGATGATTCACCCTGAGTCGAGCCAGTTATTCATCGGACCATACGCGATCGATGCCAAAGCTAATGTCCGCGCTATCCCTTACTCGAAAATGTTTGGCAGACCGACAGCAAATGCACGTCACCTCACTGACCCAGCTGGAAAAATCCTTTATGCTACGATGGAAGAAGGCATCTATGAAGTCGACACCAAGACTCTAGAGGTCAAGGAACTATGGGGTGATGAGCAAAACAAAAAATCACCACGCAAGGCTGGTCTGCATGGCTACCATGGAAAAGGATTCTATTCAGGTCAAAGTGTCTATGTCTATGCAAACAATGGGCAGAAAGGCCAGCAAGCAAAGACCATTCCTGAGACTGAATCTGGTGTTCTAGCAGAGTGGGATGGTAATGCGGATGCCTGGAAAGTCATCAGGCTAAATCAATTCACCGACGTTACTGGACCAGGTGGAATCCATGGGGCGAAGAATCCAGCAACAGACCCAATCTGGGCGATCGGATGGGACTATAAATCTCTTCTACTTGGTGTGCGGATGCCTAAAGATGGCTGGACCTTTTACCGACTCCCAAAATCTTCACATTCTTATGATGGTGCTCACGGCTGGAACACTGAGTGGCCCCGTATCAGAGAGATTGGTGAAGAAGACTTCCTCATGACCATGCATGGTGCGTTCTGGAAATTCCCCAAAACATTCACGCCGCAAAACTCAGCGGGAATCATTCCGAGGAGCAACTACCTAAAAGTGATTGGCGATTTCTGCCGATGGAATGACAAGATCGTACTAGGATGTGACGATGCCGCTAAAAGTGAATTTCTCAACAAGCGCAAAGCCAAGGGCCACGTAGCAGGCCCACAGTCTCAGTCGAACCTCTGGTTCATCAAGCCTGAGCAACTAGATACCATCGGACCAGTCATCGGACGTGGCGCCGTCTGGGAAAATGAAGCTCTGGAGGCAAACACCGTGTCAGACGCCTACTTATTCAACGGCTATGATCACCGTGCTCTGCACCTTAGCCATAATGAGCAGTCAGAGGTTATTTTTACCCTAGAAATAGATAAAACCGGAAATGGAAGTTGGTCTCCGTTAAAAACGGTCACCGTTCCAGCAACTAAGGGAAAAACTAGTTATGTTTTCACAGCATTTACAGAGACTGAAAAAGGAGTGTGGATTCGCATCAAATCAGACAAAAAGCTCAACAAAGTCTCTGCTGTATTTACCTACCGTAATGAAGACAAACGTAATCTGGATGCTGATCCCATCTTTGGCGGGCTAGCAACGAAGTCATCTAATCTCAGTGGAGGAATACTCCGAGCGCGCGATGGCAACAAACGCACACTTTCATTCGCGGCAGTGGATAATGATGGCAAAGACATCGGGTATTATGAAATGGATGATGCTCTTCATCTAAACAAAGTAGATGACAAAAGCGCTCACGATTTCACCAAACAAAAAGCAGCCATCGCTGCAGCATCACTCACAGTAGATAGCGCCTCCGTGATTTACACGGATGACGCTGGCAATAGATGGAGACTACCAAAAGGAGATCTCCCAGCTCAGCATCCACTTGGCTCATCACGTATAGCCAGAGAAGTGGACACTGAGCGCGATTTGCTTAACGCACATGGCACCTTCTACGAACTCCCTGCACGCAATGCTGGAGGATTCCCTAAACTCAGAGCAGTAGCCACTCATAATCGCCTAGTGCATGATTTCTGTTCCTACCGTGGACTCTACATCATGTCAGGCGTATCCACAGACGCTCCTGATAATAACCCACACATCATTAAGTCAGGCGACGGTAAAACCGCCGTCTGGGCAGGAGCAATTGATGATATCTGGAAGCTCGGCAAGCCTCACGGAAAAGGTGGTCCATGGCTACAGACGAATGTCAAAGCGGGTATCGCCTCTGATCCTTTCATCATGACTGGTTTTGATAAGAAATCACTCACCCTCATCACCACAAAACCAACCAATATGATTGCTCAAATCGATCTCACCGGCACAGGAAATTGGGTAGACTATAAAGTATTCGGCCTTGAAGCTGGTCAGGTCATTCAACACAAATTCCCGATAGAATTTCAAGCCTATTGGATCCGTTTCATTTCAGAAAAGGATACCCAAGCAAGTGCGCAGATGACGTATCAATAAATACTACGCTATCCAAACTTGCTCTAGAATCTGAACTTGGATCACTTCCATTACCTTCCTCTCCTTCGGGTCTGCATCTTCATGACCCGCTAGGTGAAGGAGACCGTGGATGATGTAGAGCATGAGTTCTTTTTCAAAGCTGTTCTCGTAGTGAGCTGCATACGCGCACGCGGTCTCCGCACTGATGACGATCTCTCCATGCTCAAAGGTGATCACATCAGTGGCTCCCGGTATATCCATGAAATCTTGGTGAACCTGAGCGATGACCTCATCACTGACGATGGAAATCTCTACATCATCTAAGTCTGCTAAGACTCCGCCGCCATGAGCTGGGTTCTGAAGCGCCAGAGGCAATGCCAGATTCCCACAGGATAAAAGTTTTTCTAACAGCATATCAGAAATAAGCTCTTCTGTCTGATTATTATATATTTCCAGAGACGCCATTTTCAGGTGATCGGTGCACTAGGAACTAGTTCTTTTACCTTCTTCTCTTCTTGATGCTTTTTCTCCCTCTCTCTCTGCTTCTGCAGCTTCTTCTCCTTCTCAATCTTAAACGAAGCTCCTGCTGCCACGATGTCAGACTTTCTGTCGCGGTCTGCCTCCTTTTCTTTAGGGTAGTCGATACGACTGTGAAGCATACTTCTGAGGGTGGTGGAGAAACTCTCGCGCACCTTCTTTAGCTCTCTCAGTGTCAGCCTACAGTTATCGAGCTGCCCTTCAGACACGCGCTTCATCACTATCTCATCGACCAGCGCCTTAATCTTACTAGGGCTAGGTTTCCGGATCGTTCTAGAAGCACTTTCAATAGCATCTGCTAGGCTGATGATCCCACTTTCTTTAGAGCTAGGAATAGGTCCAGGATAACGGAAATTCTTCTCATTCACGGGAGTAATGTCTTCCGCCTTTTCAAGACCTTTTTCTACCTGACCTTCACCCTCACGCTTGAGTTCATTTGCCTTGTGGTAAAAATAATAAACCAGCGAATCTCCATGATGCTCCTTGATCACGTCGATAATCAGCGGGTTCAACTTATGCTTCACCGCGAGATCCACTCCATCCTTCACGTGAGCAATGATCACTAATGCAGACATCGTGGGAGTGATCGTATCATGCGGGTTTTCGTCACCTTGGTTCTCGATGAAATACAAAGGTTTCTTCAATTTCCCGATGTCATGGAAATAAGCACTGACTCGGCACATGGGGGCATTGGCACCGATACTCTCAGCCGCGGCCTCCGCCAGTGATGCCACTACTAAGCTATGATGGAATGTACCGGGCGCTTCCAGTTGAAGCCGTTTCATGAGCTTGTGATTCAGGTCACTGAGCTCTAGCCAGCTAATATCCGTTGTGACCCCGAAAATGCTTTCCAGCACAGGAAGAAGCCCACTAACGATCATCGCAATGAGCAAACTCACACCGAGCGCACAGCCGCATCTCTGTCCCAGATCAGCCCAACCATCTTTATTCTGAGGTGTTTCTATCAGACCATAAGCCACTGCTAAAACCAGAATAACCACACCAGCATAGACACCAGCACGGAGCAGAGATCCTCTACGCCTCACACTTTTTGTTAGATAGACCACCATCATCCCACAGAAGAGACTCATCACCGCATAGTGGATCAGAAATTCTTGCGGAACGATGAGTAGTCCGCTGAGCGTGACTGCAACAGTGGAAAAGATTCCTCCCTGCCTGTTGAGTAAAACAGAGGTGATCATCGGAGCTAATGCGTAGGGTAATGCGATGAGAGCGCAGTCCGATCCTTTAAAAATAATCCCCACTATATGGATCACCAGTAGATGAAGTGAAATAGAGCCAAACATGAGAACGACTCTCACATTGCGCGGCTTGTGCGAGTGCTGAATCTCGAACACAGCGATCACAGCGAAACAGATCGAAATCTGTAGGAAAGCAACAGTTCCATACTCACTCACATAACTAAACGAATTCCGCATTACTAGGATCGTCCCCAGAAATGTGAACAGCAGATAGAGCAGAGCTCTCACTCCGAAGCTCCTATCCATTGACCCGGTCAATGAACCTTGCTCATACGTTCTTCTTTTTTTGCCAGAAGACATGCCTTGTTGGGCGAGCTTCCAGCGTTTGATTGCATCTATAAATCCCACTTGATAGAATTTTGTTGGTTAACTACTCATACTAGCAGACCTGTATCTGCTGTCATTAGTGGGAATTATCTAGACCGTTTTCACTAAAATAGCAACAAATCTATTTTTCCAGAGAGTTCGCTCATCCCAGCTCAACATCTGGCTACCAGTCAGCATTACTCCCACGCGTATCAATATGCGTGAATGATCTGTATCTGCCCACTCCACCTTTGAAATTACCTTCAGCACGCATTTTTCTAACTACTGAAGACACTGTGTATGCCGAAACCCCATCAAACTGAACATCAACCGCTCTATTCTGAAGGTGCTGAGACTGAGATCTCCCTCTCACAGCTCGGTTGTAGGTAGGGCTTCTATAAACAGATACAAGTGCTTTGGGGGCAGCGCGCATTCTAGATGAAAGCGTATCGATCACTCTTAGTGTGGCCGCAATATTCCTCCACATATAGCGTGGAGGAAGGCTGTTTCCCCTTCTCCCTCTGGTCTTAAAATGTGGGTACAGCACCATATATGGCGAAACATTCTTGAGTTTCAGCGCCTTAATATAGTTAGCGTAACGCAGTACATCTAGCCCTTTCGCATCTACCCATGATTTCGGTATTCCTTCCACTGACTTAGTGCTATAGAATAACCCTGCTTTAACCTCTCTAACACTAAAAACAGCACCACATGCAGCAGCAGAAATCCATCCTAAGAAACGACGACGACCGACCAATCCCAGATTGCTATCCCCCGTATTTGTCTGTAACTCATTATGCATC
>Ga0115005_10004979_pt1 | contig 10508 bp, 3 predicted proteins | sample ArcOceMetagenome_FD_87163 | JGI IMG/M metagenome (GOLD analysis project Ga0115005, IMG submission 87163) | Marine eukaryotic phytoplankton communities from Arctic Ocean - Arctic Ocean - Greenland ARC118M Metagenome | ecosystem: Environmental > Aquatic > Marine > Oceanic | place: Arctic Ocean...
ACAATAACAATAACAATAACAATAACAATAACAATAACAATAACAATAACAATAACAATAACAATAACAATAACAATAACAATAACAATAACAATAACAATAGTTTGACTTCTTTTCGTTATACTATTATCTTCTACCTAATTTCTAATGTTAAGAAACGACACAAGATACTTAGTATTCCCGGCCCCTACTCAATTGTAGGGGCGAGGTAGTTTGGGTACAAACGATTATTTTTTCCTTTTATTCTCTTTCACTTTCACTAAAAATCGAGCCCACACACATCCTACGTAATATATGATCTGTATGATGACGTATTTCTTCATCTTCTTCATCTTCAACTGTAAAAATATTTACCACTGTTTCTATCCATGCTATTATACTTACCATAGACATTTTTTTTGTAGAATCCTTATCCTTTTCGAATAACCATTCGTTATCATTACTTTTGTTTCTACTATATTTCTCAAATAATGTATCGACCAATTCCATCACTGTACGTATATCCTGTCGAGAGTATATGTTATTGTCTCCATGTACAGTGTCGTTTCGAACTTGCCAGAGATACAGCATGTATTTCCAAAGTTCGCCGACCAGTGCCTTCAAGTATCCGGTTGTTTTTCCCTCCGTATGTTCATCATTTTCGAAGGAACGTTGCACACATTTTCTCCAGTCTTTCGAGATTCTTCCCAGCATGAAATGATTCCAGCCTATTATTGACTGTGTATTCCACGCACACATTATGTCTAGTTGAAGTTTCTCATTTGTCGTTGGTGGCAGAGAGGCTTCAGTGATGGTTTGATCGTCGCAGAAACTTTGGCAACCTTGCCACATGGCTGTGTAGATTTCATTGTTGATGTCCCATCCTTTTAGAGCTTTTTTTAGTTTTAACCATCCATTCTTGCGTGCTTGTTTGAACACTTGGTCGCTACATTTCATGTAGTGATGCTGTACTTCCATTTCCCCACATAGGTCACAGTTACTTCCGGTCGCTCCTCTTTTATACCATGAACATCTCAGATTTGTTGGTTGCCATCGATGAAGGAGTTTGATCACTGCTGTGGTATAAATGGTGGGTTTTCTGTTGAGATTTGTCTGTGTCGGTGTCCAGTCTATGTTTTGGAAGACATTGTCTGTCCATCCATATTTTTTGCATAGAAATTTTTTTAGTCGTTTGTCATGCATAGCCACCCCAATTTCTCGTTTGATGTCTTTCGATATCAGTGCCCCATTTATTTGGAGACTCATTTTGCTTATTGGGATGAAAATTTTTTCGCTTGCCATCATGAGACCTTCTTTGATATTCTCTCTGCATCTTGTTGCTAGTTCGTCTGCTTTTTCATTCACCCTCCTGGCCGTTGTGGTCGGATCTATATTGGTTTGATGGCTTTTAACCCATTTATATACTCTTGTTATATTATTTGTTTCTTGCTTAAGTATTTCGATTGCCATGATGGTGTCGGCTTCCGCATCTAGGATGTTGAGTGGTTTCCATTTTTTTTTATCTGTCGTATCTAACACGCTCAAAGCGCTTTTACTGTCGCAGACCATAGTGATTTCCCTATGTTTTTCATTACCCCAGCGTTGACTGCACCTTGAAATCATTATTTCTGCCGTCAGCTGTGCGAGAAGCTCTTCCCTTGTCGAATGTAGGGTGTTTCGTCGACAAGTTTCTCCACTCATCATGGTTATATTGATTCTTGGATCTTTCTTCATTTCCATATACACTCCAATTGTGCCAACTCCATCCTTTAGACCCCCATCTGTTCCAATTATCATATCTTCTCCTGCTCTCCACATTGCGCCAAACTTTCTATTCTTAGTGCAGTTAAGTTGCCCCGTTAAAGTTTGTTTCCACTTGAGAGTTGGAGTTAGGGTGTATAATCCCTGTCTTTTTTGTAGTTTATCCATACTGTGAATTCTTCTGCTGTATCCGAATGGGGTTGCAGTTATTTTCACTGGTGTTCCATTTATAGGTTCTTCTGTACCCCTACCCAGCAATATAGGGTATGTGTTCAGAATCGACCTATAGATTTTCTTTCGAGTTCTTCCATTAGCGATTATGAGTGACCTGTCTGGTTCTTGTATCATATATTTCCATATTTGATGAGTGTTTTTTTTCCATCTTCCCAGTGGGCGTATTAATACTCTCTCTCCTATGCACAATCGTGTCATTGCTTTTTTCCAGAGTTTTCTAGCTCGTAGTGGAGGCTTCCTTTGTATTGGCCATTTCAATGTACTATTTCTAACTTGTGTACATTCAAATATGTCTTTAATGATGTGTTCTCCTTCGAAGTCCGATATATCAGCAACAGTGATAACTTGTAGATGGATTCTGCACATATTTAGGTACTGTATTTCTACGTCTGATAGTTTCCAAGATACAAAGATGTCCATCAGATGTCTGTCGTTTTGTCGAGTCTTTTCTGGGACCCAAAAGTTTGTGTAGATGCCGCCTTCCATTTGCCGTAGGTTATACCACAGGTGGCTAAACCATGTTATCTCTGTCCATAGTGGCCATTCAATGCTTGTGTTAAGGATATTCTCACTTATTCCAGCCGACAACTGTACTGTTTCACACAGAACTTTCATTAGGTCTCCTAGTCTCGTGTTCTGTTTCACATTTCTAAACAACATTTCAATCTTTTCATATGTTTGTAGGGTATATAGTGAGTCCCACTGCATTCCTCCAAACTTATGTGATCCAAACACCACCGCTCGTGGGAAGTTTTTATTAAACCCCGTCGCCGATAGGCAAGCCGCCAATACTGGCTTTTCTATGTCGATGCATTGTGTTAGGGTGAGGCATACGATGGCCGCAACATATCTGAACTTAGCAATCCATAACGATGGGTAGATTTTTGACCCACATATTCTATCAAATCCTGCTCTTTTTACTTTTTGTGAGAAGTCAGCCGCTGTCACCTTCCATCGTCCCAATTCTGCTCTCCAAGCCCCGTTTGCCGCCATAAGGCATCCGAGTACTCTTGGTGCTTCATCGGTCTCTATTTGGGTGATATTTACTGTTTCTCCTGTTTCCGATTGTAGTATTGTTATATTCGCTTCCGTGTCTTGGATTGTTTTTAGTGATGGAATACCATTGTTCCATGACCAGGTAATCAAAATCCAGAAACATTTTGTCAATTCCAATTTTCCACCATTTGTATGTAGCATTGATTCCCAATGACCTGCGATTTTATTGATCTTAGACACCAATCTCTTTTCAGTTTGCTCATCAGTGTCGTCTTCTCTATGCTCTACTGTGGCACCTAGTGTGACATCATCTACAAATCCGGTACCAGGGGACCGGAAGTGTGTATCTTCTTTTGGCGAGGAAAAGTGAATACCTGTTACTATTGTAGCCAGAGTAGCGAACATCACTATGAGGTGTGCTAGCCATATCGCTGGCCCACCTCCGTTTCCTTGTCCAATACCGTGAAGTCCATAGCCATCTGTTGACGTAAAAAATTCTTTACTTATGCCAAATTTTGTTCTGACGTGATGTTCACATGTTGCCCAGAATATGGAGAAGAATTCGGCGAAGTTTGATGGGAGTCCCAGTCGTCTAAGATGAATCGAAATGAATTTTGGGATAATCCTATCATAGCACCCTTTGGCATCACAGTCAAAGAGTGCTCCAGGTGTCCTTGTTATTCGTAGCATATCGAGTGTGAGTTCTTTTTCGAGTAATGCATCCTGAGCGTTCCTGCCTGGGACTGATCCAAAGGCTGATGGATGGATCAAGTCTTTGTCTTTTGCGTTGTGTACCATTCGACGACCTAGAAAGATTTGCATTGAGGCATTTAATTGGGCATCAAATAACTCAATAATTCGTAGTTTATTTGTCCATGGTGATCCAGGTATTTTCTCAAGCATGATCTGAACAGTTTTTCTCCACCTTTTTGGTGCATAGGAGAATGTAAATGGTATCATCATTAAATCCATATGCAACTCCAGTATATCCTCTTCTTCTAGCACCGACTTGTAGTGACCTATATGCAGTCCGTAAGGTGATGTTGCGGTCAGTTCTCTTTTCTTTTTCCAGAACTGTTTATAATCTTCAAGCGTCAGGGTAGTGTCAACTGAGTCTGGTGTGTCTAGTGACGTATGCTTCAAGTTCTTAATGTAGGCTTGGACAGTTGGGATTTCATCGTTTATTTCCGGAATGTAACCCCCTTCTAGTGCTCTATTCACAAAGTCAGTGTCTCCATGTTCTCCCAGATATAGTGATTTGTTTCCCTCCGCAAATGGTGTATCATTAGCTTGCTGAAGTTGTGCTTTATTGCGGCTGAGTAGATGCTGCTCCACTAGTTCACAGTCGTCTAGAATGATCTTGTTATTTTCATCTCTAATCCATACTGAGCTCATTTGTGGACCTCTTTCTCTGTTCATTTTTTCATCAATTTTCTTGTATGTATCTCGAGTTTCTTCGTGGAACATAAGTTCTCTTATTGCTTTTTCTCTAGAAATGTTATTTTCTTGCGAGTACTTATTGGCCAATTCTAATAAGTATTCAACTCTAAATTCTTGATCTTGATCTTGGATCTTTCTAAGTTTTGTATAGCTTTTTTGAAGTTCCTCATCTATCTCGGTTTCTTGATTATTTCCATTATCATTAATTTTTAGTTCTTTTGACATAGCTAAAATTGCTGTAGTCTTCGCCAGATTGCCGTACGCTTTTTTCCTTTTTTCCCAGTATTTCATGGTTTTATAGGCTTCATCCAATTTCGGTGACCATACGAAGTCACCGGGCCGTATTTTTTTTAAATGCTTTTCTGAGTTTAAACATAATCTGAAAACATCTTGATCGATGCCTTCATAGATCTTTTGGTGGTAATCCGAGAGTATTGTTACGCCTTGTAGTTTATTTTTTAACTCTTCCATCCTTTTAAAAACTTTATGTCTCTCTAGATTTTCTTTCAACCGTTTTGTATATCGTTCTACTGCTTTCACATCGGATGATTTAAGTGGTCTACACGTGGGTGAGTCTGTGTCATGAGGCCCCAGGTGCAAAAGCTTTTCGATGTTGATATCGATGAACATTGCTTTGTGATCTCCGAATAAGTTGCCAATTAGCTTTTCTGGAACCATACCGAACGTCATTACTGCTTCCTGTACTTTTGGGGTTGACAACAGGAAGTCTATTCTCGTTCCTTTTCCATTACGTATATATGTCGGTGGTGGGTTCGCTTCGTATTCTCCCGCGATATCCATTAGTCCTAGTGTTTCTGCCATGTCCCTTATTTTTGATTTAGGGGTTATCCAAGTTTCGTTAGCGTCTACACATAGTAGTATCTCTTCCCCGTTATCAATGCATTCTTTAATGAACATTTTCATATCAATAAGAAATTGTGATTGTGGGTTAGGGTTTTTCATACCTTTCTTTCGCAATAAACAGTATTGTTGGAAGTACGTGGTTAGTTTGCCCACTGACTTGATATTTTGGCCCTTACAGCATCTATACCCACAAATAATCGTTAACTTAGTATTTTGTTTACCCGCTACTGTTACATAAGACCATCTTCCCAGTCCACTCGGATCCCATCCTTTTTTAGTAGTTCGGCTTGTCCAGCTTCCATCTGTGCATACCGACGTTCCACCTGGCTTTACATAGGATGCTGATATTACTCTCGAACTTGAACCCGTGATGTTAGCATATCTATCTTGTTTTTTTAACTCTGATTTCATCTCATCCCTCACAAGGTTCTTTTCCCAGGCCAATTGGGTCTCTGAGAGGCATAAAACATTCACTGACAGAAGTTTCATAGTTTTCATTATACCGGTTATTTTCGTGACTTGAGTAGTTTCTTTGAGGTATTTTTGTCTTTTCTTGTTTCTGAGTTGTTTAAATTTCTCCTTGAAGTGGTCGTTAATTTGTAGTCCGTTACAATTGTTGTATAGAAGCCTCATTGTGCCTTGGTCAGGTGTTGCCATGGACCCATCGTTCTGACTGTCGTCATCTGTCACCGACTCTCCCTTTCTTTCCTTCTCTTCCCAGCCTACCCCCTGATGGGTAGGCACTTCCCTGTGGGCTATTTTCTTTTGCCCCTATCTCTCAAACCGTCTCGTGCGGCGGATAGGGGTTTCTTGTTTTTGTCCAGACTAATGTTAGCCTTGGACGCCATATCTGTGTGGTTATGTGATATTCTATAACCCCTTGCAGTAACCATTCTTTCGTGTTCTTCTTTGAGTATAAATATTTCAACTCCTGATGTGCCTAGCCAGTCTAGTATGTCTTTTTTGAGATGATCAGCTGATCGGTCGTGACCTAACAGAATACCTGTGTAGTTGGTTCCTACTATTTCCTTGGGATTAAGGCGTGACAAATAGATCTTCATCTGTGAGAGTTGTTTTGGGATTTGTTCAATTTCTTCAATGATTGGCCATGTTACTCTGTCCTGTGCTTCCCATGGAATAATTGTTGTAGATTTGTCAAAGCGTTCTTGGCATGTTGTCATGAGGTCCTGAATTTTTTGTCTTACTTTCTCTGGTATATTTTTTCCAGCTTCAATTGCGAAGGACAAATGAAATCGGGTCTTTTTAGTATTCGGGGATCCATATGTCCTAATCGGTGGTTTATGTGCTATGATGTTTGGATTGTCTAGATTTTTTTCCCGTGAAACTTTGTCTGTCTCGCCATCTTCGTATTTTGCGGCGGATGTATTGGGTTGCGGCTTGATTTCTGTGTGGTGATATGACATTTTATGGCCCATCAATTTTTTGTTCAGTTTTCTGAGGTCCTGTAGTCTCTCTGGTGTTTCGATGTCGTTTCTGATGGCTTCTTTTTTCAAATCTTCTATGAGTCCATCCAGGATGGTAGAGTTTCTGAGTTTTAGGATCCGCTCATTTTTGTAGGTTCTTGCTTGGCTACCTCCATTGTAGACAAGAATGTCGTCTCCTTCATTTTTAAGGACCCATGCAATTTGTTCGATTTCGGGTGTTGTAAAGTCCGGGTCGATGAGTACAATGTCATCTCGTTGAACTCGAGTCTGGCGTCTTGGATTTCTTTGTTCGTTGTAGAAGTAATTCGTTACTTTTGAGCAATACGGTTGTCTGCTGCAGACCTCTTCAAAGTCTCCGCAGCAGACCGATTCGTCCGATTCCGTGTCTCCGGCATAGTATATCTTCCGATCTTCTTGGATTGTAATCTGTTCTTTTTTCCGAAGAATATGCTTTCCATCCTCCATCATAATTCTCACTCGATGTTTTGTGAATCCGGTGATTCGTCCTTGTCCGTTACCTTCTATTCGCACTTTGTCTCCCACTATCATTGTCTTGTTATTTTCAGTAAGTATTTTCGGTGTTTTATTTGAAATTGTTTTTTTTGGTGTTCTATTTTTGTTCTTGTGTTGTTTCGATTTTTCTGACGTACGTGAGATCCTGTTCGAGTATAAAGTACGTAGTTTTAAAATTCTTTGACACCTCCCTTTGAAGTTCAAGTCAATCGTGTATTTTTTTTTTTTTAAACAGTAATGATAAATAGATATTTTCTTCCTATCAATAGTAGGTTCCCTACGAGTTTCCTGGTCTGTCCATATCCTTGTTTTCCTATAACTTTTTTTTTTAATAGTGTTTATCCCTACGTAGACGATTTTCTGGGTATCTTGATTTGTGTGTCCTTTTCTCTTTGCTTTCTTTGTCCATCGTCTGCTTGTTCTTCTCGATAAGCCAGACTTTGTTGGTTCTTCCACGCCTACCAACACTTCCTTGGTAGGGTCGCCCCAACGGACTATTTTCTGATACCCCTATCTCTCAAACCGTCTATTGCGGCGGATAGGGGTTTCCTTTTTCCAAGGACACTGTCGATGTCCATTTCATCTGCGTCCAAAAAATCAGTTAAGTCGTCCACTGACATTGATGTATTAGTTTCTTGAGTTGCCGGTGGAGCTATTCTATTGACTGTTTCTGCCATTCGAGTCATGAATATGCTCATGGTGTTTTGTAGCTTATCGAATTTTGTTTCTGATACCGTCATTCTATTGTTGATCTCCACGATGCTGGAGTATTGTTTATTAATCTCTTGAAAACATTTCTTCGTACTTAGTAGCATTTCTGCTTTTATTTCTTCGTTATGTTCGCCCAGTGTTTCGAGGGACTGAAGCCTTACGTCCGAGCTTTTATTTAATGCTCGAACTTCTTCAAGGAAGTCTTCCTTCTCTTTTTTTCTTTCTTCTACAGATGTTGCGTTGAGTTCTGCTATATGCGACTTGATATCTTCGGCCGTCATCCCTTGTGGTGTATGTGTATTTGACATTGTTGAGATTGTTTTTTCTTGTGTTTGAATTGTGGATTTCTTTTCAAGTTCACTCGTTCCATATAATACTCTGTTTTGTGTCCATGCATTTTTTCGTGGCGCCGTGATAGGACCCATTGTAGCCTGTACCGACCCTCCAATGTTCAACGCCGAGATCAGGTGAGAGCTGTATGCCTTTTCGGCGTCTGATGTAGCTCTTTGGTCCACTCTCTGGAATACTTCTGGGTAGCTTGTTTTTGCTACCCATTCTTCCGGGTCTAATCTCAACTCTTCCAGTTCTGCGATAAAGGTGTCCACCCATTCTTGGGCTTCGTTAAGGTTCGATTTTGATGTTGTAAGGTGCATTTTCCCTATTCCATTAGCTATTTCCACGTTGACGAAGAGTTTTCCTATTCCACTATTTTTATTCGCTTCCAATACTCTTTCGCGGAACGTCACTACATCATTTGGGACCATCCAGTCGAAGTTTTTGATTTTCTTGATTTGTACATCTGTCAGACCTAGAAGAAAGCTATTCTGATGCATAACGCTATTCCTGAGAGCGTCATCTGTCATTGTTCCAGTTGCTGCAAAGGGAATAAATCGGAAGTCTCTTGTGTTGCCATATTTGAATCTGTCGGGGATTTGCATGAGCTTCCTGTAGATTCTTTCTCTCACTTCGTTGGTATCCGTTCTTGCGCATTCGATTGCTAGGACTCTTGTGGAGACTCTATTTCCCCCTGTGCCTTGCCAGTAGTGATGAGGTGATAATTGTATTTCGATGGGTAGAGATTCATCTTGGTTTAGCCTGGCATTCATTTCTTCCATCGCCTGTTCTATTCGTGTGTATTGGCAATGGCTCAATATGAAGCCGCCCATTTTTACAGTGTCAGAGCTCTTGAGGTACATTTGATCCAAATAAATGGAGCATCGTTCGAGGAAATTCATAATCCCTTTCTCTTTTTTTAATTTGTATAATGACATATTTGATGTGATCTTGAATTTCATGAAAAGAGTATTTCTTTTACTGACGGATGCGCTTGGGACGTAGATGGCGAACTCATTTACATCTTTGGGGATGTCTCTTGGAGTGATGATTGCATTACTATTGTCAGTATCGTCATAAGGAACTAGCTGGATAGATCGGTTGTATTGCATGAGGCAGGCGGCTAGATTCGTCATCAGTTCGATGACATTCGGAGATGATTGGACGCGTTTTCGGTACTGGACCCTTGTTACGTATGTGGTAGTGAGTTTGTCTTGCGTTTTCGCTGGCTCTTTTGACAAGCTTGTCATAACAGGTGCTTTAGTATTATCCGGCCGTTTGGCTTCTCCTGCTGTAGTATCGCCATGAGATACAATTGGAGGTGGGCCTATGGGTTTCGATGTGGTGCTTGGTGTAGTAGCGAAAAGGACTTTTGGGGTTTGTGTGTGGATGATTGGTTCTAGTCTTGTTTCTTCTGGTGTCACTGTCGGAAGTGCATTAATCATCTTTGCCGTTCCTGAGCTGATTGACGTTGCTGAATCTGTGTTCGCGAAGGATAGTATCTTCTGGCTCGCTTCGAGTTTCTTTTCGGGCCATCTTCTTCCTGGTCCTTCTCTTATCTTGGTTCCTCTTCCTCCGTTTGCCATTCCTCGTCCTGTGGTTGATCTGCCCATCTTGTGATTCTTCTGTTCTGTGATTACCGGTACTAAGAGTTTTAGAAATGTTTCTTTTTTATAATTGAAAATGAGCGCGCCGTAGGTTGGTGTGTGCAGTTCGTAGTGTTTGTTGTCGTATGTAGGAATCGAGTGTACTAGAGAGTTTCGATCGTGACGGTTCAATGGAGAAAAGAGAATCTCTGTCCCGAGGTGGAACTGTTTCGTCGTAACGGAATGACAACTGTCTTTTACCTTACCAATGTCTATGCCTGTAGAGAAAAGTGTAATAATATTAACCACCATTAGCAAATATAAAATACGTTTTCCAGTCTTGTTGTTTTTCCTATTTTCGGCCATTTTTTCTCGCCCGCCGGCGGCCTGTCTAACGCGTTCCCAAGTAGCTGTAGGTATGTCTTGTACGTACGTGATTATAGTCAATGACAACTCTTCGTTTTCGCTTCGGATTCTCCCCCACGAAAAAAGAGTAATAATAATAATAATAATAATAATAATAATAGTGTAACACATTGATTAGAGTAGTTTAGTTATTCTATCTCTGCCTAAGGCTTTTTATACTGTCGCGTGATATAAGTAATACATGACTTATTATCTACTACGACATCCCGTCCTCCTGGAT